>Ga0209654_1000384_pt1 | contig 44366 bp, 52 predicted proteins | sample SaaInl1SG_22_DNA_FD_184646 | JGI IMG/M metagenome (GOLD analysis project Ga0209654, IMG submission 184646) | Marine microbial communities from expanding oxygen minimum zones in the Saanich Inlet - ESP_161SG_22_DNA (SPAdes) (version 2) | ecosystem: Environmental > Aquatic > Marine > Intertidal... | reverse complement strand
TTTTGCAGTCTTAGATAAAGGTTTCTCTTTTAAGTAATCGAAAGCTATTTCAGCCATCTGCTTCTTAGACTGTATGTTTATCAACTCTCCATCATTAGAATCTTTCCAAAGTTTCATAGATACTCGAATAATAACTTCTTCTTCTAAATGATCTAATTCTCCGGTAAGTAGGTATTCTCTTACTGGGTGTTCTTCTAAGGCTAGTACGTTTGAGTTTTTTAAGGAATATCCTCTTGCTGTTTTCGGTAAGGGTAACCCGTAAAGCTCTACTAAGGTAGAAGCCCATTTACCTTTAGGAGAGGGTGGGAAATTTTTAAGAGCAGTATCCATAACCCATTCCTTTACCTTACTTAACTTTATAAGCTCCGTCATTACAGAACTCTTATACCTCTCTTGATCTTTAATAACATCTTCTCTAGTCTTTTCTATCAATGGTATGTCCAGGGCTAGCCCCTCTATCTCCATTGGTATAGTCACCTCTCTATATAAGGGCATTACCTCTTCTTCAAAAAAGAATTTCTCGAGACCTTCCTCTTTTAATACCTTTAAGAAATGGTTACAAATTCTTAAAGTTAAATCTGTATCCGCTGCTGCATACTTAGACAGGATATCAATGTCTGCTTTATACATCTCGAAGTTTACCCTAGTGGTAACTCCTCCATTCTCTTTTATAGAAGCTTTCAATTCAATTTGCTCCTGGTTAGCTGCTTCTTTGACATCCAATCCTATCTCCTCTTGAATCATTATTGCAATTGGCTTCAAACCAAAAGGACTACCGTATCCAAAAGCTCCTTCTTCTTTTACTGTATGTACTAACAGTGCGGTATCTACCCATAGACTTGGTAATAGATCTACTCCGTAAAAGTTTTGAGTATAGCGAGCATCGAAAGATGCATTGTGCATTATTAATTTCTTACCTACAAGCATTGAGATTAACTTCTTTGCTATACTATGGCATCCTGTACCTTCAATAGTTAATTCTTCTACCTGTTCGGTTTCAGTATTCCATACCATTGTTGGTAGGTAGAAACCTATACCTACATCTCCTGATACTGAGAAACCTATAATCTTTCCTTTACGTGGGTTAAGACTTGTAGTCTCTGTATCGTATGCAAGGGTATCGCTATCTTGAATGTGTTGGAATAATAATTTTAGAGTCTCTTTAGAATCGACTTTGTAATACTTTTTTTCTATAACCTGATTTACCATACTTTCTATACCTTAATATACGAAAAAAGACCTGCCGAAGCAAGTCTTTTCTTAAATAAGTTATAGTTTTCTAAGTCTTATTTTTTAGTTCTGAATGATTCTATAATCATGTCAGCTTCTGCTATTACTGATTCGTTTAGTTTAGCATACTCTGCATATACTTCGTCTCTTTGCTCGTCAGATAGAGGTATGAAGTTTACTAATTTACCTCCTTCTTGTTCTTTAGCTATTTCCGGAAAGAGTTCGTTCGCTATTCTCATACGCTCTTTATGTTCTCTCTCTCTAGCATATATGTAGTTAAGCTCTTTCTCCATTTTAGATTCAGTAGTTGTTGATTTACCTACGGTGTAGTCGACTTCTACCCAGACACCACGCTCCTTCTGTAAGACTTGTGTATCTCCGGTATCATAGTCTACCTTCACTCGTCCGTTCGGAAGTTCAGTGTATTTTTTAACAGTGCCGTATATTGTGCTCGTACCTACCGGTACTAGGGCTCCTGGATCGTTTTCATCTTCTCCCTCGTCTAACTCTTCCCCTCCTATGAACATATCTTCAATATGCATCATAGCCATCTCTGCCGCTTCCTCTATACTCATTCCGGCTGTATGAGCTAAATTCCTTACTACTTGCTCTAGATCTTCAAGAGAGGAATCTACAAACCTATCTTCTCCTAAAGTATCTTCTGCTATTGAAACATCCTTACCTGAGGTTTTAGCTTTTTTTATTGCAGCATCTACAGTAGCTTTAGGAGTACCTTCTGCTTTTGCAATCTCTGCTGCTTCAGCAGGTTTGGTCATCTTAGTTACAGTAGTTATTTCTTCGACTCCAGCTTCTTCTAATTTTTTAGCTTGGTAAGCTGCTTTAATACTTTCTAAGGTTGGTAGCGCTTCTCCTTGCTTTCTACTATCAAATCCAGGGGCACCTTCATTTAAAAGATTATTTTTCTGTTCTGTGAGGAAAGCTTCCTTTATTAACTGTTTTAGTTTAGTTTTTTTCATTACGGTAGTAAGTGTTTTCTTCTATAATAATAAATAGAGTACTATTTTGCTTTACCCCAAGCTGTTGTACCTCCTTGAAATTGTCCGTCATATAATTCTTCTACTGCAGAGTTTTCGTGGAAGAGTATTTGACACGCTCTTGCGTTCTTCTCTATAATCAACTTAACGTTAACTACCATCACAGTTCCCATTCTTTCTGTTTTATAGCCTGGATCCCATACTGGGGATACTATTTGAGTACCGGTTCTATACAGAGAGCTTCTATGTAGTATAAATCCTGTATAGTTTTCGGGAATATTACATCCTTCATTGAAAGTAATAGCATAGGTTCCTGGCTCTAGCACCCAGCATTCTCTACCGTCTACTTTAGAGGTAGTTACACTTTCATAAAAGTCCGGGTTAATATGAGTAGTATCTTTATATACAACAGAACCTCCGAGTATATGTTCTACATTCGCTAAACTTAAATCAATACCTACTTGGGCTGGCTTTGAATGCTCTGAGGGAATTATAATCCCTTTGTCTAATATTTCTTTTGCTGATAATAACATTATGTCTTTATAGTAAGGTTTTTTATTTATAATTGCAACTTACAGAGAATATATTGCCGGGTAATTTCTGCAATGTCCTTTTTCATCGTTACATCCATACCCTATTATCCACTCGTCTCTAACTTCAAATCCGTAATCGAAACTCTCTACAACGGGAGACTCTTCTCCTAAAGGATCCCAGTTATTCTCCTTCCTCTTAACCAGTGTCGTAATGTTAATAGAAGTAGGCTTCTTTACCTCTAGATACTCTGCAACAGCTTTCATGGTATTACCTGTATCGTAAATGTCATCAATCAAGTATACGTGTTTTCCTTTAATTGCTGTTTCTAGATCTTTAGTTATTTGAATGTCTCCTTGTTTGTGCTTACTTATGTAAGACTTCACTCTCATAAAATCACATTCAATATCTATGTCTATAGCTCTAGCAAGGTCCGAGTAGAACATAAAGCATCCGTTAAGTAATCCTATTAGGACTACTGGGGTCTTATCTCCTCTATGTCTATCGGATATCTTCTTTGCTAATATCTTGGTCTTAATCCAAATGTCTTTTTCTGCGAGTAACTCTTTCATTATATACTACTAGACGTCTTTTTTATTTGTTCTTCGTCCTTCCTTATATGCTCTTTTAAGTCCTTCCGAGACTTTCTTTTTATACTCTTCTAATTTCTTTCCGGATAATGCTGCTGTACCTCTTTTTGGATTCTTATGAGATGTTTCTCGAATCTTCTTTACGGTGTCTGGGTGCATTCCTTTTTTCCATCCTTCACTTAGTATTCTAGGGTCGGAGGGGTTTATTTGTCTTTGATGTTCTCCTTTGTGGTACCATTTTGTATTACTTAAGACTCTATCGTTAATTTTATCTCCTCTTTTTAATTTTTTCATTCTCATGAGTACTGCAGAGGCTTCTGCTAAATCTCCCTGGTCTTTATGCTTACGGTAGTGTTCTTCGATTGAAAGTAGTTCGAGGTTTTCTATACTACCGTTACTCCTATCTCCATCTATGTGGTGAATTTCATAAGTTAATCCGTTTTCATCTTTTGGAATCTCTCCATGGTGTTTTTTCCAAATGTCTCTATAGTGCATATTTCTTTTATATAAATAGGCATGTACCAGGAAAGGCATACACTAAACGTATCTTTGTTTGGAGAATGCTATTATATGAGCTCTTCCTGTAAATTTATATCCCCTATCTCTGCACATATTCATCACTACTGGATATGATTCAAATAATGGTTCCCTATCGTCACCTGCTGGCATTGCCCATACCTTATCCTTTACATAAGAGAATACCTCTTCTCTTGTCTCTAAGCTGTTATACTTACGTTCAAATAAAGCGTCTGTAAGATCTTCAATAAACTGCTCCACTTCAGGTAGCATCGATAAATCCTTGTCAATAACAGGTTTCAAGTGAAAGTCTTTATGGTATACTATTGATTGAGCAATAGCATCGACATTAAGTCTTAGTCTATTATGTGTCTTAATCATCCTTTCGTCTACTTCTTTTCCTTGAGGAGTTAGTATTCCGAGGGCAGGTATGCTGTTGCTAAACTTAGGGCTTATGGAGAGTAGGTCGATAGGGTAGTCTGTTTCTAGGTAGTGAGATCCTTCAGTCTCTATAGTTATTACTATTCCTCTCTCTTTAGCAAAGTTTGTTAGTTCATTTACTATGGCAGGGTGCATGGTAGGTGAACCGCCAGTTAGCATCATCTCTTTAATGTATGGATGCTTATCGTACATTTCTATAATCTTATTAAAGGTATACTCTCCTTTTTCAGGATGTATACTAGTTTGCCAACTATCACACCATCCACCTTCTCCGAACCAGCATCTATGGGTACATCCGGTTGTACGTATTACAACTGTAGGATACCCTTGCCTTGATCCTTCAGACTGTACTGCTGTGTAAAGTTCAAGTACAGGCAGTACCTTATCGTAGTCTTCTATTCTCTTTAATCCCATCTTTTATTTTCTTTAATATAGTACTTTTAATGTTCTTCTCCAACTTCAAACTCTATAATTATCTCTGCAGTATTTTGAAATATTTTACAGGAAGCAAATCTATTATCTAGTCTTAGCATTTTACTAAAGCTATAGACTATTAGAGTCTCCTGCTCTCCTTTACGAGTTGCAAGGAGGTTAGAAGTTGCGTAATCTATTCTGAGGTTGTATAGTTGCTTTGTTAGGTATAGGGTACGTATTTCTTCTGATAATTCTAATGCATGTATCTGTATTTTCATTACTTATTTTTCAGGTTTCCAAGGTTTTTTCTTCTTCGGCTCCTTGGCTATCGGCATGTTCTGTAGCATTTTAAGAAGGTCTTCCTCGTCTTGCTTAGAAAAGCCGTCTTTAGGTTCGTGCATTTCCCAAGCTTCGTCTTCTTCAGTCATTTAGTCTGCAATATAAAGTGCGGTATTTTTACCGTGTTCCATAAACTCTACTGATATGATCTTCACTCTTCCTTGAGTTTCCTCTTTTACAAAGGTATTTAGCTTGTTGTAGATATACTCGGAGAACTTTTCTGCTCCGGTAGCTGGTACTATTCTTACCTGCGCTACTTCTGCTTCATCCATTTTCATAAACGACTCTTTGAACGGATCATCCTCTGCTACTATGAAGGTATGGTCGAACATATAGTCCATCCAGGCTTTAGGTTGCTTACCGTCGATGAGGGTTTTAGCTCTTTTCATCCCTCCAAAGTCCCATACCCAGTTACGTTCATCTAACTCTCCTTCAAAGGTTACTTTAAAACTTATTCCGTATCCATGTAGTTTTTGACAATGAGTACCTGCTGCATTCCATTGACGAAATACTGTACTAAACCCGTCGAATACTTTTGTTGATTGAAACTTACCCATTGTAAAAGTTTAGTACTTCTTCCATAGATTTAACTCCTATAAACTTATCAAGCATCTTTCCTGATTCATCTACTTTAACTACTGCTGGTACGCTCCTTACTTGGAAGTCTACCAGTGCTTGTTGATCTCGGTCTGCATCTACCTTTGTTACCGGTATTCCGGATTCCGCTACTTGATTCATTACCGGTCCGAAGGTCTTGCAAGGGCCACACCAACTTGCACTTATGTATATTAATTTATTCATATTATTTACTTAAACTAATTCTTCTACTATTCCTATTACTTCACTTAATATAAGAACAATTGTTGCGAAAACCACATCAAATGGGATAAAAATGTAACCTGCTATTCTGACTCCTGATTTGATGAAGCTTGTAATTTGATGCTTTTTTTGGTTTGGCATGTATTTTAAATCTTCTTTCTCAACCTTCATAATATCTTCTTTAGCGTATGGTCTATTTCTTTCTCCATCGTAATAGAACTTACTATGCTTTACTTCACTAGTAGTACTTACGTTCTTACTTTTACTGTTAAAGTAAGTTCCTCTCATTGCTTCTGTTTTACCGTCGCTCATAATTTTAAAGGTTATGGTTATCTAGTACTTTTGTTACTTCTGTTACTACATGTTCCCACGTTACCGGTCCTGTTTCGTCTGCATATTCTGCTGGATCAGGACGACCTAGATTGATAAATGCTTCTACACGTTCAACTGACGATGCTGATTTATAATCTGAGTACCATTTGCCTGATCTCCATGGTAGGGATGAGAGATCTTTAATAACTCTGTCTTCAAAATCACCTTCTATGAAGATTGGCTTATAGGATGTATTAGTTCTTTTATAAACCTCATCAAAATCAATACCTAATTTTTCACATAATACTTCTCCATCTTGTAAGATAGTAAACTTATCTCCTTCAAGGTAAGGTGTCCAATAACTTACCATATCAGCTCCCCAATTACCTTCTCTAAAAGCAGCATCATCTGCATCTCTAAATTCTTGTCTACAATCAGGATAAATAGCATGGTCACCGGCATGGATTCCTAAAGCAATATCTGTTCTTTCTTCTGTTTTATTTGCTACAGATAAAGCAGCTGCTTGGGTAATAGAAGCAAAGATTTTATTTCTGTTAGGTACAACTGTTGCTTTCATATTATCTTGCTCGTAATGTCCTTCAGGTACCTCATCACCACCTTCTACTAAAGCTGAGTCTAGTAATTTAACTAGACCTTCTAATTTAATTTGTTGGTAAGTTACCTTATGTCCATTTTTGTTAAGATAATCTACTAATGATTGAGCTCTTTCTAATTCAACTCTATGTTTTTGGCCGTAGTCGAATGATAAAGCTGTTACTGTTTCATACTCATTTAGTGCTCTAAGCAACAACGTTGAGCTATCCATACCACCTGAAAGTGATACTACTACGTGCTTTCCTTTGTTAAAATCAAATTCTAATTGCATTGTTTTTATAACTTAAATTTGCCAGGTATTAATAGGATATAGGCTAATCCTTTTTATTATAACTTAATATAGTATCTATTCTTCAGAATATCAACTTATTTGTCTGTGTTTCTAATGCTAAACCAGTTTCCTACACTTAGTGTAAGAGTTGCTAACACCACCACTGCAGAAATTACTACAGGGCCTGTACTATCACCTAACCTGTCTAGGTTGTATCCTATAGTTGTAAAAGTTGTTAATGCCAATACTATTAAGAATATAGTAGATATTGTAGGGAGATTAATTCTTGTTAGCTTCTCTACTTTTTTATCGTGTGCTACTCTTGATAAGGCATCTTGAAGATCTTTCCCGTAGGCTGGTACTTGCTCTGTTGTTCCGTCAGGGTGTTGAATTGTTACTTCATATTTGAGCCATCCGTCAAATTTTTTACTTTCTTTTCTTAATTCTGCATGAATTGCTTTAGATCTCTTTTTCATTTTTTAATATTTATTTTGTCACCATTCTAATAGGTTCTGCTTTATCAACCCTGTAAGTCTTACCGTGTATTCTACAACTACCTCCTTGGGCTAATACCTTTTTAAAAAGTATGAGTTCTTTTTCTGCCCAATCTAAGCTTAGCTCTATAAGCTCTTCTTTACTAGTGCTCTTTCCATCTATGAAGACTTCATCTATTCTCCTGATTGATTGCTTTCTTAATCCCATGCTACTCTGTACCTTTTTTAGCTCTATTACTCTCTACTCCTATTTCGTGCCAATAAACTCTACCTTCTTCTATTGCCCTTTTTATATTCTTCTGTTTTCCCATTAGGAAGGAGTTCCCTGATTTAACTTCTACGAAGTGTACTTCACATTTAGTTTTACTTCCAGTATTACTGAAGCCTACATAATCTATAGGCATTCCTAAGAATACTACATCTTCGGGCGGTATAGGAAATTTATCCATAAACGGTACAAAATGCTCTATTGTCTTACCCCAGTTAACAGCAGAAGACCTAAACTTTGCATCTTTTCTAATTTTGTCTCTCTCTAATTTAAAATCCTCTTGTATATCCTTTACTTGTTGCTTAGCTTTCAATAGGGAGAGACCTAGGAGTAGCGTTATTATTAGGAGTATTGCTGCGGTTATTGTTACGGGTAATATCATTTTTCTGTTACGGAGTTATACCAGTCCTAAAGTTTTTGCTCTTGCGTAGCTTACTTCTTTTCCGGTTTTCGGGTTTAGGTATTTTTTCTTAGTTTTAGGTATTTTTTTATCTGGGTAGAAGTTACATCCGGGAGGGTATTTGATTACTGTCTGGTACGGACCGTTTGGGTTTTTCTTTTTATCGTACTTCCAAATACTTGTAGTACCGTCTTCCTCTTCAAACTCTAACTGGTAAACACTCCTAGGTTCGGAGTTTTTCGGTACGTAGTAGGATTTATATTTTTTCTTTTCTTCAGGCATTACCTAAATATACGGATTATTTTTTTACTAGGCAACTTTTGTTTTACTGCCTTAATGTTTTACGGTTAATAAAATCAGTGCTAGTAAACCCTACTGGTATCATATCTTGATGGGTAGCTCTAATTGGATTAATATCTAGACCTCCTCTTCTTGTGTATAGAGCTGCTACCATTAACTTATTTGGCTTGTAGGCTTGAGTTAGGTGAGTAAATACCATTTCTACAATCTCTTCGTGGAAGTGTGATACTTGTCTATGAGATACAACATACCTTGCAATAGATTCATAGTCGGGGGTATTTACTCCTTCCATGTGTATATAGATATCTCCCCAGTCTGGTTGGTTTGTTACTCTACAGTTAGATCTCAATAGGTCAGAACTTATCTTAATCACTTCATCGGTGACTACGTCGTCTACTCCTCTCAATTGACTTGCGTCTGATTTAAATACATTGAACTCAACTGTATCAAGATCCACTAATGCGTCTAGGCGCACAAAGCCTTGTCTGTCCATATCAAACTCTGGAGCATACATGGTTGTGAATAATTTTGCATTTACGTTAGTTTTTAATCTAATACTTAAGTCTTTTTCAACTGTTTGTTCTAGGAGTGCAATACATTCAGCTTCTGTATCTCCCAGCTTTGTCATATTGAATGAATTTAAATACAGTTTAATAGATTTAGATTCTACGTGGAATTGAGAGTCTGAAGGGTATATGATTTTCATCATACCCACTACAGGTCTACCGGTAGTGGTGATTGCTGATACTTCATAGCAATTCCAGACGTCACTCCCTACAAAAGGTAGGGCATCTTCTTTTATTTCGTAAGCTTCCCTATTTAGGTCTCGAGGAATAGCTACTAAGAGGTCTGGATTGTATTGGTCGCTGTATCCTGCACCTCCTACTTTTCCTAAGTGGTGGCCTGCAATTTCGACTACCTTTTCTTGATTTTTAACGGTATTGTTCATTTTTATTTTAATAACTTTTAAATATGTTCTTTTAATATAAGAACTTTAGTACTCTTTAACAACTTCTTTTACCAATATCTCTTACCCTCTTCTTCTATTTTTCTTCTTCTATAAGATGATAATTGAGATGGATCTTTATACATTGGTGCCGGTTTTTCTTTCTTTTTTTCATCTGGGGTGTTATTGGTTGTTTCTATAACCTCTTCTGGTGTAGATACTTCCTGTGTACTTTCTTCTTCTACTTCTTCGATCTCTATAGTTTCTCCGTAGATATTTTCTTTCGTCTTAGAGCGTATCTGCTCGAAAGCAAAGTTTGCTGCAATAACTAAGGCGATCGCTAAAGGATCAAATACAAATATAATTGTAAGTAGTAGGATGTTTATAATTTTATCCATAGGGTATCCGGTCAAGCCGGAGAGATATTTTAACGGTCCTAACTCTCCGGCTAATTCGCTGTTAGTTGAAATTTCCACTATTTCAGTCTCATAATCAAATAGTTTTTCATTCAACTTATCAACTTTAAGATTAATGGTTCCTTGTCTTTCGATTGCTTGATCTAGCTGCTTTTCTAACGCTTTTCTAGTTGAGGAGGAAGTAGTTGTTATTAATTGGCCGTCAGCGTTTGTATACTGAATCTTATTGTTGGATAATCCTTTTCTTAGATCGGCTACTGCTTTATCGATTGTTCCTTTTTCGCTGTTATACCCTGTCAATTGTTCTTTAACGTTATCTCTCTTTGTTTCTATTAATGCTATCTTAGAATCTATAGAGCCTGCTTTAGAAGCTGTTTCTTGATAAGCAGCGCTTAGGAATCCGTAAATACCCATAGATGTTATTAATATCAATACTAAACAAGCTACTGACAGGTAGTATTTTAATAGACGCGGTAGATTTTTCCGATACTGGTAAAGTAGAGAAGCAATTACGAGCTTAGCTACTTCTAGAGAAGCTGCCATAACTATTACTGCAAATGCTGCTCCGGCAAAGAGTTTAGATAATCCGCTCACTGAATAGAAAGCAGCAGAGGCTGAGACAGATAATGCTGATAATGCTATTAGTGATGGGAATAATCTTTGCTTTAATTTTTCCAACATAATTAAATATAAATAGAAGTTAATAAGTAAGCAACTTCCTTTATTCTTTTTCTGTAGCGTATTTCACGCCCATTATCGTTCCGACAATCGAAAAAGCGTTAGTAAGGAGTATGCCGAACATGTTCGACCAAGTTGATCCAATAATCTGTGTATCGTAGTTTGATACAATTGCGATACCGTACATTACGCTAGTTACAATACCTACTCCTACTATTACTGCTAATGCTATGCGGACGATAGTACCTACTAGTTCAAACTGTGTTTTCTTCTGCATTAACTCTAGGTCTTCTAATGCTTGCTCCTTGCCTTGCTCTGCTTCTTCTCTTAATGTTTGAGCTTCCTCTTCAGACCGTTTTGCTTCTTCTAATGCTACTTTAAGTTCTTCCATTAAAGTATCATTTTGTTTCTCTTTAGCAACTAATTCTTTATTTTGTTTTTGAACTTGTTTAGTTACCTGTAGTCTTTTTTTACGGGCAGCTGAATCTTTTACTTTACATGTTTCTAAGTATTCTGCAAATTCTTTATCTTTTTCTTCCGCTATAAGTACTTTTAATATATTACCTTCTAAATATATTTTTTTCTCTTTAGCGAAAGTTAATAACACTTTTTTAACTTCCTCAGTAACTTTCATTTGTGTATCTTCTACTTTTCTTTTAATTTAATATTCTCAAGTCTTAAATCAAAGATTTCTTTTTCTTGTGTTTGAATTTTTTGCTCTAAGTCTTCTCTATACATCTTACTTACATCTCTCTCTACTGTGCTTTCTTGTTGAGCTTGAATTTTCCGCTGTATTCTTCTAGTATTACTAATTGCACTTATAGAAATAACTACCCAGCCCCAGTTCATAGGGTTTGAATAAAGTCCGTTATCTTTAAAAAATAATATTACGAATGTTAAAGATAGAAGTCCATATACATAGGCAGCGTATTTCCTTGTAGTTAAGCTTTCATATACTACTGAGTACAGGGTTAGGAATCCAGTTAGTACAGAAATAAGTGCGACATACCATAGGTTTGGAAAAAATGTTGCTTCTAAAACAATAGGGGCAAATATTAACCATATTAGACCTTGAAGAACTTCAGTAGGTTCTGAATCATGGTAAGTTAATATATGTCCTAGTTTTTTTAACATTTATTTATAAATTTTAAAAGGGTTTGTTTTATCCTTATATCCCTGGTAGTCTTCTCTAAATTCTTCCAGACGGGGTTCAATATCATCTGATTTAATAATCCAGAACTGTGCACCTGCTGCTTTTGCTTTTTCAATTTCTTGGGTATCGTCTGAAGAAGATATTATCCCAACTACGCATCCATTTCCGTAATCGTAGTTAATCTTTCTAATCATTTCGATCCCGTCGAAGGATGAACCTATAATATTTAAATCTACAAATACACATTCCGGTCTTTCATGGTTGGGATCATCCGGAAACCATTCCTTAAATAGCTTATCAGCTTCATCACTAGAGTTTAGTGCTTCTAAAGATAGCGTTATATCTAAAATGCTACATGCATCTTCGAATACTAAGTGGAAGAGATCTTCATCATCTATTAAAAGGATAGAGTTTATTATTGTTGTCATTGTAGTTTTATTTTTATTTTAGTTCCAGGGTTAATTTTTTCTGCTGTTATAGTAAATTTATGCTCTCTCAGTATAGCTATACATATGTTTAAACCTAACCCGGAACCACTTTCTCTTTGATCTTTTTTTCTAGTATAAGGCTTAGATAATTCTGTAAATTCTTTTTGACTCATTCCTCTTCCGTTATCCTGTATGCATAACGTATCTTTGCTTTCCATGTAAATCATAACTGTCTTAGTAGAGCTATCATTATACTTAAGACCATTACGTATTAAATTGTCTATCGCAGTACAAAAAAGAGGTTCATTAACTTCACATTCTATCAGTTCATCAATAACTACTTGTTTTGTATAGGAGGTTGAATTAAGATAGTTTTTCAATATACTCTTTAAATCTAAAACTTTTGTATCTAATTGTACTTCTTCTTTTACCAGGTTAGTAAACTCTTTAACTCCTGCATAGACTTTTTGAGTGTGTTTTAAACCTTCTTCTAGCATTTTAAGAGGAGCTTGTATCTTCAATTCTTTAATTTGATCTTCACTTAATCTTCTTTTTAAAGAACCTAAGCCTCTAGGCATATAAGTATTAATACCTGAATGCATGTCGTGTCTAAGTATTTTAGCTGCGTGTTCTAGATAGGAGTTTTTTTGATTTACTATATCTTCAGCTTCATGTTGAGCTGTAATGTCAGTTGCGATCTTTAAAATTGTATCGTATTTACCTTTTGCGTTTTTAATAGGTGTATAATTACCAAACAACCATCTTTGAGAACCGTCTTTTGCAATTCTTTCAAACTCTCCTGTAATGCTTTCACCTCTTCTAAGGGTCTCCCAGAACTCTAAATACTCTTTACTCTTAGCATATTCCGGGGATACCATTTGATGATGAGGTCTTTTAATCATACCACTTTCACTACAGCCCATGAGATTGCAGAAGTTATCATTTGCAGTAATTATATGTCCATCCATTGTTAAAGTAACAACGAGATTTGAACGGCTAATTCCAGCTAGCTGAGAGTTTACTTTCTCCTCTCTGGTTTTTATGTTATTGATGAACTCGCTTACAACTTTGAAAAACGGTGGCATGAAAAATACTACGCAGCCCCAACCAAACTTCGCTAAGAAGAGTGTTGGTTTACATAATCCGAAAACGATACATGTTTGTACGGCGAAGAAAGTCATCATAATGACTCCTGCAACGCCTAGGGATATTTTGGCATTTAGTGATATTCCACTTAATGCTTTCATTTTTAAAGGTCTGCTTTCTTAAATCCGCATTTAGCGAAGAACCATTTAGAAGGACAAAAACCTGTCCATACTCCAACGTTCAACATAAATGTTACAAAAATTACTACTTCCCAAGATTCTAAAAAATATCCTGTAAGTAGTACAAGTGACATTAAAAGATACACCATACGTGTATCAGTAATACTATTCAATAATTGTTTCATACTCTATCGCCTTTATGTTTATCGATTTTATCTAAAATAATGTTTAATAACTCATTTTTGATGAAACCTGCCATAGAAGCGTTCTTAAGAGCAGACATTAATTGAAAAACTATAAATGGGGTAATAACTGTTTCACTTAACCAACTTGTACCGGCAAAACCTTTTTCAATCATTAATATAGCTGTAAGGATTATCTCCCAAGTTACTAATGATTTTAATACTTTAAGAGCTTTATATGTTTTAAAGCCTTCTCTTTTAATACCTGCTATTACACCAAAAAATCCATCTAACAATAATACAGCTGCTACAGCTAAGAACTGTTCGGCATTATCCATGGTCAGTTGAAGAAAGTAGGAGCAGAAGAAGCCTACTGATGCTGTGCTGGCTAATATCAATTTCATATAGGTTGATTTAATCATTACTGTTTTAAAAAATAGTTATCGTATAAATAAAAGCAACCTTAATCCGAACCCAAACTCTCTTCCAGAATGAAAGAGTTTTAAATTCTTCTGTTTTAAATATATCTTCTAATTCTTTGACTTCCATTATAAGCTTATTAACATATCCATAAGCTCCTGCTGTGGGAACATATCTACTTTATCTTTTCTAGTATTGGTATGAGTCCATGTACCTTTTACTTTTCCGTAATAAGCGTCTTCGTTAAATTCAAAGGCATCTGCACCTTTTTCTTTAATTAAAGCAGGCAATCCGGCTCTAACATCAATATTATCTCTTTCAGCAATCCATAAAATCCATAAGCGCATTGCATCAATTTGTGCATCAGAATATCTGTGCCATAAACTATGTCCTCTAAATGGTTTTGCTAATTTAACGATTTGTGATTCATGAGCCGTAGTACCGGCATAAGTTTTACCGTCAATTATGTATCCAAAATTATTTACCTCTACACCTACAGAATGAGTATGCATATGCTGAGAGCCATTTTTACCTAAGTGCCAGCCGTATCCTCCTTCGGGAAATGCTTGTACCATTACACCGTCATATTTGCCGTCGTTTCCTTTAATTGAAGGACCGCCTAGTACAAATTCTGTGGCTACGGCACCTCTTGAATCTCTACCCCAGTTATCAATTGTCTTAAAGGGATTATGCCATCCTGCTGTATGATGTAAAAAAACATATTCTTTGTTTGTCGGACCAGATTTGTACTCACCGGGTGGAAGGAAGTGTCTATTTACGATTAATCCGTTTTCCGTTGTATAAGTTTTTTCCGAATTATCAGTAGTAGCGATACCCATAGCATCCCAAGTGGCAGGACCAACAATACCATCATCATCCAAGCTATTGGCTCGTTGCCATGCTTTAACTGCTGTAGCTGTACCTTTACCGAAGATACCGTCTGCTCCAATCTCAAGGAATTCTTGGAGTTCTTTAACTGCTTTACCACGTGAACCTATTCTTAATACCATTACTCTGTTCCTTTTTTAGCAAATATTTTTGTAATACCGTCGATTCCAAAAGAACCTAAAGTGATTATTACGAAAGAGTTGTAGATGAATTCCTGTACTGGTAGGTCTTTTCCTAAGAAGCCAGTTACAATGTCTGCGGTAGCGAATAAAGCCATAATGGCAAAGGAGGCAAAGCCAACAACGTTTTTCTCATTAATAGTATTGTCGTCTTTAAAAATACTTGAAAAGTTCATAAGTTTCTTTTTTATATAGTTTAGCATAGTGTAACCGGTTAGTGCAACGTTTAATATAAATAGAGACAGGGGCGGATAACACCCCTGTCTTTCTACATTTTCCTATATTTACCTTACTAAACTACTTCGCAAGCTCCTGCAGCACAAGCTACCTCTCCTGCTAGATCTGTCATATCTTCTACCTCAGTTACTTTAGATAAATCTACCTCAGTTAGAGTCTTCATTAACTTCTCATAGTCTTCTTTAGTACAATCTTCAAAAGGAGCTTGCAGATAGGTATGATCTGAGAATGGTAGTACGGATAATCCATTGTAGTGTTTTCTCTCTCTCCACATCCATTTTGCTACATCTTCCCATTCGTCTTCTTTTACGGAAATTGTTGCTGATACGTTATGGGTATTGTACCCGTTTCTATGTCCAGGTTTGATCCACTCTGTTGAAATCTTCTTAACCCTTTCTAATAAGTCTAGCGCACTTTCTGTTCTTAAGATTGCTCCTTCCGGTGCTTTTTGTGGTATAGTTATTACTGCTGTATCGTGAGGTCTAAAGAATTCATCTTCAATCAGGTCTGGATGGTTTTGAGCTAAGTAAGTATAGAGTGATTCGTTCTTACCTACTCTGATTCTTCTTAGGTAGTAATCATTATGCCATGCATGTATACCGGAAGAGGTTCCTAGTGTTAAAGAGGTTGTCCCTGCAGGTTTTACTGTTGTTACTCTAGCTGCTTTATTTATTCCAATCATTTTAGCAACCCTTTCATTCTCTTTATTAGCTACTTCTGCAGCTTCAGATGCATCTAAGTTTAGTACTTTTCCAGATCCAATACCTGTCATCGATACTCCTATCAAGGCATCTTTCTCAGTAGTTCGTCTCCATACTTCTCTTAAGTAGTGAAAATCTGTATAACCTGCTTGAAGTGTTCCTAGAAAAGAAGCTGCTTTTACTCTTTCGTTTAAATCTTCTTGAGACTCTACATTACTTACATTTACTTCACATAAGTTGCAGAACTGGTAAGGTCTTAAAGCTATTTCACAGCATGGGTTAGTCCCCCAATCTTTACTATTAGTGAAGTAGATCCCAGGCTCTCCTGCTCCAGAAGCTTTAATTCTTGTCCATAACTCATCGAAGAAGTCTTTAGTTACTTTTCTTCTTAATAAAGCTGCTGAGTTGTTAGCTCTACCTCTTTGTGGATTCAACTCCCACCAGTTACCAGATTTAGCAGAGATCATTTCTTCATCGTCTGCAGAGAATAAGGAAATTAAGGCTGCTCTTCTAATTCCTCCGGCTAATACTGCATCAGCAATATGACACACTATATCGTGTACTTCGATTGGTTCTAATTTATCACCGTCTTCTTTAGTATTCAAAATACCCTGCACTTTAACTAAACACTCTTTTAGTGGTTGAGGACCTGGAGCTTTACCTCCTGATGTTACGAGAGCTGCTCCTTTAGGTCTAATGTCTGAATAGTCAAATCTTAATGTTGAACCTCCTTTAAAATAAGATTTCATTAATGCTTTAACTGCATCTGCCCAACCTTCAATAGAATCACTTATTAAGAATCTTTTAAATTTAACAGGGTTTGGTTTTCTGATTTCTGGTAGTTTTTCTACGTGGTGTTTCTGTACTGAGAATCCTATACCGGTTCCTCCTAAAAGTAAAAACATAATCTCTCCGAATGTTCTCCAGTCATCAACTGGTGCGAAAGCACAGTTGTATATTCTATTAGGACTAATCTCAATCGGCTTTCCAGCAAACTGCATCGATCTCATTGAAGGTAATATTTTCTTGTCGTATACAAGTTTATAAGCAGATTCAATTTCTTCTTCTAGCTTAGGATATTTCTTAAGATGCATTTGCTTGTTTCTATCTACTAACTCTTCCCAAATCTCTCTACGGTTTAAGTTGGAGTCATACTTAGAGTATTTAAGAAAAACTGTAATGTCGGATAGGATTTTTTGATTAATTTCCATTTTTAATTTTTTGATTTGTTTTATAGGGTGTACGTTATAACTATAGTGTTTTTAAAGAAAGTTGTAGTTTTCATTAGGAAAAGTTGGAAAGTTGGGTGAACTTTTTAGAGAGCTCTTTTTTATCAAAGCTATCCATTAGGTTAAATGACTTAGATCCGTTTCCGTTAGGAGGGGCGGGGAACTCGTCGTATGTAGGGACGTCTGAGGTTAGTTCGAAATGACCGTTATTTGTATCTACTTTTGCACCGAAGGTCATACCGTCCATACCGTATCTATTTTTCATTATATGGATTCTACCAGTACCGTTTAACTTATCCTCTTTCTTTCTAGATAACGACATACAAAAGTCAGAAACCATAATTTTATCATAAGAACCGGCTGCTTTATCTCCTTCTATAACATCATCTTTCGCTCCCATTCTATTTACTTGAGACGGTGATATGATAGGTATTTTCAACTCTTTAGCTAGACCTTTACATGCTACATATACATCATCAATTTCATCTTTTCTTTCTGAGAATTTATTTGAAGCTGCTTTTAGGTAATCTATATAATCTATAATTACTAGGTCTGGTTTTATTTCCGTATCTGCACATTTCTGTAAGTGGGCTCTAATGGTTGATATTGATGCCATTTTAGGGGGATACTCCTTTATAATAAGGTTTCCTGTTAACTCTTCTACCATCTTATCTACCCTGCTTCTATGGTCTCCTATATGTTCGATATCAATACCTGTTAGGTAACAATCAAACCTCTTACCTACATAATCCTCACCTAACTCTAAGGTGTAGTATACAACGTTATACCCCATTTTTACAGCATGAGCTGCCAATGCAACCATAAGCCAGGACTTACCTCCGCCGGGATTACCGAATACTATACCTAAATCTCCAGGTCCAAATCCTCCTTGCATTAAGTTGTTAATATCTGGCCACGGTGTCGGTACTGTAGGTCTATAATCTTCACGGTACCTGGTTTCGACATCTTTATTATACTCATGTCCTATATTCCTATCAGTACCTGCTTTTAATGCACTATCAATAAGGTATCTAATACTATCATACTCTCCAGAATTTAGTAGATCAACGGAGTTTAGTAGAGCGGCTTTTAGTTGTTGATTCTTACAGAAAGCAGTAAACTCTTCTTCTACATACTGTAATTCATCGTCTGAATGTTTATAGGCTTCTTTAAGCTGTTCTCTTATAGAGGTTTGAAGAATCTCGTTATCTAATCTCTTTATCTCTATGGTTAAAACTTCCATAGAAATTACTGTATGGTATTTATTCCAGTATTTAGATATTTCGTTTATAATCCACTTATGAGCAGGATTCGGAAAATGTTCATCGCTTAGTATATCGTAGATGTTCTGTAGGAACTCTTTCCTTGTTAACAGCGCTCCTAAGGTCTTTACTTGGAAAGCTGGTCCGTAATCTGATAGTGTTTTTAGTGTCATATAACTTTTTTACTTATAACTGATTTATGCTTTAATATACGATCTTATTTGTAAGTACCCAACTTAAAAAAAGTATCTGTTACCCAATTTTCGATATTTTTAATAAAGTGGGCTACTCCGTCTTGTTCATACATCTGTAAAAACTCTTTTCTATAGAACGGGTTATTAGACTCTTCTACTAATCCTTCTATGTATTCAATTTGCCTGCTATCTAATATAGGGTTCTTTAAATCCATTAACTTATAGGAGTTACGTAAATTATCTTCTTCGTGTAATATTTTTGCAAATACCTTGTGGGTAGTTAGTTTAGCTTCTGCTATCTCAAAAATCTCATCTAGATCTAATGAATGATGTATTAACTCCGGAAAATGCTTTAAAAGTGTTTTAGGTCCCAGTCCTCGAATTCCTTGGATCTTATCTGACTTATCCCCTAGTAGTGTTTTATATATTATAAAGTTATCTGAATGTATTCCGTATTCTTGTGATACTTCTTTAGCTTTATAGAATTTCTTACTGATAGGTCTATAGACTGTTATCTTAGGATTAGCTAATTGAAGGTAATCTTTATCTGAGGATACTATTATTACATCCGAATCTTTCTTCTGGGTTAGGCTGGTTGCAAGGTAGGCAATCATATCATCCGCTTCTGCTTTATCGATCATACCTGTCTTTACAGGTAAACACTGTAGATAATGTATTAGACGTGTTATTTGATCTACTTTGGATTCCCCTTCTTCTTCTATACTATCGTAGGTATCCCAGTTAGTTATACGGGTTATGCCTCTATTGGATTTATATTCCGGTAGTAGGTTTTTTCTATTTGTAGAGGATCCTTGTCCGTCAAATATAACATAAACCCCTGTCGGTTGTGTTAGGTGTATTAAGGAACCTAAGGATCTTAGAAAGCCTGCCATACCTCCAATTGGAACTCCTTCTCTATTTAGGAAGTTTATTGTTGCAAAGTTTCTGAAGAATAGGTTAAGGCCGTCTATCAATAGAACTCTTGAATGAAAGTTTTTGCTATCCTGTTCTATAGGTTGTGTTTCGTTTTCTTTAATGTTTGCTAAAAGTGCTCTTAAGTCTTGTGCCATATTTTATAAATCTAATATACGAAAAAACCCCTGCAGAAGCAAGGGTCTTTCTAAATTAAGTTTAGAGTTTCTACGTTTCTTTTTCAAACATATCCGGTGATGTATTTTCAGGATCTTCTTCGATAATCTCGAAGTCTCCTCCTCCTAATATTCTCTCCCAATCTGCTTGGTTATCAGACTTGTATGCTTTTAAGTCCTTATCTTCATCTCGGATAAATCCATGAGGAGTCATAATAATCTTACCTCGAGTAGTTATTCCGTTAATGTGGTTTTTATCTATCTGAAGATTAGTTCTTTTAGCAAATTCTACCTGCTTTCCGCCTTTTATTGCTTTTATTTTAGAAGTACCGGCATTAGAGATATTACCGAACGTAATAATAAAGGTTGCGTCATACCACATAGTCTTTCCTCCTTTATTCTCTAATTTAGGTCTTCCCATCGGAGACTCGGGTTTTGCGGTCCATACCTTGTTTACAACACATAAAGAGTTAGTATATTTAGAGGATTCTTTTCTTGACATTACTATCCTCTGGTTTACTTGGTTTCCAAATTGTGTAGACATTGCACCCGCATTCCATTCGTTATTATTCTTATTAGAACGTACTGATAATTCGCATGGTACTGATCCTACAGAATCCCATAAGAAGAGTAGATCGTAAGGTAGTGAGCCTTTTTTCTGCTCATCTATTAGGTCTAATATAAAACCAGCTACATCCTCTATAGTATGTATTGTTTCTCTATCTACATAAATAAAGTTTCCTCCGTAATCTAATACTTCTCCAGTTTCTTCGTCTATAGTTTCCTCAACCTCTAGACCCATCTGGATGGCATGTTCCCAATTCCATTTCATCTCTGTAATAATGAATACAGGGAGTACTCCGCCTTTCTGAGCTGAGACAGCAGCTTCTAATAGTGCTGTAGATTTACCGGTGTCGGAATGCCCTCTCAGCATCGTAATATGTCCCATCGGTATACCTGGTATTGAGGTTACTTCCTGGAAAGCTGGTGAGAGGGGTATCCATTTCTGATCTTTGAATCTAACGTTCTTATTGAGCATTTTACTTTGCTTAAACTTATTTAAGTCAAAGCCTTTCTTGAGCTCAGCAGATACCGCTTCTGTCAAAGATTTACTCTGTTTCTTTGCCATAGGTTTCTTTAGAAAGGTAAGCCGTCAGTTTTACCGTCGTCATCAAATAAACTATCAAACTTATCAGCTTTTGATTCTACTTTCTTACCCTGGTTTTCTAAAGAAAATTTATTGGTTGGTGATGAAGGAGTATCGAATGCTACTGCTGGTTCAGAGGAGATTGCTCCTTCTTCAGCGTCTGGAGCTAGATAATCATGTAGTACTTTCTTCATATCATCAAAGCTCATTCTTGTAAAGACTTCCTCAGGGTTAGGTTGGTCATCAAGTAGAATCTTTACAGTATTGTTATCTTCAGATAAAGGAGTTTGAGCTGTTCTTGCTCTTAAGGTTGTTTTATTATAACCTGTACCTGTTTGAGATGCATCGAGAGTTGTTAGCGTTAAATCTCGTCCGGTTACAATATCAGTAAAGTCTCCGATATCTTCATCTTCTACCATCGAGAGTAACTCCATATAGATTTCTTTTCCGAAACCCCAAAGCTTTACTCCTTCACTCTCCTGCCCTCTTACGATAATGGGTAGATATACTCTCATCTTAGGTTCTAATTTTCTAGCTAATCTCCAGTTCTCTTTATCATTAGTCTCTCTTAACTGTTTTACGAACTCAACTATTGGATCTTTATCTCCAAAGTTAGTAGGTGAGATGATAGGGAACTTGTGAATACCGTAGTGAAAGTATAGTTCGGAGAATGGATTAGATTTATTATACTTTGAAGGTACTACTCTAATTACTTCCTTACCTACACTTGGTCTGTAGTAAATGTTCTTTCTTGCTCCTCCTGATGAGCTAGCTTTTTGAGTCTGCAAGGCCTGTAGCTTTGCTTTAATTTCATTAACGTTCATTCTTTAAATAACTTTTTTAAACTTATATTACTACTAATATAGTATATAAATTGCAGATGAGCAACTTCTTTTTATACGTTTTTAATTTCGTATATCTTTGTACGTAGGAATTTTAATTCCCCCTGGGTTGTTAGTAATATAGTATTTCTATAATGCTGCCAATCTACTCTAAATCGGGTATCTACTACTCCGTTATTTAGGGTTTTAATTAATTCGTTGAGTGCATTTATAGTGTATAAGGTATTACTTTCTTTTTTTCTATGTACTGAAATTGTATTAGGGGGGATGTTATCTATGTCTGGCTGCTCTATATTATAGGTGCAGGCATATTCTTGAGAGTCTCGGACGGTGAGTATAAAAACCTTGTTGTACATTATACTATATTTTGATGTTAGATCTCCTATAAAAGAATCTATTTCATCTACGGGTACAAAGGTACATAGTAGTTTATTGTTTGCCATTTCCAGGGTTTCGTCTAAGTCTCTATTATACATATCAAAAAGATTCTAAAGTATTATAATTATTTCCTACGTTCATTGTTATTCTCAGTCCGCTTTCTTTAAAGAGTTTTACTATCTTACGAATTGCGTCCTTATCTTCTTTGGATAAATCTAATAATATAGCATCATAAGTATATAATACTATTTTAGATTTTCTACCTTTTAATATTTTAAAGATGTCTTTTAGTAGCATTATATTATTTACAGTTTCGTAATTTTGTATAAGGTAATTGAAGAGTTTTTGAGGATTCATATTAGGTAGTTCGTCTCTCTTAAAGGTATATTTCTCATATACTCCCTCCACATATCCTTGGGTCTGATACTTATTCCATGTTTTCTCTATATACTCGGTTGTAAGTCTAAAGAATTCAAAGTCTTTATATTCGTCAAAAACGTTTCCATAAAGTTGCTTGAAGACCAACCCCTTAGCTTCTTTTCTATCCATTCCGTAGATTTTCCCAAAATCTTCGTAGATGTCTCCTGTCGGAGATTTATAATCTACTAGTTTAGATATTAAGGTCGGATGATAGGCTACCAGGTCTATTTCCATAAACACTTCATTTCTCGGTATGAATATACTACGACAACCGTTATCTTTAGTAAGAGCTGCGAAATTAATACTATTAAAATTATTAGAAGGTCTACCGGTTATGTTCTTAAGGTTATACTGTGTTAGTATATGGTTGTTATAAAGGGAAAGAAAGGGTCTCTCTATCTTAAAGTACTCTTCTATATTATTCGTTACCTTTAAGCCGTTCCTTTCTATCTCCCAAAATACGTCCTCTGCTTCTTTTCTAAATTCATCAGGTTTATACGTAGGGAGTTCTTTAAGAAGTTCTGTTGCTATTTTTTCGCAGTCCTCGTAATGCTTTACTATGGGTATGATATTTCCTAGGTCCGGGTCGTTATAGTGTCTTCTTGAGAAGTAGTTTATAGCTTGAGATGTTTTATGTTTTATCTCCGGAAGAGTGTTTGTATTTGTTCCATGGTAGAAGTAGTTGAAAGCTTTCCTGTCTAATGTATAGATTGTATCTACCGTCTTCAGCCAATCTAGGACCTTTTCGGTTGAGATCTGCATTGCTTCACTATGGTAGAAGTTTATTAAGAAGCTATTTTCCGTGTCTACATCTTTCAGGTATAAGCATAAGGGAGCGTAGATTGCGGGATGCTGTTCCGGGTGACGGTGGATAGGTATAGCTATCACTCCTGTGAGTATACTGGACTCTAACTCTTCAAACTGCTCTTGCGTCTCTATTAACCAAAACATAACCTTTCCTATAATATAAGGAAGGTTTGCTTGAGAAACAACTTAAGCTGAGAATTCAGTATAGTTGGTAATATATTTAGATAGTCCGTATACTTTGAATCTCTTTTCGGTAAGGAAAGTCATCTTCTCATTCGTTTCTGCTATGTTAGTACCGGATGTTGTCCATATTAATTCAAACGGTATGTATATGCCGAAGTTGTATTTAGGATCTTTAATCTTTATAGCGTTGAAATCTAGTTGACTTACTTCTGTGAATATTACGTTGTTTGTCCTTCTTAGGAAGTACCTCTTAAAGGAGGGGTACCTAACTACCGGTTCAGAGTACTTAGGTTCAATCAGTTCGGACATTGGTGATTTGATATTCTGTTTCTGTCTTATTAGATCGTACGGGGTGGTGCTAGGTACAAGAGTTTGGGGTACATCAAAGACATCAGGTATTTCATTTAAGTATTCTAAATCCTCTGAGATTATAAGTTCTTCGGTTTGACCGTCTCTTGGATTTTTACCGGTATAGATTTTTCCGTTAGCAAGTATGTGGTAAGTTCCTTCATATGACACACCTGTACTTAAGTATACAAACTCTTGTCCGTTTGTATATTGATTAGTTAGTATTTTTGATTGTGGATAGTACATTTTTTATATTATAAAGAGTCCTGCAGGTCCCCAGTATTCCCAGTGCCATATTTCATCTACATTACCTGCATTATCTGCCAACCTCCAAGGGTTGTACCAGCCATGTTTAGCCATTATCTCGCCGACCTTGCGGTAGAATTCAGTTGTTCTCCCGTCAACATTTCCTCTCGGAGTGCTTTTCTTATCTTTGCCGTTAACGACTACAGATTTAGCCATTTGATCAAAAGGTGATATGTCTAGAGCCATTCCCCACCCGTGAGGTGAGGTACCAGCTCCAGCTACACCAGTCCCGGAACCTAAGCTCTTCTGATGTTGAAGGTCTCGGTAGGCGCTATAGACTTGTACAGTTAAACTTGCTGCACGGAGTTCGTTATATGCATTTCTCCAGGCAGCGGCTGCTGCAGGGTGTAGTAGGTAGCCTCCATATCTCTCCTTGAAATTTCTACCAGCTCCTACGATAGGAACTAATTGATTCACATTTCCCGTGTCTAAATTAGCGTTCTGGAGACCTTTACTTGCTAAGTCTAAAGCAACTGGAGCGTTACCGGTAGTTGCTAAGCTTCCTATTTTATTAGGATTTACTTGGAGTGCGTAATCCTTATTCCCTGTTTCGAAGTCTGGTCCGGTACGAGATGTTGCAGCCGGGCCAGGAGGTAAGAGGTTGAAGGCTGGGTTAAAGTTTCCGGGGGATCCTGTAGTTACTTCTCGGAGAGGTATAGCGAAAGGTGCTAGAGTTTTACTTTCTTTTTCTACTTTTTCATCCTTTAAGCTTATGAGAGAGGATATGCTTGTTTCCCATTTTGTAGCGTTTACAGTGTGGCTAATCCCTAGGATTATAAATTCAAAATTATCCTTGTAGGATAGGGGTAAAACGTCGTTTGATAGTTTAAACTTTTGATATATTTTAATACCTGCTAATCCGTATAGAGAGAGATCTAGTTTGATAGGTATGAATGCGGTTGAGGTTTGGCCGGTCTGTGTGAATTTTGCTAAACATGCCTTATATAACTCTACTGCTATGTTCTCTTTATTACTTTGATCTGTTGATGCTATTTTAATAGGTCCGTATTCATCGTCTTTAGCCCGTTGGTTATTTACAAGAGCGGTGTATGTGCTTATAGCGGTCTCAAACCTCTCGTTGATTGCTTTTAATGCTTTTTCCTTTTCCTCTAAGGTAGTTTCCTCCCCTATCTTCTTTGTAGGGTATATTCTATCTGTAAGTCCTTTGCTTAATAGGGAGAAGGATGTAGCCTCTTCTCCTACAATCTGTCCCTGAGCCTGTGCTCCTATTGATATCATATCTGCTATTTCAGGGGTAATACTGCTCTGGGCTTGAATGCCTGTTAACATACTACCTAATCCTTGTGCTTGTATAGTTGTTGCTGGTCTTTCTTGTTTAGCCAGATTCTTAATTCTCTTCTGTTGATAATCTACAATTGTTAGGGTTTCTTCAACTCCATCTACATCTGTGATAACTTGTAGGTCGTTTAGGCTTCCTAAGGCTTTATTTATTCCATCGCATAGAGTTTGAAGAAACTCTCTAATCGTTACTTTATTATCTTTATTATCGCTTTTTTTAGCTAGTATTTCTGATAAGTATATTACATTTACGTAGACGTTGTTAAGGTTACCGATGCTAGGGTAGATGGAGGGGTTTACCGTTACGTTAGCTTCTTCTTTAAACTCTTGGGCTAGGTCGGAGTATCTCTGTGCGTTAAATTGCGTTATGGGCTTGAAGGGACCTATAGATTTTAAAATTCCGGAGGTTCCTTTTTTTAAAGTTCCTTTTGAAGTACCTACATAGTCATTTCTAATGTATATTTTTTCCAGGTTACAGGATATTGCTGTCGAATACGTAAACATTGGCTTGTCTGATTCCCAGTCTACTTTCAGTATTTGGGAAGTTCCTGAGAACATATTAGGATACTTTGATATCCATTTTAAGACTCCTCTCATGGAGAGGTATAGCTCCGCACCTACTCCTCCTGTACCGCCGTATTCAACTACGTTATATTCGCCGTCTAGGTCTTCTATAAAGGTCTCGTATGTTTTCTTTCTTGCCATATTTACTCTTCTTGATAGGCATCTAGTTCGAGTTTTTCATCTCTGTCAAAAACTCGGGCGGCTAGCAGGCGTGTTATTACAGTATTTGCACTACCTTTTTGTCCATCTAAATACTTTACTAAGTTAATCCAGATATCTATATCCCTGGCTTTTAACCTATTGCTAAAGAATACTTGAAGTTCGTCTAATTTCTGCTTTTGTGCTATAGTATTTGTCCAGATAAGGTCGTCAGTATCCCCTTCCACTATTTCACTTGAGATAAATCTTTCTGTATCAAATGCTCCAGTAATATCTAGGTCGACTGTTGAAGGTGTAATTTCTACATTATCCTTTACGTCTAAGCCAACTGCATTGATGGATTTGATTGAGATCCTGTCTGATTGGAGGTATTTTTCTTCGTTTAGTTTAAATACATCAAACTGTTGGAGTTTGTTGTGTTCTCTTATTAAGTTGTTGAATTCCTCTATAACTCCAGGTGTTCTCTTATATCCGTATGATTTTAAATTTACGAGTGCTTTTGCTTCTGTTTTTAGGTCAAATGTCTTGTTATTTAATAGTAGTTGTCTAGCGTCTTGAATAGGTTTCAATTTTGCAAGCCTGGCTTCGATTACCTCTAAGTATGCATTTTGTATATTCTCTATTAATTCTTGTTGGTTTTCTGCTTTATCTGCTAATTCGAATTTTGTTTGAAGTGCCGGTTCAAATTCATTTCTTACTTCCGGGTCGTTTAATACTTCGACGAGTTCGGATAGGAAGCTGTTAAAGGCGCTTGCTCCTGAGTTGAGTTGTATGCTTTTAAGGTTCCTTACTCCTTTATCGATTTCTAGATTGTTCCAAACGTCTTCGGTTAGGTTAGTTCCTCCAAAGTTCATTTTTAGAGAATCTATTATATCTCCTACAGATACTAGATCTAATGTGATGCTATAGCTTAAGTCACTATTAAGGGTCCATGAAAAGTTACTAACCTTTGCCATCATAGCGTCATAATTGCCGCTTGTCTTTTCCTTATTATCATTTATAGCTATACTAAGCCTTTCAGGGGAGTAGGAAGTACTTATAATTTTTTTAAATTCTTTTGGGGTTACTCCATACATGAGTGCTATCGCTTTTTGCAGATCTTCTGTCTGCTCTTCGAATTGTTTTACTCCCTTAACTCCTGTATTAGTACTATTTAAGTTCTTCAGCAGTTTGAGAGGAGGTAATTTTTCTACAAAGAGCATGTTAGGTATTTCGAGAGAAGACATGCTTTTCTTTTTACCTCCGTTATCAAAGTATAGGGAATGTCCCCATTCTAGTAGCATCGTAAATCCTAACCTTAAGTAAGTAGCTTCTATTGCTTCAAACTGTTTTCTTGTAAAGCATGTAAGGTTAACCTGTGCTTGTTTTAAGGTACCGTTATTTTTATAGTTAGCAGTAATACCGGTGATACCGGGCATTGGCTTATAGCCCTGTTGTTTATCAGAGAGAAAACCATAGCTGCTTTCTAGTCCGTATCCTACTCCGCCTTTTCTGTTGCTTAAATTAGCTCCGTCGGAAGTTCCGGCGAAGAGTACTAAGTTCTTAGCTAGGTTATTTCCTACTATTTCACTTTGATTTATCCCTAGGTTTGTTGCAAGTGTTTTTGCTCTGTCTTCATCTACTATAACAGAAGAGGATAATCTAATCCAGGGAGTGCTTGAGTTGAAAACTACCAGGTCGTCTGTGCTTTTTTGAGATTTTCCTAGACTTTTCTGTCTAACTTTAATCTGTTTATCGACATATTCATCAAAAACTTCACCTAGTATCTTATCCATTATTAATATCGTTAAAACTGTTTATTACATCCTCCGGATATGCTGGTATCCGAAGCTGTACTCCTAATGTAGGATATAAGGAGTTAAAAGGCAACTTAGGATTTGCTGCTGCTATAATCCAATATAAACTCCAATCTCTATAGTATTGATTTGCTAGAAGATCTAATCTATCACCGTAGGTTGTTATAACGTAGGTATCGTTTTCATCTTCAGGTATTTCAGGGTACCGAGTTACCTCTTGGTACCTTATACCATCTTCTGTTCTTACTACCGGTATGTTTGAATATCTGCTCATTTATTACTTGTAACTTCTCACTTCCTGTATTGCTTTATAACCCTCTGTTCCATTAAAACCGATAGGGACTTCTATAGTTTTAGGTTTTCCATTTTCATCTTTCGTCTCAACGGTTTTAAACTTCTGGGAGAGTATAGCGGATCCTTCTTTGGGCAGAAAGGGATTAGGTTGACCTGTTCCTCCGTCTGGTGTGAATAAGGCATATTTTCTCGTACCATCCAGCAACTGTGGGGCGAAATTATGTATAGGAGTAAAGCTAAGGTTTACGTCGAAATGTCTAGGAGCTTCTAATACAGTTGATTCTTCACCACTCTCAGGTTCATTATAGGCAATCTCCCATGATGCATCTTCTGGTACAGTATAGGTTAGACTAGTTATGAAACCTGGTATAGAGTAAAAGTAACTTCCTATGGTTAGTTTTACGATATTGCCTTTCATATAGCCGCCACCACCGCTATAATCCGGGGCAAGTGTTGAAGCGAGGTAGGTTAGTTTTTGATACATTGCTTTATTCTCCTCTCGTGTTTGAGGATGTACTTTAAAAGATAGTGAAATATCTCGTGAAAACCCGGTATAGTTATAGAACTGATCTCCTCTACCTACAAACTTCGTTGGATTCCAGTCTCCATTAAAATTATCTGTTATTGCTCCTAAGAATGCTCTAAAATGAACGTAGGTTTTTAATGAACTGTCACTATTATTTAATACTTCAAATCTAAATCTTATAAAATCTCTACTATAGGATGTTTCAGGTAGTACTTTACTGCTTTCATATAGAGGAAGCATAGCTACCTTATCCAGGCTTTGGAAATCCGTTGCATATAAGTTGCTTCTATCTCTTGATCTCCGGCCAGGATCTCCTAATCCTACTCTCTGTATTTTGTTTACTTTAGCGGAGGAGTAATCTACTGCGTTCTTACCGAAGACTCCGGTTGTTTTATTTCCTGTAACTGATGGAATCCTACTCCTAAAGTCAGGCATTATTATAGATAAGCCTTTATTGTTGGATGATGGTTTGAATCCCCTACTAAGAGTAGTATCTTGTTCTTCTAAGGGTAGAAGCTCATTATTAAATTGTTCTTGGTCCCAGGTAAATATTGACTTAGCTACTGCTTTAGGGCCATTGTAGACACCGCGGTCTATTGATTTTATAAACGTTCTAGTTATTCCCGGTCCTCCAGGGTAAGATAGCAGCATGTTTGAATCTTTAGAGATACCTGTTACTTTTAATCTGTTTTCGGGTACATCTGCTTTTACAATCTTTGATAGGTATAGATTTTCCAATCTATTAGAACTATTAGAACCTGATTCTGCTGTACTTAAACTTAAGTACTCTTTCTCATACTTAACTTCTTTATCGTTAAAACCGATAGGTAGGAATCCTTGCTTTTCTAAATGTAGACCTGTACCGCTTGCAGCTACCTGAGCTAATGTATTTAACGGATTATAAAATCCTCTTAAAGGCTTAGATCTATTAGGTTCTCCAGGTACGATTGGATTTTGAGTAGATAATAATTCCTGCTTTGCTATAAACTGTAGACCCTTAGGTGTTATTAAGTATTTACCTATACGTTCTAGGTCATCTACTCTAGCGGTTATCTGCCGTGTTATTCCGGCCAATAAACCTGTTGCAGAGGTTGGATCAGAATTAACATCTGGTAATACGCTTCTTACAAATGGCTGTTTACTACTTCCTCCATCTGGTCTATCGTCTCCGTATTTAAAACTTCTTTGATTAAAGCCTGATTTTTGAGCATAGGTAGGTCCGGCCTTAGATTTGAACTTGGCTGCGAACGGGTTGTTTTCATAGAATGACCCTAAGTCTGTTATCAGGTCTTTTAATGCCATTAAGGGAAAGTTTGACCTGTTTCAGGGTTAGTGTAGCCTTTTGGTGTTTTTCCGTTTAAATCTAAACCAGATGGTTGTGGTAGTGGGTTAATAGCTCCGTCATTGTAGGAGTTGTATGCTCTACTTACTTCTGCTTTGTCTGCTCCGTCTAGAGAATACCCAGGCTCACCTGCTGCTGTACCGTGTAGTTTAGAGGTTTTTAATGTTAGTGGATTAGTCGGTGGGGTTGCTCCGTCGTGTTTAGAAAGAGAAGACCCTCCGTTTAATAATAAATCTTGTAGTCCCATGGTTTGTTTCTTTTATTATAAATATCGAGTTTTCTTAAACTGATGCGCTATAATCTACATTACCTCCTAAGGCTCTAATGCTTTTACCTACTCCGTAGTTTTGTCTTGCATTAGCGTTTCCTATTGCTTGTCCGTTTAAGTTTAATGTTACTTGTGTATTAGATGGAGAGATATCTACTTTGTTTTGTATATTTTGTGAAGTACTCCCTCCTCTAGTTACTGCTTGAGCTAGTTTAGGACCTACTACTATATCGTCGTTATCGCTAACTTGGAATAGTCCTCCTTCTTTCGGCGATATCATCCCTTTACCGTCGGCAGGGAATATCCCGTCTCCTATATTCATAAGAAGTCCGGAAAATAGAGCTACTGCACCTGCTGCTATGCCTGCTGCTACTCCCATAGTGACTGCAGAAGCGCCGGCGATCTGTGCTATAGATGCTGCTATAGTGGCAGCTTTATAGGCTAGCATTAGAGGGACGAGTATTTTCACGGCGGTTACTATTCCGTTAATGTTTTTTTCCATGAAGTCAAAGAGTCCAGATATTGCAGGCATTACTTTCTCAGCCATCGGTATAAGTGCTTCTTGAAATTTCTGTGCTGCAGCAGCCATTCTTTCTTGAAGCGAGACTGATTCCATTTGGTCTGCTAGAGCTTCGTTTCCTAATTGCTTTCTTGCTCCGTCAACACCTAATGTCTTTACAGCGTTTTCGTATTTTTCTTTTTCTGTCTTTCCTTCAAATTGAGCTAACTTAGCCATCGCCTCTCTTTTCATTAGAGATTCTGCAAGAGCGTCTCTGCTTAGTCCGATAGCTTTAGCTGCTGCTGTTTGTTGGATTACATTCATTTCTCCAAACTCAGCTGCTGTTCCAAAGTTATTTGCTAACTCTTCTGCCAATGTTGCTTGATCATCCGCTAAAGCGGCTGCTCTAGCTCTTTCTAGGTTTAGTTGCTTTCCGGTTAGTAGTTCGGCAGATAACTCATCTTCAATGGAGGATTGAAAGTTTAAGAGGGAGTTTGAGATGGTTGCTAAATCTTTCATCTCCAGTCCTAATGCTTTCGCTTTAAAAACTGCAGTTGCAATTGCTTCTGCAGAACCTCCTAATGTTAATTTAGTAGCGGCAGAAACATCTTTTATCCCTTCTAAGATTTGTTTTTCATTTAAAGCTAATCCTGTTGTAGCTTTCAAAATCTTTACCTGTCCTTTGTACTCTACAGTCTGTTCCTCTAATGTTTTACCGGTTAGGAAAGTTGTATCCTGTAGCTCACCTAATGCTTCTCCGGAAATACCTGCTTCTTTTGTAAGCCGGGTAAAGGTTTTTAAATTCTCACCGTTTAACTTTGCAAATGTTCCGTATCTATTATTTATTTCTTGGAATGCAGCATTTAAGTTTGATGTAGTTCCAAAAAGACCTTCTTGGGTTGTTGCTACTTCAGTTAACTCTTTATTTAGGTCGTTCGCTTCATCGTTGCTTATGCCGAAATTTCTTGCAGTACCGGAAGTAAGAGCGTCTAATGTCTTAAATACATCTATTATCTGTTTTGTTAAAAACGATGTAATTACTAGCGGATCTATTAGGTTCTTACCTACATCTTTACCTGTTTCTTTTATGACCATTCCGAAAGTAGTAAAACTATCCGGCAGTTCTTCTCCCTGCTCTGCAAGCTCTTTTAGCTTTGCTTCTACTCTACCTATACTATCTTCTACTCCCTTAAATCCTGGTATCTTGCTAAGTCCTTTTAAAAGTTTTCCTGAAAGACCTATATTCTCTTCTATCTTCTCTAACGTATTTAGCTCTGCTTCTCGTTGGGCATTAACTTTTTTAAGGTTTTCAACACTAGCTTGTTGATATAATGCTGCTTGTTCTAGAGGGGTTAATGTTTCTAGTATTTTAGATAGCCCTTTTTCTAAACCTGCTGCGTAATCCTCTGCTCCTTCTATTGCTGATTTATCAAGTTCTCCAGATTTAATTTGCTCAGCCTTCATCTGTGCTATCTTTTCTGCTTGAGAACCTTGCAGTTTTAATAGTTCTAGTGCTTGCTTAACTCCCTTGCTATCTTGTAGATTTTGAGCTACTTTGCCTTTCTCTATTAGCTTTTCATTTTTAGCAATCTGCTTCTTTTTTTCTGCTATCGAACTTAAGGACGAGTCTTGGCTGTTTATGAGTCTAGCTACCTCCTTGGAGAGCTTAAGTTGGGTATTTTCAAATTCTGTTAGTTTGGTCTTTACTCCTAGGGCTTCTTTTAGAGATTCAACAAAGCTGAGCTGGTTGTCAAGCTGGTCTTGTAGTAGGCGCTTTCTTGCTTCCTCTAAACTTATTTCCTTCTCTGTGATTTTCTTTGGATCGTCAGCCATATATAATAAATAGGGAAGGGTAGTGTTTTAAGCTACCCTCCGTTGTATTTCAATCTATTTCCTTTTGCGTAGTCTGGTACTTTTATAGCACCGGATTTAATTTTAGATGTTAAATCCTCTACGTTATCTTTTGGTTTATTCTCTTTTTCGTAATGTTCTTTTATTGTATGAAAAATATACTTTCTTATATGAATAGGAAGTTCATATAGTTCCGTGAACGAATACCCTCCTTTTCCGAAAAATGTTATTTGGTGTAGTTGATCAAATAAATGTTTTCTATACTCCTGCGTCAGGCCAAAAAAAGTTGGCAGTAATTGGCAGAGTAGCGTCCTCCTCGCCGCTGCTTGTCTCTACCGTAACTGTAAGGTTTATATCAGGTTGTACTCTACTTACATATTCTCTTAATGCTCTTGCATCTCTTGCAAGCAGAGCAGTATCTACAAAACTTCTAATTGTCTTAGCGTCTCTATCTCCGCCAACAGAAGTTATCATATGTTTAAGACGAGTAGACATTTCCGGGTTATCGTTCTTGTTGATCTTTTTTAACCCGTCTAACTCTCTTTTGATTTTATTTGTATCTCCTACTGTTAGAATCTTAAATGTTAGGTCTACTTTTGAATGAGGTAATGTAAATGAGAATTCATTAATATTAGGAGTAATTAAAGATTCATCAAACTCTTTATCTTCTAAAGTTGTTAAATCTACTACTTGTGTTATTCCGTCATGCTTAATCTCATAATCTTTACCGTATCCTAAAATACGTGCTGCGATCATAATTGCGTTTTGATCTCCTTGAATTAAATCGTTATAATCTACTTTTGAGATTATTAAAGATTGAAGTAGCTTGTCAATAACCGTGCCTTTGGCTATGTAATTGGGATTGGTTAGAATATCCTCTTCTTTTGCGGTCATGTACTTCATCTCTACTTTACCGCTCGCAAGGGGATTATCTTTTGGATAGAGTAATCCTTTTGAAGGAAGATCTATCTCTTCTGTTGGGAACTTAAATTCTGACATTTTTGATGTAACTTTTTATTTATTATAAATATATATACTTTCTGTTTCTTTACAGGTCTACCATAACGAATTTACCGTCGTAGTTCATTATGTTGTCTGCTGAGTAATCTATCTCTTCTATATCTAAACCTGTTTTTTGATATGCATCTTTTACACTAACTACAAAGTTATGTAATTTAGTATTTGTTTTTAACCTCCTCAAGGCTTCTTCATCATTATCAAATAGATAAGCTTCAACATCTTTTTCTACGTCTTCTATAGAGATTCTTTCAGTTGAAGTTAATTTAGTTGCGTTCATCATTACGATGTAGCCGAGATTATCTTTAATAATCTTAACTTTCTCTATTGGTATGATTGAAGTAAAGTTTGTATTTTTTAGGGTCTCTGCGTGTTCTAATTCAACACTATCTGTTGTTACCTTAATAACTTTTCCATTGGGTAGTTCCAAAGCTACACCGTTATCTCCACTGCCTAAGTACTTGGCATCGTACTTATCTTTGATAGCATCTACTAGCTCTCTATATTGACGAGACGTCTTATCTTCCAGTACTATATTTCTTTGCTTTTTCACGATTTATATATCTTGAGTAAGAGTTTTCCTGTTCCTTTAATTACTCGATGCCATTCATGCCTTGCTATAAATATACGGTTATTTAAGGAAGTAGGCAACTTATTTTCTAATTGAATTGCCCAATCTGTTTCTCCTACTATTTCAATAGTTCTGTCTTCATCGTCTCTATGCCATAGGAGTTCGATAGGGTCTACTGAATCGCTAAACTCTCTTATAATATATTGATCTGTTATTTCTAGATCTTTATAAGGTTCCATTACTTTGTTTTACCCCAGGTTTTTCCTTTCCCGGGATCTTTACATTTTGCTGCTGTTGGTCTACAGGCAGGGTATTTAGATCTCTTTTCTCCTTTTTTTCTTCCGCAAGGTTTATATCCAACTATCTTTCCATCTTTACGGATGGGGGCATTACAATCTACCCAACCGCTAGATTTTCCTGGAGCTCCTTGTCTTTTAAACCATTTGTGTAGAGATTCATCTTCTTGGATTATTTCATGAATAACTTCTTTTAAATCTTTCCAAATATCCCCTCTTCTACATCTTACTACAGCTCCTGATTTATATGCTGATGGTTTATCGTATTTACGATCTGCAATACGGAGACATCTATCTCGTTTCTTTTTCTTTTCTAAAAGAACTTCTTTTACAGTACTGTCTAATCTATCCATACTACCAGAATCCTGTATAGCTTCCTTCTAACCCTAATAGTTTAGAATACCTTGGTAGACGGCATGACCAGTAGCCTGGTTTGGTTTTATCATTCTTTTGAGCGCATCTATGACGTTTAGCAAAACTTCTTCTTGCTGCCGGATCGTTTATCTTTGCTTTTAGTCCTGTTGTTCCTCCAAAAGAAACTTTTTTAATATTTTTTGTTTTAGGATCTCTAACATAGACATAAAACTTTTTATTTCCACCTCTTTTAGGTTTATTTAATTGTACTTTTTTACCTCTATGCATTGCTTCATCAATAGGGAAGTCTAGAGGTACTCTTTTACCTTCGTATAATCCGAAATGACCTAGGTCTGTCTCTACTAAAAGATTTAAGTCTTCTCCTGAGAATTCTAATATCTCTCTTGCGTATAGCGCTCTTGCTTCTGCAAATAAATTAAAGTACTCTTTAGAACCTGCTCTATATAAATGTTCGGTTAAAGGTTTATTGTTATCTAGATGGTATTTTAAACCTTCTGATAGTATTTCCTTTTTTACAAGGTTTTCGTTTAATATTACTGCTGGTTTGGTTTCACAGCTATTACATCCACAGGTACACATAGTATCTTATATAATAATAAATATATAGAAAATACACTTACCCTACAACTTAATTACTATGTAAAAGAAAAACCTAGCCGGTTAAGACTAGGTTCTGTGTATTTTAAATAAGTATGGCTTACTCTAGAAGTTAAGTACACAATAATCCATTCCTATTCCTACTGTTATAGTTTGTGCGGCTGCATCATTGTCGTAATCTAAATCTCCGAATTCAGCAGACTTAATAAATGCTCCTTTGATTACCCATTCAGATACGATATCTCCTACAGGTCCTACGATATCGATTACTAAGTCTTTCTTATAGAAGTCAGAATATCCATCTCTACCTGTTACAGATTCATGATGTAGACGTGTCCACTCCATCACTGCTTGTGCTCCTGATGGTGTAATCGGATCGAATAATGTCATGGTAAGATCATTCCATTTTAATTTACCTTTTACTTTACGGTAAGTGTTTATATGATTGAGTACAATCTCTTCTTGATTAAATCCTAGGCCGGTTAAACCTTTAATCATATATGTCGGTATTCCATCCATATACATAATAAACCTATTTTGTATTTTAGGTTCAAACTGTGTGAAGAAAATCTCGTCTTGAGTTAATATTGCCATGTCGTTGTCTTAATTTATTATAAATAGTTAAGTTTCTCTTTTAATTATGTTCTTAATCAGGAAAAGCTACTCCTGTAGGTGTTATATTAAAGTCTAAGTATATAAATTCTGCTGTTTTAGTAGGCTGAATGTATATCTGTCCTATCAGCTGGTTTCTATCAATTACGTCTGGAGTATTATTAGTATCATCCATTACTACCTTGAAGGCGTATAGTCCTTGATTCTGCTGAATACTCTCTAGGTAAGGTGTTACTTTATTTATAAAGCTGTTTCTAGTAACTATGCTATTCTGTTCGAATACTAAAGTTTCTGCTACCTGTCCAAGGTACCTCTTTAACTCTATTAATAGTCTTCTAACATTTACTCTATCTAAAGCACTTGCTCTAGTCTGTAGTGTCTTTTGTCCATATACTACGGATCCTATTCCATTTATAGATGTTATAGGATTTACCTTACTGGTATATAGGTCATCCCTAGTAGATTGAGCTAACTTTCTCTCTGCTACCGTACCGGTTCCTAATACACCTCTTTTAATTCCCGCTGGTGCGAACCAAGGTTTAGATACTTTATCTGTATATGCATATACTCCTGGTATTAATGTCGATGGCGGAACTTCTACTCTTAAACCTGTACTTGGGTCTTGTACTTCTACCCAAGGCCAGTATGTAGCTGCATAAGAGGAGTTTAGAGCTGATGCTTTGCTCTTTACGTTCTCTATTGTAGATCCGTAATTTACAACATCTACTATTGCTATTGCATCTCCTCTATTTTCTGTATTCTCTATTAGAGTGTTTAGGGTTGAGGTGTGATTAGAGTTATCGTAAGTTAGACCTGGTACTGATATTACATTGTACCTATATTCGTCTTTATTAGCTAGTAGAGCTATTGCAGAAGCATAGCTTGCTGCCGGTACTCCTTGGGAGGTATATACATCATCTTCTACTATATCTTTATAGAATGTTGCGTTACCGTTTGGTGATTCTGCTCCGTTTGCACCTGCAAAAGATCCGCTCTGCACTACTGGTATGTATGTTTGGAAGGTTGCATTAGGTGTTCCGTCGTTATTTAGGTAGTTCGGTGTTTTGTAAGCTACAGACTTTACTCTTACGTATTTAGATTTATTTGGATACTGTCCTACGGTTTCTAGATATGTATCTGTCCCTTCGGTTGTTATGGTTTGAACCTGGTCTCCGATTTTCTTACTTATGTAGTTTGGTGATTTAGGGTCTAAGGATAAGTTAGTAAATGTTTCTAGTACTACCTTATCTGATGCTTTATCGTCTCCTCTGCGTATTAGGAGTGTGAACTCTCCGGATGTAGTATTTACTTCTGAGATTTCCCATCTTACGTTGTCTTTAGTACCTTTCTCCAGTGTATCCGTACTGGTACTATTACTGTTCATTAGTTCTCCTTTAGATAGAGTAGCTAGTTCAAAAGCTATATCTCCAGTCTGTACTGCTATATCTTCAGCTTTTAATGTTATTACTAATGGAGTATGTGCTTCAAAGTTATCTGCTGTTAAGGTCCAGGTTATGTAGCGCCAGCTTCTGCCTGCGTAAAATGCTACAGCGTATTTTTCTCCTATGTTGAAGTTATTATCGTGAGTTGTTCTACCTCTAGAAGGTGGTCTCATTTCTAAGTTACTAACTGTAGCGGTATAGGTACCTGTTGATGTTATAACGTAGTTGACTTGTCCGGTACCGAAAGCTCCGTCTGCAAATGCCCATCCTCGTAAACTACTCCCTCCAGCAATGTTGAGGTTTCTTATTCCGTCTACAGGGGCTTCGGTGATACTCTGGCTTAAGTTATTTGCTCCAGTAATTAATCTTCCGTCAGGATTTAATCCTAACTGTATTCCAGGTATTGTTACTGTATCGCCTGCCTGGTATCCTGTACCCGGTTTTGTTACGTTTATCTGATATCCACGGTACGGGGGACCTGCTGCAAAGTCGACATGAGGGTAATACTGTAGTTCTAGTCCGGATCCAGATCCGTTTGTTGTTGGAGTTACATCAAAACTTCGGTTTAGTTGTACTCCTGTAGGGAATGTAGTTATGGAGGAAGTTAGATCTGTATCAAAGCCTACTTCTATTGAGGTTCCTATTGCTGCTGTATTGAGTATAGGTGTAGAGGTTGCTTCTGTAAACGATCCTGATACTACTCTAGTTACCAGGAGGGATTCCCCTCCGCTATTAAAATAGTTTTCTGCGGATACGGAAGTTAGGTATGTTACGTTTGTATCTCCGTACTGGCTTCCAAATACAAAGGCGTCTCCGAATGTATTTACATATTCGGAGTAGCTTGTTATTAATGTTGGTATGTTTACGGGACCCTTAACGGTAGGACCTATTATTGCTGCTCCTACCGTTACTGGTTGTTGTCTTACTTGAGAGGTATCTATTTCTCTAGAGGATACCCCGGGTGAATTTAAATATGCGCTCATTTACCTACCTATACTTATGCTGGGAAAGCTGCTCCTGTTGGAGTAATGTTAAAGTCTAGGTATATAAATTCTGCTGTTCTTGTTGGTTGTACGTATATCTGACCAATTAGTTGGTTTCTATCAATCACGTCGGCAGTATTATTACTATCATCCATTACTACTTTAAAGGCATATAAACCTTGTCTCTGCTGTATACCTTCGAGATACGGATTAACTTGTGCAAGGAAGTTATTTCTAGTAGCTATAGAATTCTGTTCGAATACTAAATTATTTGCTATCTGTGAGATGAAAGATTTCATCGCAATTAATAACCTTCTAACGTTTACCCTGTCTAAAGCACTTGCTCTAGTCTGTAGTGTCTTTTGTCCGTATACTACAACTCCTGTTCCAGGAAAAGAAGCTATTGGATTTACTTTACTAGTGTATAGTGTATCTCTTGTTGATTGAGCTAGTTTTCTTTCTGGTCTAACTACTTGCCCTAATCCTCCTCTATTAATACCTGCTGGTGCGAACCAAGGATCTGATACTGCATCATTGTATGCGAATACTCCACCCATTACTGTTGAAGCTGGTACCCATACTTGTGTTCCTGTATCAGGATCTAGTACTTGTACCCATGGCCAGTAAGAAGCTGCATAAGATGTATTTCTACTTTTTGCTTGTCCAGTTACATCGGTTATTGTCTGTCCGTATTTTACTAAATCTAATACGTAGAGATTATCTCCTCTATTTTGTGTATTTGATATAATACTTGTTGCTTGAGATGTGTAATCTGCGTTATATAAACCTGGTGTTAGTAAGATATTAAATTTATAGTCGTCCGTATTGGAGAGTAGATTAATCATGTTTGTATAATCTGTTCCTACTACTCCTTGTGTATTTGAACTATCTATCGTATCGTAGAAATTAGCTCCAGCCATTACTCCTCCTGTTGCATTTTCAAATCCACCGCTTGTAGCTAATGGTATAGAGGCAGTAAATGCTGTCTTAGCAGTTCCAGTGTTGTCTAGGTAGTTAGGAGTAGGTGAGTTTACTGCGCTTACTCTTATGTATTTAGAAGCTACAGGATATGAACCTACAGTCTGTAGGTAGTAACTTGTACCGTCTTCAGCGTAAGTAAATGATTGATCTCCGATTCTCTTTGCTACGTAGTTTGTAGATAATGGATCTAATGATAGGTCAGTCCAAGTTTCTAATACTACTTTCTCTGTTGTATTATCATTTCCCCTTCTTACTAAGAGGTCAAATGTACCAGAGCCGCTATTGCTGTTTACTACTTCCCATCTTACGTTATCTACAGAACCATTATCCATTGATCCGTCTGAGTTTAGACTGGAAGAGCTATTCATTAAGGTTCCTTCTGCTAACGTCTCAAAGGTTACTGCTGCGGTACTGGATTCTCCATATACGGTTGCATCTGCTGATGAAAAGGATCCGGATTTAACTCTTGCTACTAGTAAGGATTCTCCTCCGTTATTAAAGTAGTTGTAGGCTGCTATTGAAGTAAAGTATGTATAGACACCACTACCGCTGGTTAGGGTAGTTCCAAATATGTTTTGATACTGGCTATAGGATGTAACTACTGTTGGAACCTCTACAGGTCCTTTTACTGTTGGGCCTATTATTGCTGCTCCCACTGTTACGGGACCTTGGGTAATAAAAGATTGGTCGTTCTCTCTTGCGAGGACACCTGCGGATATTAAAGTTTCTGCCATTTTGTTGTACTATTTTATAATAAATAGATTGGTTTCTTTCGAAGTTTTATTTCTAAGGTAAAAAAGATTATCTTTAGATATTACTTATATCTGATGTTGTCTCTGTGTTAAAAGATAGTTTGCTTGCTTTACTAAATTTCTTTATAGAGTTTATGTCGTTTTGTCTTGTCTTTGGTACTAAGTATCCGTCTAGTTTTAGATCAAAAGTACTTCTCACGATCCTCTCACTATCTGCGGTTAATTCGGCTTGAAACCCGAATTGGCTTATATTGGCTCGAAACTTAAATTTTTCCGGATCTCCCCAGTAAGAATCAGAAGCATATTGTATTGCTTCAACTACCTTATTCTGGTGTTCTATGTAGTAGGTGTATAGTATTACTTTGTAATTTAAGGTGAGGTAGTCTGGAGCTACTACAGCGTAATATTCTTTTTCCGGTATTCGGTTATTTAGTATATCAAAATTTGAATATGCATTTCTTGAAGAATAAGCTTTGCCCGATACTATATAGTTGTGGGGTAGGTTAGCGTCTATTTTACTTGTTATCCTATTTTTTACGATAGATTCTCTTTTTAATAGTATTAAAGGTGCCATTATAGCTCCTTTTATATCTCGTAAGTAGCCGTCTCTTTGGTAAGATTTCCATTTCTCAGGAGAGGAGAATATTGCAGGTACGGGGGTGATTTCTCCGTTTTGTAGTACCTCTGGTTTTAAAACTTCGTTAATGTAGTATAATATTGCTTCGTCGTGATCTTGGAGAGTTACACTTAAGGTTTTACTCTTTTCCCCTTTCTGTGAAACCTGCAAGGCTCTGTTTTTCTCTCTAGGTATTTCATTATTAGGGTTACCTCTACCAGTATCGAAAGGATCAACTAACGAAGTACTTATCTCTCTTTGAGTTTTTGGTGTAGGCTTTCTATTACTCATTTACCGTAGGTTCTTGTTATATGTGTTTTAAGTGACTTTTTTAACTTACTAAATGCTTCTTCGTATTTTACAAGTTTATCATCACCAGGATTATCTTTTATACCTCTTTGTAGGCTTCCTAACGCATCGTCTAGTTGATCGATTGCTCCTTTAAGAGGAGTTGGTGTTATGTCCCATTGAATTGTTCCGGTTTCTTTATTAACCATCTTTGGTTCAGAGGAAATATACCCTACTTGATCTTTCTCTAATATTAAATCTATCAATTTCATCTCTCTATAATCTCTGTTTATCTATCCCTACTTTATCTGCTGGTACATAGTGAGCGTTACATATTACAGATAAGCTTGTACCGAAATTTTCTAATCCTGTTTCTAATGGATTTGTTCCTGTACTATCTTTGTTTGGATAGTCCGGGTTCTTACCTACAAAGTATTGGTTTGTTATTACGTTATCTACTTCATAGTATAGGTCTTTCCACTGTACTATATCTCCTTGATCGCATACTAGCTGTATATCAGTTAGATCATCTCTTAGGAACCTAAAGGTTAGGTTCTGAGCTACAGTTCCGACCTCGTCAAAGGCAGGTGATGCTTCATCTCCTCTTTCTATTAGTGCATATAATAGTGTCGGTTCTTGAAAAATTCTACCTGTAGATGCTTCTCCGTAAATATTAATTTTAGTTTCTACTAAATTATATTTATGATAGACTACTTGCTGTGATATAATATCATGCATCAATTCTCTATTGATGTGTCTAAATAGACTTATATCTCTTGCTCCTCCGTATAAAGCCATATTATCCTATAAAAATAGGTTGTGGTACTAAATTTAATTCTTTCTGCTTATAATCAGCCTCAAGTGCCCTCCTCTCTAAAAGTTTTTCTCTTGAAGTTTCTTCTAAATATCCTCTCAGTTTTTCTATTAGTAAGTTCTTTTCTGCTGTTGCAGCAGTTATTAGGTCTGCGTGGTTTAGGGTTACTTCTGCTCCCGGTATCGGAACCGTTCCATACTTACCTCTAACGTATCCTAGTATCTCTTTACAAAGTGCTAAGGTATATTCAAAGATCCATTGTCTTCCGATAGAATTGATCTCTCTATAGGTTGGGTTTTTATAGGGTACGTTTGATACATTAGACACTCCTCCGGAAGTTCCTGGTGCATCTATTGAACTTCTTTCTGATTCTTTTATATATTCAAATTTAAGCTTCCCTCCTGGTTGTGTAGGTATTGGGAAAACCTTTAAGTTATTATTGATAAGTTCAAAAGTAAATTGTGATTTTCGAACTTGATCGTTTAATTCAATTGCTTGAATTTTTTGGAGATCATAATTAATAGGCATCATTAGAAAGCTAATTGCAGGTGACATGTTTCCGAATCCGAATTGATCCATCATGTTTTGCATTCCTAATCCTGATCCTGCATAAGGATCGAAGTATCTTGTAATAGCAGGCGGTGCTTCGTAGAATACTCTCTTAACTTCTATTCTATCTGTTGATGCTAGGGATGCAGATTCTTGCGCCCATGTATTTAAATCGTAGTTTTGTACGTTAGTAGTAAGATTTAAGGACCCTGTATACCAGGTTACTGTTCCCCCTACTCCTGCTTCTTCGCCGTATTGGTGAGACATTCTTACAATAGAGGCGAAGTTAGGTTGTATTACGTCAGTATTTAAAGTAGTTGTAGTTGTGGAGGTTCCTTCTAATGATAAATAATCTTGTCTTATTTTATATGCATAGATCTCATTACCGTAAGCTGTTACTGCCTCTTCAAAAGCTGCGTAGAAGTTTAAATCTTGTAATTCTATATTTTCGATAGGATATCCTAATCTCCGGGCACAAAAGGTAACAACCTTATCTGCATCAGTTTGGAACTGGCTGTCGTAGTCGTAAAATCCAAATGGTGTTCTTCCGGGGAAGAAACGAGAGGTACCGTCGTATATTGCAATGTTGGCCATATGGTATAAATAGGCTGCGGCCTACTAATAATTTATTACGTGATCACCTTCTGTAGAGGGGCAACACCGTTTTCACAATAACGGCACATATCGTAACAGGTATTTAATTTTGGAATAATGTCTTCATACTCCTGTTCAAACAAATTACCAATGATATAACTTAAGGAATAATCCATACAACATAGGGATACATCTCCATTCGGCAACATAACGTTATGGTATAATTTTTCTATGCACCCACAGGTTTTAGGATCTTCTCCATGGTAGACGGATTTAAACATCTCCTTAATATTTAAGAGCTCGGGTTTTAGTATCGCTTCTCCGATTAGATTACCAGCTCTAGACCACATTTCCGGGACCCCTACATTATTGAATACGTGTTGAATGTCTTCGTGAACAGTACCCATTGACATTAAGTAGAAGGATTGAATCTGATTTCTATATTCTCCAAATTTCTCTACTACTTCAATATAACGCTTACTGATAGGGTGTTTTGCTCTTCTTTCTTGATCCGGTAGGTGTAGTGTTAGTCCTCCGTTGATTCCTCCGTCAAACGGTATCTCTTTCAATCTCTCTACATCTTCTACAGTCATTCCTACTCCTGTGGTAAATCCGGATACCCTATGTCCTTTTTCATGAGCATATATCAGCATATCTGTACAGTGTCTATTAGTCCAAGGTTCAGTAAAGCCGGCAAAAGTTATTCTAATCTCCGTTGGTAGTTTATCTATAACTCTTTTGAAATCCTCTAAAGATAGGTGTTTATCTCCATTATAGTTTTTAACTAAAGTTCTTTGAGGGCAGAAGATACAATCAACAACACATCCTTTTTTAGGGAGGTTGGTTGTAACCTCCATAGTTGCATAATCTGTTGTTCTCCAGTCTTGATTACCCATTTAGTAAATACTTATCTGCTGCTTTTACTTTATTTGAAGTATCGATCATAGTCTCTAAAATCTTAGGATCTACTAGATCAGGATGTACCCACCAATCTTCAAAACTACTATTATTATCAGGAGCGATGTCGGATACTACTAATTTATACCCTT
>Ga0209654_1000381_pt1 | contig 44494 bp, 60 predicted proteins | sample SaaInl1SG_22_DNA_FD_184646 | JGI IMG/M metagenome (GOLD analysis project Ga0209654, IMG submission 184646) | Marine microbial communities from expanding oxygen minimum zones in the Saanich Inlet - ESP_161SG_22_DNA (SPAdes) (version 2) | ecosystem: Environmental > Aquatic > Marine > Intertidal... | reverse complement strand
TCTGCTGTTGCTAGTCTACCGTTCATAGTGTTTCTCCATGTTTTACTGTGTAGATATTTATTCTCAGTAAATATCGTTATGATAAAGATTGACAACATACACAGTCAACTACAGCCGTGGTTAGTGGATCGTGCGGTAAGCACACAGGGTGAACTGCGTCCAGGAGCAGAAACTGCAGGTGAAAGCCAGCGGCAACTAGCACAGGCCACCAGTGAGCGTGATTATCCTGGAGCACAGTGGAGATTCTATTATCCTCAAGATTTTGGATTAGGCTCACAGCCTTGGCACATACAGGGTGTTGATCAGTATCGTTGGTGGATTGTGAGATTGGATCCAGGCTGTGTGTTTCCTACACATCGTGACACGTTTGATCATCAAGAAGGACGCAGACTGTGGGTTCCGCTAACAGCACCCGAACCTGGACATGTGTTCATGATTGGGTGTACAGCATACACTGAATTCAGTGTGGGTGATGTGTTTGAATTTCAAGATCATCAGTGTGAACATGGCAGTGCTAACTTTGGACACACACCTAGGGTAACACTTCAAATAGTAGTTAAGTAAAGATTCGCATACGAACACCATCTATGTAAGCAGTGTCGCGATGCGGTGTGATAGGATGACTGGTCATTTCTATGCTAATGCCAAACTGTGCGCTGTTCACTACGGAATCTGTAACGTCTGCTCCCCAAGTGCTGGTGCTTGAACCATAGCGCACTGTGTTAGGTGTGTAACCGGGTTGATCTCTGTCGTTGCGTTCTATCTTTTGTTTTTGATTCGAACCGATCTTGTCGCCCTGATACACCAAACGTATGTCCCAATCTGATATTCTGTTGTTGCGCTGTGCCACAATGTCAACTTCAATGCCCGTGATTGTGCCTGACACATTCAAACCAAAACCGGTCAAGATCAAAGGAGCAGTACGCTGATAGCGTATCTCATCTCGTATTTCTACCACAGCGGGCGGATTAGCATCTTTACTGCTGGTTGAACCTGAAAGATTAACACTGATACTGCTCAGAGGCTGTACAGTTTTAAGTTGATCAAAGTCGCCCTCTATCAGTTGACCTGTTGTGGTCCATGCTGTGTATATGCTTGTTGCTGAAGTAATTGTGCTGGGATAATGCCACGTCATTGTTTGGCTCCGTGTTCTAGGCTCAGTTCTTGATTTTCCATATCACGGATCTGTTGTGTGATTTGATCTATGATTCCCAAGTTGCGTAGATCCTTGAACACTAGATTCTCTGTGCTCCATTCTCCGGCACGTTCTAGTCCTGCTCTGCGCATTGTGGTAATACGTTCTTTGATCTTGCGCAGTACGTCAATGTCTGGATTCAGCAGAGCCGCACTAGCATCATGTAATAGTGCTTCACGTTTTTTGACTACACTGGCATCGTCCACAGTGGGTTTGGTTTTCTTTGGTTCGTCAATCCACTTGTTTCTGCCAATGCTGAATACACCTGTGCTGTGATGAGGTTCTTCAAGTCCCTGTACATAACATTCAACAGGTAAACCCTTCACTGTAATGGGGTGTTGTTCGCTCCACAGCGCCTTCTTAGCGGTGAATAATTCTCTTTGCTCGTCTGATACTGTGCCGCGCACAATAAGGTGTAAATCAAGGTCTGAATAACGGTTCCAAGTATAGTTTGCGTTTGAACCTGTAATAGTATAATCCACAATGGGCAAATCTACGCCTATAAACTTTTCAAAGTGATCTGCTATGCGCAACAGGCTGTTGCGTACATCATCACGTAGTGTTTCACCGTCCCACAGTTTTGGATTCAGTTTACTGTTAACAGTAATCTTACGACGGGGTTGTTCTTCATTGAATACATCATCTAGGCGCATACGATATTTATCCTATAAGCAAACTGACAAATAGTCGTTCAGTTTCGCTGTCATAAAATTCAACTGCTAGTGATGCTCGCTTTCTTTCAGGCTGATGTAGTATAACTACTTGTCCTTCAACAGGATCAAGTTCTAGTAGCCAGTTGGTTATGCCGTCGCCCAGTTTGTGTCTTACTCGTTCCCAATCCACATCGTAGTGGTCTTTGGTCATGGGCCATTCGATCAGTTTATGAGAACTAGTCTTCATCGTCATCACCAAGCGTATTAATAAATTGCCTTAACTTGGATGATCCGACTTCTGCCTTAATTTTCTTAACTGGTGCTCCGTCAGTAGGATCGTCTGATGCTTCTTCTACTGCTGAAGTACGTGCTTTAATTTGACTGATTAATGAACTTGAACGTTGTGTTGGTGCCTCTTCTTCGCCTTCTTCCGCATCGTGAATACGCAGTGTTTCAAGATCAAATCCTAGATCGATCTTTTGTCCAACACCGCTTGAACTACGTGTCTTCATCAACTGTAATTGATAACGTCCACGTTCACGCATTGCTCTACTTGTAAAGATACCCAGCACGTTATCTGCTGTTTGGATCTTACTGAGTCCACCACTAATATGACTGTGGTCAAACTCTACTTCTTCTACAGCACCACGATTTAACTGTGCCGCTGTAACAAACACACACTGTAACTCCATTGCTAGGTTACGTAATTCTTCTGATACATACTTGTCCTTTACAAATAAGTTTTCTGCGCTAATCTTTTTACCAATGGGCATCAGCAAGTCCAAGTAGTCTACTAACAGTACATCTACTTTCTTGCCCATTTTAATTTCATATTCTTTTAGATAACTTCTAATGTCATTGGCTGTCTTACCACTTGGCATATATTTGACTTGGAACATACCACTTTTCTTGCCAATCATTTTTACTTTCATTTCAACATCATCAATGTTCTTGAAAATATCTCTTGTGCTAGTACCAGTAACCATACTGTCAACACGCATACTGACCAAGCTCTCACTAAGTTCTAGTGTTAGGTATACTACATTCATTCCTGCTAGAGCAAAGTTAACTCCTAGGTTAGCCAAGAACAAACTCTTACCTGCTCCTGATCCACCAGCAAAAATGTTAAGTTCGCCTCTGTTGAATCCACCAAACAGTTTGTTATCAAGTGCTTGCCAACCTGTTGTTACTTGTCCGTTCTTGTCTTTAAGTCCAAGCAGTCTGCTTCTAGGATCTTCAAAGTAGTCAGTGCCCATATCACGAGCAAGTCCAATCTGTACTGCTTCTTTGACCATAGTCTCTACTTGTCCATAGTCATGCTTTTCTAACAGGTCAGCACTCTGAATAATTGCTCGCTCTAAACTTTTGTGTCTTGTAAAACTTTCAAACTCATCCATCAACCATTCTAGGTGTCCTTCTTTAAGTTCACCTGGTGATTTTAGTTCTGTTTTACATGCGCTGTTTACCATTTCAATTTCAGGCAGTACACTATACTGCTGTGCGTATGTGTGGATAAACTCAGCGGCTTCTTGTAATTTTCTATCAAACAACGTACTATCAAAAATACCTTGGCAACGCACATAAGTCTCAGCGTCAGCCATCATCATTTCTAGATATAGTTTTTGTATGTCATAATCATAATCTTTTATCATAGTTCTATTATACGCTCTTTCTTTGTATTAATCAAGAACTTTTAGCTCAAGATGTTTAACTTCTTTACCATTTAATTGTGTTCGTGTATTACTGGTTAGCAGTGCGGCTCCTATAGCACTCATAGGATCTCCTGGATTTGGAATACTATAAACTTGATCCCACATCTGATAAAGTTTCTTATTGTATTCACTATTCATAGCACAGCCTCCTACATACACAAGATTACTACAGCGTGTTTCTGAGTAAGCTCTAGTCATGATCCAATCTATTTGTTTTGAAAACACTGCTTGTACTGCCGCGGCAATATCAGCTCTGTCTTTTTCATTAGGTTGTTCCCAATCCCATACACCTCTGTGTAGACTTGTGCGTAGCACTGTGGGATACTTAAAATAACTGTTGACCCTGTCGTAGAATCTACTAGCGTTGCCGTGTTCGGCCAATTGCTGTAGTTTGTATTCTTCTTTGATAGGAGTAAAGCCAAGTAGTTTTGTAAACGCACTATAGAATAAACCAATGCTGTTAGGATAACTCGAACTCCACATCTTTTTTAACTCACCATCTTTTCCGTGCCATATAGTTGCTGTGTCCCATTCACCGATAGCGTCAACTACAACAACAGTTGCTTCATCGAATGGACTTGTAAAAAATCCCGCGGCTGCATGTGACTTGTGATGTGGATGTGTTACAATTTTAGCATAGTCAACACTACACTGCTTTGCCCACGCACTTGGTAGCACACTCATGTCTCTAACAGCATCCCACTGTCCAGCGTATGCTTGTCTAGTCTTTTTTACCCAAGGTCTTTCAAACCAAGCAATAACACTAGGACCAGCATGTGTTGAACGGATTGCTCTTTGAGCAAGTTTAGGATCGATATCTTTTCCGCGAACATGCTCGTAGAATTTTAAGTTATTATCTTCAATTACAGCAATACTAGTATCATGATTAAAAGCAGTTACTCCCCAAATTACCATGTTTTCCTCACTTCAATTGTGCTTACCCAACTAGGACTATCAACACAATATTCAATTAGTTCTAATATATCATATTTTGTGTTGTAAGGTTCGTCTTGTCTTTCGCCTTCTTTCTGACCTATATTGAGTGGTTTAATTAATGTACTCCTAGGTTGATCGCCAAACGGTTGATTATACGCTAAACTCTTGTGTATGTTTTCTAGCTCTTGTTTGTGTCCAAGATATGTAACCATTTCACTATCAATCCATTCTGAAAAATCATTTCTGTCAAATTCTGTTGCTAAACTTCCTATACTAATAATATGTCCGTTATGGTTTGTCAGTTTCCAACGCTCATATGTTTTTAGCAATATTAAATTTTGTGCTGGCTGAACTTTGGCAATGTTTAAAACAACATTAAAATTTTCTGCCATACTAATAACACGATAAACATCTTCTTCTCTTTCTAGATCATGAGTACTTCTATTGATTCCTACAACATTATTTGTTGTAGAAAAATGTTCATAACACAACTGACCTATACCGGAAGTATTACCAATTACTAGGATGTCCATTTTTTGTAACTCCTATGAAGTACATAAAACCATACTCCATTTATTAAAGGTTCTACTATAGCATCCAGTGCCGCAAGTTCGAGATCTGCTCCTGTTATTAATCTGTTTGTTATCATAGCAATTATTATATGACCAATCGTATAGATAACTGCTAGGCTAAAACTACTCTGGCCTATTATTGTTTTAAGCAGATTATATATTCCTATTTTAAATTCTGTCATCTATTTGTATATAAACGGATCTCGTTTCTTTAATTCTTTAATACGCTTCTTATAATCACGCCACGCTTTAAATCTTTTCCATAGCTTTTTAATCATACAATTACTCCTAGAATGCCATCTTTTAAAATCAGCCTAAAATCAGTGCGATATCGACGCCGCTAACGCAGGATTTTCCAGCCGTTTTTCAAAATTTTTCTTATATAGGGTCAGCTTAATACTACCCGCCTGTGCGGTCTTTATGGCGTCTAAAACCACAAATAAAGAGCCATATTTTTCTACAGCACTTGCCGCATCTTTAATATCTTCTCCCCAAGTAGGAAATGATACTGCCCAATCATACTTCATAGCATCTGTAATTAACTTCGATCCTGCTTTATCCTGGTCAGGAATGACTATAACTTGCTTACCGAGTTTATTAATTATTCTTGCTTGTTGCTCATTTATTTCGTTGTGTAGTAATGCTACACCTTCAACTGCTAAAGCATCAAACGGACCTTCAACTACAAACAGAAACTTTTGATCTTGTGTAACACTGTCTAAGTTAAACACAAAATTAGGATGTTGATCACTAAGGTATTTAGGCTTACCGTCTTTTACTTTTCTTCCAGTCCACCCTACAACTCTTTCTTCATACCAAAACGGTAGTATTACTCTGTCATTAAATCCTTGTACTGGTGTCCAATAAAAATCTTCTGCTACAGGATCGCAACCTCTACCTACAAGATATGCCACAACATTTGCTAGCATTAATTCTTCTTCTCTAGGCAAATCAGCATCAACCCATTCTTGTATAGGAAGTGCGCCTTCGGGTAATTCTTTGTTATGAAATGCTATAATTTCTTTTGCTGGACGGTCTCTATTTTCAGGTGCTTCTTCTCTTAATGCTTCAAATACCATTTTATTGATATCGTCATCAGGAGCACCTAGCCAACGCATTAGGCTTTTTACTTTATTACTGATAGGCCTACCTGGTTTCCAACTAGCAGTGAAGCCACAGTTAAAACAGTTGAATACAAAACCATCATGATACTTTACACCGCCACGTTGTCGCTTGTCTGGACTTTCGCTTCTATGGTGGCAACAGGGAGCATTGAAACTAGTCCAACCACTCGGAGTTTCTTTTTTCTTATAGGGAAGATTACTGTTGAATATCTCTGTTACTACACTCATATATACAGTTTAATATCTGTATAGTATTTTGTCAAGTGTTCCGTTTGCCAAAGTGTGTTTAATTCTTAAATGGCTCCAAATACCATTTATATTGGCATAGGTAAGATCGCTAGTTGTATATGTTGTAGTATCAATATCAATCCATTCTGTTGGATCGGTTGTGTCTTCTAAAGTACCTTGAATAGTAATATCACCACTAAAACTATCCATATAAAATGCTAGGGTGTGTAATCCAGCATTGCTGTTAAATTCAGGGCGGGCGTCAACTACAGAACTATAATAGTATCCGTCATTCATTAAGTTAAAGGTATCAATCTCTGTGCTTTCAATCTGCTTGCCATATTCAGTTCCGCGAACTTCTAATTGCCCGCGAGCATCGTGTTTGGCATCTCCGTATGCTGGACGTTTAGTTCCGTTACTGTCAACAGTATGTAAACTAAATCCGTAGAATCCTGTTTTAATATCATACAGTTCTTGTTCACTAAAGTTAACATAGTATCTGCCTGATGTAGTATCATAAGCAATACAGTCTTTTTGTGATACAAGCTCTCCACTATCAGACGCAGTTATGTTAAACACTAGCGTAAGACCTGTTGTGTTTTTACTTTTTTGATCACTGTTTTTAACGTGGATATCTAAACGATTGTCCACACCCTTATACAAATAGTATGTTCTTTGATACACTTGATGATACCTCTCTGTTATAAACGAGTCTCCATTTTGGAAAAACTCAATCTTCACTGGGTATAAATAACTAGAATTAAGTTGCATTATTTGGAGCCCTATTAATTTATATAATATTTATGCTATGAGAATATCAGAACAGACACAAGAAAACTTCCCGTATATGACGGTTATAAACTATGTAGACAAAGAGTTTGTTGGCATAATTATTAATCAAGATACACAAATAACAAGTATGTACGATTACGAGCAATTACGCACTGATGAAGAGAAAAAGCTATTTCTTGAACTAGGTGAAGCATGGTGGTGGGAGTCAAATAGGAAATTACCTATTAACATCTTTATGCCAGCTGAAATGTTCGAATACAAACATGCTATAAGAAACTTTGCTACTAAAGATGTAAAGATTGTGTTAGGACCAGTTACAAGTCTACACAATATTATTACAAAGAGAATTAAGCGTAAATCAATTACGCTTGTTCGGACTCCGAAGAAGTAAATTTTTCACACAACAAATTCATATGAACCGCCACGCCGACTGCGTATGCTGTTGCGTGTGACTTCTTAAAGAAGTAGTCGTCGCCTTCAGGTTTCGTCCACACTTCTTTCATCACCGTATCCCACGACTGTCCAACTAAATGTCTCTTCGCAGGGCGTATCATTGCTAGTACTGCGGCTAGTTGTGATATGTTGGTTGGTTTCATTTCTTTTAGAATAGTACTGTGACCTCCTACGTGAAACAATTTGTCGCTGAAGTCTGGTTCGGTTAGCAGGTCCCATATTGGTTCTTTTTCCATTAGATAGTTAAGGTGTTCTTCATCTTTAACGTCAGTATATATCCCAACATTTAAAAAATCAAGTTTGAACCAACCCATATCTTCTGCTTGCTTGTATTCTACTGAGCATAAATTTGATGGAGCATGTGTTGGAACTTTGTGTAGATATACACCTGTGTTGTGAGGCAGTAATTCGCCTTTGACGTCGCGACTTGCTGTGATGTGTTTGAATACACCCAGTGCTTTTTCTCTGTCAGCAAAGTCAATATCTACATCAGGCAATTGGATCTCCAGGAATAAAAATTAAGTTAAGTACTAATCTATTTTTTACATCAGTACACGTCGAGCCAGTATGCTTCATAGTGCTCGGAAATGTTACCAGTCTGTTTTCTACAGAAGTAACTGAGTCGCCATTCTCAAATTTTGTATAACCGTTATTACTATTCAAGTAAAAAACAGCCGACATGAAATTTTTACCATATTCTTCATGTCCATAATCTCTATGATATCCATGTTCAATAATTTTATCTGTAACAGGATTTAGATTAAGTTTTGCTCTATACATCATTACTGGATGTATTTTATCTATTAACGGTTGTAATAGATTTACATTTTCTGATATATGAAAGGGATGATCATAAAATACGTGAATCATTTGCCAGTCATATTTTTCATCACAACTAACTTCTTCATCGTGCGGGCTTGCTACTCGATCAGCGTATGTCCAATTAACACCTTTCAAATTGTTTGTTAAAAACTCAAATTCTTCATTTGATAAAAAGTTATCAATGACTCTAATGTCAGTCACGTCTTTTTTTCCTTTTCATTTTTTTGAGGTATTCATCTTTTAATTTTTGTATATGGGGAGGAAGTGTCCAACCAAATACCTCTGCTAATTGTCCGCCGTGGCTTTCCCACTCTTCGGTTTTAATTCCCCTCTTCATATGAAATCCCAAGCCACCTTTAGTCTTGATGTGTATCTTCGGATCGTAGTGTGTCTTTCTCGTCATTATCTTTTATTAGTTGCGATGGTTTATCAATTGGCAATCCGGCTCGATCAAACCATCTGTTATCATCTGTTTTATAACAATAGCTTCTAAACTTGGTTTTGTCAACCGAACTAGTAACCAATATACCAACTTTTGTTATGTTGCCTTTGTACTCAGAATAGTCTGCTTGTACCAAACGTATTCTTCCACCTTGCGATGGATTTCCATATAACCTATCTACAGACTCACCATTCTTGCCTACGTGATTTGATACGATTGGTGTTTTCGATGTGATTGGTTGGAAATCGTCTTTTTTTGTTTCATTTGTCATTAGTGTATCTGTTTTGTTTCATAAAGTAGTAGCGGTAGTGTGTTATTTAAAAATTCAGCATATTTTTCACAATCTTCTTCATCAACAAATCCACTGAATTCTACTTGTACTGTTGTTGAGTTGTCGTCGATAAAAACTTTCATTTGAATGTCTTCGTCAATTAGTGGTTTTTCTTTACTCATGGTATGTTACCTTCCTTTACAACTTCTTTAACTAGTTCAAGGTCGGCGATCTTTTTTTGAAAAGTTGATCGCCAATAATCTGGATCTAATATAGTTGAAATTATCTCAATCTGCTCATCGTTAAATTTAGTTAATACTTTCTTACCGCTGTTACAATTTAACAATATCCATGGACTGATTAAACCTTCTTTAATGTCATGTGTAATACGATTTAGATTTGCGTATAAAAAATAATGTTCGAAAGGAGTATCATTTTGCTGACCCCATTCAAGCATTGTAACAAATGTTCTTTGAATAGCACCGTCTGCTGATTCAGTCTTTACAAACTCAAGCAAATATCTATCATACAAAGCATCGCGGCACCAATGGTCTAACTTAACGCCGCTTTTAATTACCCAATCAATAAAATGCTCAGGATTAATTGGCTTTGCGTTTACTACAAAACTTCCAAACTTTACAAAGGCATTATAGTATGGGCTTCCTACAAAGTCATCAAATGTTTTCGGCTTGGATGTACGCTGAGCATATTCATAAAATTTTTGATATGCTAGCAGTGCGCTTTGTACATGTTTTTCATTCCGTGAATTATGTCTGCGTTTCTTTTCACACACATGTACAGCTAGTGTTTTCTCTTTTGAAAACTTCTTGCCGCAGTATCCACATTCAAAGTTTGAGTTCATTGATCCGTTTGTCTTCCCATCCATGATCTTTTGCTATTTGCTTAAGATCTTTTTTAGTAAGTTGTTTTGCTAGTAGTTCTAAATCGCCCATCTTTTCATTTGGGTAAATCTCGCTTAGAAATTTGACTGACTTAGAAGAACTGTCTTTAGTTCGCTTGATGCCAAGCCATTCGTGAAAGTAAACTTTTTTATCTTCGTGTCCGCAACAGCACATCAGTTGCCACATAAGTTTAGGATGCTTATAAACTTCATAAAAGTTTTTATTCATTAATTCATTTGTAAGAATAACATAATGCTCTGCTAAATCTCTGTCTTTTGTCTTAACATTACTAACGTATCTATTCAACAAAAAATAAGACACAGACTTTTGCTGTGCTTCTGTAAGGTCATCCCAAACATCAACAGCACCTAAGTCTACAGCACCGAGAATATCGTTAAGTTTAAGTTTTTCTTCAGCCATTGTTTCCATCTTCTTTTATAATATAATACGTTATGACTAATTTGTCAAGTTGTTTTTTAAGTGATTCGTTCGTTTGTGCTAGTTCACATAGTTGTTGCCATTCAGCATAGTCAAATAAATCGCCTTGTGCTTTGCGAACAGCGGCCGGATCACCGCCTATAACCCAACGTTCAATCTCAGGCTTGTCTCGATAACGAGCGAACACAACACCGTTGGCTCGCTCGTATATCAATGGTTGCCCAGGAATAAGTTTATCCTGCTTGGCCATCTGCTAACTTGTTTTTCAAGTAGTTAAGCAGTAACCCGTATGCTGGAAGGAACACAACTAATCCAACTACAATCTTTGTAAGCGTATTATTAAATGCTACATCTGCTACCCAAGGCGCAGGGTAAAACGCTGTATAAAAGAATGCGTAAGTATCGATGATATTTGCCACGATAGTTGAAATTGCCGGTGCCGCCCACCATGCTTCGGTAAAGCGTTCTCTAATATGCTGGAACACATATACATCAAGCATTGTGCCAACAGCATAAGCAACACCACTAGCAAGACCAACTCTGTATGCGTGTTCGTCACCTAGTGCTAATAGCACAAGCACTGATGCTACAATAGCAGGAATAATAGCCATTGCTACAACAGCACGGCCTGCTTCCTTGCCAACCATACGCACTGTAAGGTCGGTTGCTACGACAACGATCGGAAATGTAAATGCCGCGGCCGCTAATGGAAATGATCCAAACAAGGGCAAATCTGCTCCTGGAAATAGATCAAATCTAATTGTTACCAAGTAATTACTTACGGCAATTACCAAAGTGTGTAAGATTACTAGCTTAGTTACTAGTGCTCTGTCAACACCATCTAGTAGTGATTTAAACATGTTTTCTCCTATTATTTTTTCACTTTTGTACCGACAGTACGTCTCACAATATCGTCGTGATTAAATTCTGCCCAATACAGTTCGAAAGCAACTCCGTCTTCGATGCCTTCAAATTGATGAATCTTACCAGGCTTAACCTGAGTAAATTCACCCGGACCAAGAATAGTTTCATCAACTAATCCATCTTGGTCATCCTGCCAAACACGCACAATCATCTTGCCCGATTCAACAAAGAATCCATTCCATTTATATTTGTGTTCATGTTCAGAACACTTGAAACCTTTTTTAAATTCGATACGGTGAAACTCTAGTACACCGTTTGCGTGGATCAATTCTGTCTGACCCCAAATCTTGCCAGCTTTCACACTCATATCCTTTCTATTCCTCAGTCTTCTTCTTACGTCCACGTCCATACTTGTGTTTGTATGTGACTTCTTCGCTTGTCGTACACGGTGGACAATATTCAATTTTTCCGCCACGTGCTAAAAATTCTTCTATTTTTTCTTCTAAGTATTTCTTGTCTTTTTCTTTATCTTTTGTCATCATAATAAATTTTCCAGTTGAATTGTTTCACACTGCCTTGATATTTCTTTTACAAAAAACGCACAGTCTGGATTATGCTTATCTTGTAAAGGAATAGTTAATAGTTGATTGTTTTTGATCTTTGGAAAATACCATTTAACTTCTTGATAGACATTTACGATTTCAATTGGCATGAATTCGCATCTGTAACCTTTAATGGGATTTATTGTCATAGCATCAAAGCCACGTTCGTTTAGGCTTGTTAAAGGAAGTACTTCCGGATCACTAGCACATGATTCGTCGCCTACAACTAAACTCCAGTCTAATGGCATTTGAATTTCATTGCCGCCAATGCGTAATACAATAGCAGGAGCATTGAAACTTTCTAAAAATATTAATGGAACAAAATAAAAATCAGGATCACTTGGTGTTGAATTATCAAGTACCGAAAATCTAGTATCCTCTTCTACGTCCTCTGGCAATTCGTTTAAGTCGAACGCCTTGTTGTCTAATGTTAAAATTCTCATAGGTTTACCTTCTGTATATTAAATGGGTACTGGGCTTCTTTGTAAAACTTCTTACGTGCTGTAAGATGTCTTTTAGCATATTTGGTACCGCCCGTTATGTCCCAAATTTGTACAAAATCCTTGTCCTCGGCTTTTCTTATACCTCGTCCAATACTTTGGATAACACGCACGAAACTTTTCCCGGGTTCAACAAGAACCAAATTAAAAATCCTAGGGAGATTAATGCCCACAGCGGCAACACCATAGGTAGCCACAATAATCTTGTTATCACTAGTTTTAATCTCGTCATAAGTTTCCTTTCGATCAACTGATTTCACACTACCACTAACAAAGTCTGCTTCAGGAATATTTTCTAATAATTTTTTTCCTGTTTCAATTCTGTCAATTAGTACTAGTGTATTACCAGTCTGCGCAATGTCTTGAATTTTATCAGCCATCCATTTTACTCTATCTTCATCTGTTACAAGATATTTCAATTCTGATTGATAATCTCTAAATTCTTTAATTTCTATAGTTTGTAATACTTTTACTTCACACGCCGCTAGTACGCCTTTCTCTTGTAGTTCACGAGCAGATAACTGACCAACTACAGGACCAATGCTTGCTAATAAGCTCTCACTTTCAAACTTTTCTTTTGGAATAGTTCCAGTTAAGCCCCAACGTATTGGGCATGTTGCTAAGTCACGTGTTAAGATATTCTTTAAAACTTCTGCCTTTGCTTGGTGTACTTCGTCAACAATAATTGCTACGACATCTTCAAAAAACTCTTTAAGCGATAACGCATCTTCAAAGTTTTTACTTTTTTTGTCTAGCACATTTAAACTTTGCCATGTACAAATTGTATGTGTTTTGCCTAGTTCTTTTCTATCACCGTAGTATACGCCTACATCAAGACCACAGTTTACATAATCTTCTTCTGTTTGTTCAACAAGACTTTTGTTAGGTACAATAATAACACTACGTCCATATTTTTCAATACAGTTACTAAGTGTTGCTGTTGTAATTGTCTTACCTGCTCCTGTAGCAATTTCCTGTAAGCATTGAGGATTTTCTAAAAATTTATTAATTGCGTCAACTTGATAATCACGTAAAACAATAGGTTGACCTTCTGCTGGATGTCCTTTTGGCCAAACACAATCTTTATCTGCCCAATAGTTTTCAGTTACTTTAGTAAATTTTAAATCAACAGGTGAACGTTGATCCTCAACATCAATTTCATATCCACTGTCAACAAGTGTATTAAGAATTTCTTCTAAATGACACATATACCCTGTGCCGCCAATACCAAAGAACGCAACAGTTCCATCCCATCTACCTAAACGATACGATGGTTGATATCGTGCCCAAGGAACATCTACCTTAAACTTGTTAGCAAGTTTTCTTCGTGTTTCAAGAGCAAGTCCTTCAACTTTTATATTGACTTCGTCTTTTATTATTAATTTACATGTTGACAATAGTATTTTCCTTGCGGGTCGTTGGCGGTGTTTCGCTGACTGTAATAGTAGCATGACAAGATTTTAGGAAGTTCCTAGTAGAAACATTTGTAGGTTCATATATAAAATTACTTATAGCAAGTTGAGGAGCATTTTCAATCTTTTTTGCCCATTTTGCTATTGTATGTTTAAAAATGAAAATATTTCCATCAATAACTTTACCACCTAAATTATTCATCTTGATCCAATTATTAAATTCTTTTCCTTCTTGAGTATTGTTCGCACCTCTAAAACAAACTCTTATTTTGTTAGTATTATAACACTTTTTTTCAAGACTGTCAATCAGATTACTAATAAATTCAGTAACGTTAGACTGCCTGTCGAGTACTATAACAACGTTATCTAATTCTAATTTTGCCAAAATATCTGCGAGTGTATCCATGTTGTCAGTTCGAAACTGTGTAGTATCGATAGTAGAACAAAGTTTACTAAAAGGATCTTGCTCGGCTGTTATTAACGGAAAGCCTAACATCCTTGCTAAAAACATATCCTTTTCAATCACATTATGTTTATTTTTATTAAAATAATTTTGAGTAGATTCTATAGCATTTAGTAATACTACTTCTCCGTTTTTAACAACACTAAACGGTGCTAATGATTCTTCGTGTGCCCAAACTTCTTCTACGCTATTAACGTAGTCTACAAATTCATTATCGATACTAAAATTATTTTGAACACAGAAATCTAATAGTTCAACTGGGTTTACACTTAGTAGAGGAACATGTCGAGTTTTAGTTATTGGATGATACGGAAATGCTCCACCGAATGTTTTATCAAATGAGTCTTTAATATTGAATGGAAACTTTAAAACAGCACACGGATATCCTTCATCATTATTTTCTATTGTTAAAGATTTAGAATAATCAATTTCTCTAAACGGACTTCTCCATTGTAGTTTATCTACATCAAATTCTATTTCGTGTATTTGTTCTAACTGCTTTTTGTATTTGCCCAGCAATATTAATACAAAGTTTCCTTGCTTTGCTGTTAGTTGATCATTGTTTTTTAGTATAGTTCTAAAGCTCATTAGCGGCTTGTAGTCTTGAGGTTGGTATGAGATCATGTTTGAAATCACAAGATCACTTAAAGTAAGGAAAACATCTTCTGTATACTTCGAATCAATCATACACTAATAATAACACCATTTACTAAAAGAATCAAGAACTTTCGTGCTATTTTATATCCAAATAAATAGTAGCATATTATAGGAGTTAGTATGGAACGAAAATTTGCTGTTGTAACAACATTCCACAAAGCCGGGTATGAAAAATACGGCAAGCGAATGATTAACACATTCTTAGAAAACTGGCCTAAACAAGTTGAATTATGGGTTTATGGTGAAGATGTTAGTATCAAAGAAGTCGATGACGGTCGCCTTCATATTTTAAGAGAAAGTGCGGACCTAGAACGGTTTGTTAATCAATGGAAGGATGTTCCTAAAGCAAATGGCGACATCAGCGGCGTGCCACGACTAGCATCACGTAAAGATAGTCATAAGCCTTTTAAATGGCAAGCTATTAGGTTTGCTCATAAAGTATATGCTATTTTTGATTGTGCTAAAAGATCAAATGCCGATGTATTAATGTGGATGGATGCCGATACTGTTTGCCATAGTCCACTAACAGGTGAAAAGCTAGAACAACTTGTTCCTAAGAATACAGATATTTGTTATCTAGGCAGACAAGGAAAATATTCAGAATGCGGCCTATACTCTATGAATTTAAAATCAAGCGGAACACATAGATTTTTAAATGAATTTCAACGCATGTATGATGAGGCTGAACAAGGAATATTTACACTAGAAGAATGGCATGACAGTTTCGTATTCGATGCTGTTAGAAAGAAAATACAACCAGCCGAAGTAAACTGGAGCTCAGGTATTATTAAAGGTGAAGGTCATCCTTTAATTAATTGCGAATGGGGAGCATACCTAGATCATTTAAAAGGTGATAGGAAAACGAACGGTCGTAGTTTACAAAAAGATCTACGTGTTAAAAGAACTGAGAAATACTGGCAATGAAAAGTTTTATAATTACACTCAGCAAAATTGAAGCATCATTAAACACTGCTAACAATTTAAAGAAACAATTAGAATCATTCGGCATGGAAGCAGAATTGTTCGAAGGAACCTATGGCTGGGACGCAGTTAACATGATGAACGAAGAAGGCCGTACACTTCATCCTGTTGGCATTAAGGGCAAGAGTGAAAATGCTTGGTCAGACGAAAAACAAAAGGCAAAGGTTTCTGTGCCTGGTGTTAAAGGATGCTTTTATAGTCATTATAGATTGTGGCAAAAATGTATAGAGCTTAACGAGCCGATTATTATCTGGGAAGATGATATTGTATTATCTAGACCGTATATTCCTGTAGATTGGAAGGACGTATTAATTGTAGCTCTAGGGCATCCAGCAAAAAGCACAAAGTATATGAAGTATCTTGATAATCCAGAAGGTGATCCTATTGCCGCTGTGTACAAGCAAACTTCAATGCCAGGGTGCTGTGGATATGCGCTAAAACCCCATGCTGCACGTACTTTAGTTGAAACGTATAGTAACACCTACCTTCCAGCAGATAACGCTATTAACGTGTACTACGTAACGTTACAGATACATAATCATGTAATGGGTAAAGCTCTTATTAAAAAGGACGGCAAAAAGAGCCTTACACGAACGTCTTTTTGGGACTAGTAAAGTCTATTTCAATTCTTACAGTATCATCATCTTTAAGATTTAATATATCTCTCAATCTCTTCTCATGTCCGATTTCGATTAAGTAAGGATTCTTTACATCTTTTTTTGGATTCTTTGATGTTGCCATTGGCGGCGCAATCATATATGCGTCAATGCCGTTTATGCGACAAGGATGTATATACAAAGGTTTTGAGTTAATATCAGTCTTATAAGTTTTTGCCCAAGAAATTTTTGGTCTTGGTTTGAATAATTTTATATTAAGAGTACCGGGATACAAGTTCGGCAAGTATCTTGGCATCCATATAGTTGACTCTCCTTTACCAGGAGAGACTATTCCGTTTAACTCGAGCACCATAGTAATTTTCTCTTTTTCTGTTTTGGATCATCTTCACTTGATTCAGCTAACATTTCTACACTTCTAAATGTTTTATTTAGGTATTCAATTTGTTCACTTTGTTGTTTAGATTTTCCATTTGTTTCAAACAAGCAATGTGACGAATTCTTACTAACCCAAGTGACTAATTCTCTCCAAGGTTTAATCCACATACACACTGCTAACAAGAAAACTACATCAATTTTATTTTCTCTACACAGACTGTTGATTAAATTAAAATCTTCTTTGTCTAAATTAAAATTATAAAAATCAATATTATAGTTGTTTGTATTACTAATTCTATTTGCTACGTTAACTAGTCTTGGATCAAAGTCAATACCAATACCATATTTAATTTTATCAGCAACTTCAAAAAGCATTCCGCCTTGATTACTTCCAATATCTAAAACTGTTTTGTTTGTAAAATCATAGTTAACTGTTTCTAATCGCATGCCTGGTTTACGTTGACCTGGTAATACAGTTCCGTTAATATTAAGAGTATGATAACCTGTTTCGTGATTACGTCCGTTATAAGACTTTCCACTAGTTACAGTATATGTTAAAAGATTTTTAATTTTTTCTAGTTCGTTCATACAAATTTCCTTATATGTCTCCATGCCTCACCATTAGCAATTTCTTGTGTATTCCAATGACTCATTGCTAACTTTGACAGCCATTCATCTCGTTCAAAAGTTTTAGGTTTTTCAATAGTAGACAAATCAGTATTTGCTACTGCGGCTGCCTGGCTTGTCGAGGTTGAAGGATCAGTTACATATACTGGTACTCCTTCGATTGCCGCGGCAACAGCCGGGCTACTATTGTATGTAATTACAGCATGGCAATCTGCGAAATCCTGTGTAATTAAAGGACTTGAAGACAGTGTATATTTCTTTTGATCGATATATTGTTTATGATATCTATCTCCAGGATGCCCTCTTACTAGTATTGGTCGATCAGTATACTTGCGTATTTCTCTTACTGTTTGATCTAACCATGTAGGAACATCTAACCCTTTCATACTCCAACCACCGTTGCGTTGCGTACAGATTAAAATATGACTTCCTTTTTTACGCCAATTCTTTAATGTAATACCTTTATTTTTAAATATTTTTTCCCATCTCACAGGATCTATTTCATAATCAACAGAATTAAAATAGTTGCCAGTAGTAGGAAAAATACCGTCAAAACTATATCTAATATAATCTTTTACAGCATTGCCGTCGATGTAATTAAACAGGTTGCTATCAGCGACTAACAGTTTATTTCTATTTGCTCGTTGATGTTGTATAACACTTTTGCGTAACATAAGATGTGGCGTGGTACCACTGTTTTCGTGAACCCAACCTTGAATAAATGCTACATCGCTATCAATTAAGTCTCTTCCTTGATGTAGTATTCCTTTATCACCTAGTGTATTAACACCTCGTACAAAATCCCAAAGTATTTGATGCTTGTGTTTGTTTTTAGGGCCACTAGGACAGCCTGCCAAATATGCTACAAATCTCATCGCTTGCCCTTGCGTCTACTAGTATGTGCTTCAATAATTTTTTCATCAATGATAGGCTTGATATGATTCCATGCTCTACCTGTTAACATTTCTTCAACGCTCCATTGACTGTAAGATAAATTGTTTAACCATTGTTTCATATCTGCTTCATCTGCTTTACGCAAGTTGTCACCGTCAATGTGTTCAATGTAGTTACTTGAAATACCATATGTAAAGTTAGCAGGATCTAAAGCAACTGTTGGAATTCCAGCTAGTACTGAATCAATTGCGCTTCCACTACTATACGAAACTGTACAATAAGCATTTTTTAAATCATCCGCCAGTGTTCGTTCTTTCGAGCCAACTACTACTTTTACATTTGGATCATCCATTAATGCGATGTCAGAAATAAATTTATGTACTTCGTCTAGACCTTTTGGATTGTGATGTGGGTGTGTTCTAATAATAATGTTTTTATTACTGTATCTTCTAATATTTTTATATGCCCAAAGACCGAACTGATAAATGTCAGCCCCTCTTAAACTAGCATCACCTGGAAGTTGAAGCATAAGAATAATATCTCCTGCCGGATTGCTTTTCCATCCATTCCATTGGAGATTTAATTTTTTTACTCTGTCATCTGAATGTTTACTAATGTAAAATGTTCCTGAATGATTTAAAAACCCATTAACACCAATTCGATGTTGTGTATTAGTTTGGTGTACTTGTCTTCCTAACAAAGGAGTTTCTACAACAACATATACAGGTGCGTTTTTTACTACAGCATTTCTAGTAACATGCCACGGTCTTGCTCTGTCTTTCCAGCTACCTAAAATAACAGCAACATCACACGATTCCCAAGCAGTATCAATTGCCCAGTCAACTGTTAGTTGTTCTGTAAACACATCTGATTTTGTATTTTCGTACCGTTTGATTCCTTCGTAAAACTTTTTTAAAATTTCACGTTCGTCGTATGTTCCTGCACTTTCTAAAAATACTTTAACTTTCATTTATTATTCTCCACCATGAGCCGTCTTTCATTTCATTATAATGAAACTGCCCGTAGGCTAAGTGGCAGGCCCATTTATATACTTTATCAGAATCTGGATAGTACGGAGTATTGATCTGATTCAAGTCTTGTAATGATACAGGACTTGCCGCATTTGGAGCAAGAGTAAAAGCAGGTATACCATAAAATATGCTTTCAGAAGCCGCTATGCTATTATAAGTCACTAACGCAAATACGTCATTACTTAGTGCTTCTTCTAGTGTAGAATTAATTCTATGTATTCTTAGTTTTACCCTATCTCTAACCTCAATAGGTCTATCTGTTACAGATTTAATATGCTTAATGGTATTTTCCAACCATTGTGTTTTATCTTCGTTATAAAATCTCATTGGTTTCTCATCAGGCATTGCAATTAATATTTTTCGCCCTGATTTTTTCCACCCTTGAAACTTCTTATCAAATTGTTTTAATCTATCGTCTGGTCTATCAATTATTTGTGAATGTTGTAAATCATTTTTTACAATCCTATGCCAGTATTTCCAACCATTAGGATTGCTAGGAGATTTTTCATTACCAAAATAACCTGTGTCAACATAATAGAAATCTCTATTATCTTCCCAACATTTAAACATAATTTTCTTTTTTAAGATTCCACGCAGTACTATAGGATCAATACTGTCATTATAATTGAAACCTTCTGTGCTTGTAGGTTTTGTATTAAACCCTTTTGCCATTTCGTTTATATATTGATCTTCACCTTTTTTGCTTAGAAATATTAGATTAGAATTCATAGTTAAATTCCTCTAGATCTTTTTTTGATAGTTCTTGTATAATATTTTTTGTCGTATCATTATAATAATCTCTATAATGAGAATGTCTACTTTTATTAGTATGTGGAAGCTCAGCATCAATGTTAAACATAGATTGTATTGCTTTAAAATCGTTTTTTAAATTTTCAGTTTTTAAAAGTAAATCTACTTTTCCTTCAGCGATCCAGTTAAACTGACTGTCGGATCTGCTCCAATCTCCGTTTGGAATATCAATAAATTCTTCATCTTTATTATACATACAATTTAACCAATAATCAAATCCCTTGTTGTATAATTCAATAATTTTAAGATCGTCATTTTGATTTGTTGACTTTTTAACTTTTAAACCATTAGCACGTCTTTCAATCCTACGAATTGCTCGCTGTCCAATAAAATGATACATGCTCACGTACCTAGCAAATGGATTCCTAACAATAGTAAAAACAAATCCTAAGTCGTCCCAAGTATCGTTGGCCGTTTTAAGATTAGAATGTTTATCTTTTCTTTCGAAACCGGTCAGATTACCGTAACACCATTTTTCAAAACTGCTACCTCCTGTTTTAGGAATATGTATAAAAGTTGCTTTGGGATCTGTAAAATGTATTGCCATTATTTCATCATACTAAAAAGTTCATCTTTCCATAATTGATGGAACTCGCAGTTTCTATAGTTTTCAAACCACGGTCCGCCTTCTGTGTAGTGTATTAGTTTTGGTATTTCGATATCATTATATACACCAACTAAGTAGTTCCATGTATGATCTAACTCGCCAATCTCTTCGTCCTTGAGCCAGCTAAATCTATGAAAGTATGCGCCATTTAGTTCTGGATTATTAACTAGGTCCTGTGTAAGTCTAGCATTGCTAGGATGCGCACAGTTGAATAACATAACACTCGACCAGTTCTTGCGTGGATAGACTGTTTGCTTTTGTCCATCCATTTTAAATTCTTCTTTTACTTTATAATCGTGATGAACACACATAACAGCATATTTGTCATCTGCTTGATCAAACAATTCTTTAATGTCTGTTGTTAAAATCATATCACAATCCATGAATAACGCCCAACCTTCAAAGTTAGTAAGTTCAGGTATTAAAAATCGTGTAAAAGTAAATTCTGTACTTGCTAACTTGTCTACAGGACGAGTATACCATCCTGCTTCTCTTAATTCGTTTTGTTTAAGTGGTCGTACTTCTGCTTCTGATTGCTTGCTTATAATGCTGTGTTTACATACCTGATAAGCAATATCTTCTCTAGTGTCGTATCCTACAAATACTTTCATTAGTCCCTTCTTTCAATATCGTCTTCTGTTAGTTCATCACCAAGCCAGACTTCAATAACTTTAGCTGTTATATCACCTACATTTGTTGCTTTATGCCACGCTCTGATAGGTATATCAATGCTGTCACCTGAATTAAGAATTTTAGTAACTCTTACCCAGTCGTTGTATTCTTCTAGTTCCATTTGAATTTTTCCTTCAACAACGTGCCAATGTTCTGATCTTTTAAAATGTCGTTGATCGCTCAAGGCCTTGCCTGTATCAAATGCTAACTGTTTAACTTGCCATCCGTCGCCTTTGTCGAGTACAGTGTAGCGACCCCAATTTCTTTCAGTAGTAGGTTGACTCCATTCCTTCAATATCCAACTACTTGAATTCTTTTTATTGTTGCCGCCTACACCATATACAAATTCAACATGAGGGTGATCGCCATATAGTTTTTCTTCTGGAACATTTCCTTCTTTGCGGTCGCCGCCGTTGGCAAACACAATTTTGATATCACCACTTGTATTAAACAAATAGTGTATTGCTCCACTTGCGTCATCATACTTGTCGTCGTTCATTACATGAATCACGCGATCTACCATTGATAGATTACGAATAATTTCCGCACGTTCTTCAAAAGGCATAAAAGGTCTACCTTTTTTGCGGACTAGCCAAGTATCCGAATTAACGCCTACTACTAACTCGTCACCGAGTTTCTTTGCGGCTTTGAAATATTCAATGTGCCCCGAATGGAGGGGATCAAAGCCTCCCGTCACTAAAACTATACGCTTATTCATAATGATATTTATATGCTATTATTATCCATAAATATAGAAGTGAAACAATGGTGAAAGAATGAAAATTTTAATATGCGGTTTACCAGGAAGTGGTAAAACAACTTTGGCAGAACCCTTTGCTAAGTTAATTAATGCTGTGTGGATTAATGCTGACGCTGTACGCAAAGAATATGATGACTGGGACTTTACTCCGGAAGGAAGAATACGTCAGGCACAGCGTATGCGATATCTAGCAGATGGTATTGTACGGGCAGGTCAAATCTGTGTAGCAGACTTTGTAGCACCTACTCCGCAAGCACGTAGTGAGTTTGGTGCCGATTATGTAGTATGGATGGATACTATTAAAGAAGGAAGATTCGAAGACACAAATGCAATGTATGTGCCTTTAGAAGTAGGCCAATATGATTATCATGTAGCAGAATGGTTTGATGATACACATGTTCAACTAGTAGAAGTTGTAAAAAACTACATGAAAAAACACACGAGGTAAAGATGTTTGATTTACAAAAACCAACAGTACAAATGTTGGGAAGATGGCAACCGTGGCATGACGGCCATACAGAGCTATTTAAAAGAGCGTTGTCTATAACTGGTCAAGTTTGTATTATGATTAGAGATGTTGGAGGAATTGTAGGAGAAGATGCCGGTGCTGGTAGAACAGCAAAGCAAGACGACAATCCATTTGAACACCATATCGTAAGTTCCGATATACAATGGAAGTTACAGCAAGCTGGTTACGAGCATGGTGTGGAATATATGATTATGCAAGTTCCTAATATTGTAGATATTAGTTACGGTCGAGGAGTCGGTTATACATTTACTGAACACGACTTGGGTAAAGAAATACACAATATTAGTGCTACAAAAATTCGTGCTCAAATGCGAAAAGAAGGAAAACTTTAAGTATAAAGTTCTTTATTTTTTGATCCCCATACGTGTGTAGCGTATGCTTCTGATACTCTCGGATCGTCAATAGCATTACCCTTCATGTCTGTAGGATAAAATGTATAAGGTTCTAATATTAAAGTTTTTGGATCATCTCGGAACTGTTCAGTAATAATATTAGTGAGCATAGTTCCGCCGATAGTACTCCAACAAGGTTGCCATTTTTTAGCAGTACGTATCTGCTGTCTATATTCAGTAATTAATTTTCCGCCTGCTTCAGAACCCATGTGACCATTTGTAACTCTATATTTCCATTTAGGACTTTCATAAGCCTCTACAGCAAAAAAATCTTTATCAAACCAATCCTGTGGTAATAACTTTAATCTTTTAGTATCGGCATCAACATAAAATCCGCCTTCATGAAAAAGTATTTCTACCCTTGCTATATCTGCGGCGCCGTGATATATTTTTTTATCAAGAAAGTAATCATACTTGTCTTGGTTAAGCATTCCTACTGTTTTTAAATTTTCTTCAGTCCATAACTTGTATTTGAATCCCGGAAGACTTTTCCAAGACTCGAGGTATTGTTCAGGAGGGTTTTTATCACCAACCCATATTTGATGTATAATCTTAGGAATCATCAAGGTTGCCTTTTAACAAATATACACCAATACGTTTTGCTTTATGATTTGAATCTACAATATTAGGATAAGATTCCATAACTTCATTATGGGTCCAGTCCCGCTTGATGTGTGTTTCGTAATGGTTTCCGTTTACTGCACCTTGTGCTTTTGAAAGAATAATAGGAATAGAAATAATCAAATATCTAGTTTTATTAAGAGCCTTTTGTACTAATTCTTGACTTTCTTCTTTAGTCATATGTTCTAGTACATCGCCGCAGAAAACAATATCAAAATTAGGAAGAGGGTTCCAATCTAACTCTCGAGCATCTTCATTTATAATAGTATTGTAAAGTTCATGTAGCCCAAATTTTTCATTATATGGTTCCCAAGCTTCTACTGCCCACCAATCTGAATCTAATAATATATTATTCTCGTCTTTACATAAGAGAGAATATGTTCCTTTCCCGCAGCCAATATCTAATAATCGATTAACACCATTAATAGTGTTAATCCATTCTAATGTTTTATCTTTTCCTTCTCTTTCCGAGCCTGGCATTTTTTTTCTCCTGTATGGTATTAAAGTTAAAGTGTGGCATCTTCCATACCCGCTACACGTAGTTTAATAATATTACTAACCTGCCATTGTTTAATGTCAAGACCTTTAATGATACCTAACCATTTGTTACGCAACAGGGCAAACTCATTAATAATTTTTTCAAAGTCGATTACGTCAGCTTCACCATCAACGAACTTCTCACAGTCTCTACTGCTTAAAGCCCGTTGATAGCTTTCTAGATATTTTCTAAAGTACTGACTTCTTAACCTACGCAATTCGATGTTAAGATATTCTAAAATGGCTTCTATTTCTTGTAGTTGGTTAAAGCGATGTTCAACAATACCTGGCATTTGCGCAGATGCTCGTTCAACAATGCCGCTGATACGCACTTCTTGTTTTGCGCTCAATAACTCACTTTCAAAGTATGCTATTGCGTCAGGAATATTACTGACATCTTTGGCTACTTTATCATACCAACTACTCATTTAGTCGTCATCCCATACATCTTCGTTTTCGTCATAGTCATCAGAGGCATCTTCAAACCCTTCTGACTCGTTATCCATAGCATATTCGATTGCGTTATCTAAATGACTATCGATACCCATCATACCTTCAATTGTTCCTGCCGCTATGTCGAAATCAGTTAAAAGATTGACATAGTTATAAGCAAGGTCCTTCCTTTTGTTTTCAGGAACATAATCAACGATTGTGCTCCACAGATCGGCTAAGAATTCTGTATTCATTATTCACTTGTCTCCGTTTGAGGTTCTTCTTCTTCAGTAGTTACCTCAATCGGTTCAGCAATCTCTGGTTTATTGACAATGTCGGTCATAATCATATCGAGTCTTTCACCGGTCCATTGTTTACGATAATCCAAATGTACTTCACCGTTAAGGTCAACGTATTTAAGTCGGTTACCTTCTTTATTAAGAATACCTTTTGCCTCAAATAAGTCTACCAGCCCACTATAAGGATCCATACCTGTTTCGTATGGAATCTTAACTTGTACACTTTCAAACGGTTTAGCATAACGTGTTTTCATTACTTTACAAGCGGCTCGAATACCATTTACTGTTGTAGTTTTGTTGCCGTCCAAATCTTCTTTTAGTTTCAACTTCTTCATTGCTACTACGATAGACGAAGCATACACAAATCCTTGTCCGCCCGAGATCTTATCATCTGGATCAAACATATCTTGTGATGCGTATGTATGATTAGTACATACCATACCTACATTGTGACTACCAAACATGTTTACACTGTTACGTACAAGTGCTGTTAGTGCTTTAGGCTTACGACCCATGTCACCTTTTAAATCACCTTTGTCGAACTGGTCAACATCAGTTGGTGTTAACAACATACCTAAACTGTCAACTACAAACAATACTTTAGGCTTATCTTCTTCAGCCATTTCTTTGTAGTCTTTCATGAACAACGAAATAGTTTTCGCTACATCGTCAATCATTGACATATTAAGTTTCATTAACTTATCTTCACTTGTATCAACATCAAGTGCGTGTAGCCAAGCCTCATCAAGTGCGTTCTCTGAGTCAATTAGTACTACAAAGATACCTTGTTGTTGTGCTGACTTTACAATGTTTGCTGAACAAAAATAAGATTTACCACTGCCTGATTCGCCGGCGAATACAGTTACTTTACCAAGCGGTACGCCTTTATTAAAATCGCCACTAACTAGATAGTTTAGAGCATAATTGCCTGTACTAATCCAATCAGTCGGATCATTAAATCCAATACCAAGACCATTGATGCTCTTAGTAATGTCTTTTCTAAATTTAGAAATGTCAAATGCTTTTGCCATATTAACTCCTTGTTATTATCTTAGTAATAACCCAGGGCATTACGCCCTGGGTATAATCTTTATTAACTTTGACGTGAACGAATCTGTGCTAAGATGTCTTGTGCAGCAGTAGACGCCTCTGGCGCAGGTGTTGGAGTTGGCTCAGCAGTTGCCACTGGCGCTGTTTCTGCTACAGGTGCCGCTGGTGCTACAGGTGCCGCTGGTGCTACAGGTGCCGCTGGTGCTGATGATTGTGTATTCGGATCACCAGTTGCTTGACTCATTCCTGCTGGACGGAAGTATTGTCCAAAACGTTCCATATCGTATGCTTCACCATCTACTGATGCTTCAAACATTTCTTTCATGACTTTAAGTTCTACTTCACCTGGCTTCTTAGGTAAGAAGTCACTCAAGTTAAACAAACCGTGTGCGTCAATTGCCGCTTTCTCTTCATCACTTAATGGACGCTCGTTACGGCTCCACTTAGATGTTGAATAGTCTGCGTATCCGCCTTTGCTAGTTTTAGCAATACGGAAATCTACACCGTGTTCAAAGTCAGTTGGAAGTTCATTAAGTTCCGGATCCATTAACGCAGATTTAATAATCTGGAAAATTTGTGGACCAATAATGAATCTACGAATTGGGTTTTCTGGTGTAGAATCTTCGTTGATTGGATCCTTTGCCACAAACCCTTGGAAAATGTATGAACGCTTTTTCCAATATTTACGACCCATATCTTCTAGTGATTTGTCTTTAAACCAACCACGTACTTCAGATAGGATTGGACAAGTATCGCCCCACATCTCTACACAAGGTACCTGTACAATTACAGGACGACTTGCTGTATCACCTTTTACGCCAGAAAAAGGCAATTTAATCATTGCTCGTTCTGCCCAGAAAAAGGTATTGTTTGTATCGCCATCAGGTAAAAAGCGAAGTGTTGCTTCACTGCCTTCTGACATGTTCCAGTGTGGGTAAATTGCGTTGTCACCGCCGCCTGTACGGTTACCGCCTGTGTTTTGCGCTTCTTGAAGTTTTGCGCGGATTTCTGCTAAAGTTGCCATAGTTTATGCCTCCTAAAATGTTATGCCTCTATGTGCTTTGTGCCTGTTTTGTGTAGCACAGTTTATATACTACACTCTACTATTTATTTTGTCAACGTCTTTGTTGTCAAAATGTGGAAAATAACTTTCCAAAAAGTGAGGGCGATGTTCTGCCCTCGTTAAGTGCTATTACCTATTCATTACATACATTGTAACTTCAAAGCCATAGCGCATTTCTACTGCTTCTGGTTTAGTCCACATAATGTGTCTCCTTTCAGATTGAATTATGTAAACAGTTCATGGGAGAGTTGGTACAAGTCCCACTTGAGTCTACCAAAAAAATAGCGTAGCAATTTCTTACTACACTATTAATTATACAATATTTTTCGTAAAAGTCAACCAGAAAATCATTAAAATCCAGACAATGATCTAAGTCGTGCTACGTCTGGATGTATCTCTGGTTCTTGGACGGTATCAGCCTTTTCAGCAAGTCTTTCAATAAGACCTTTTGCTACTCTAGCGGCTCTATTACCAAATTTCTTTTCGACCATTGTTAGAACGCCTGTTTCGCCTTTTGGAAATTTTCGATTATCTCTATCATAAAACTGAAAAATAAATTTTACTAATTCTTTTGAATCTGCTTTTTCATTAGTTGGTTCTGATGACTCTTCAGTTTCATCTTCCATATCGCCAAAATCAAGCTCTGGCATTATTTCAGGAGCGTTTGCTTCGACCCACTTTTTAATTAAAGGTCTAATACATCTGTCTGAATCTTCCTTTGCTATATCTTGAATTGTTTTTTCTAATTTAGGATCATCAATAATACCATCAAGACTTTCAATAGCATTTGAGCCATCTACACCTGATGGAAAGTGTTTGTCAATTAATTTGTTTAAGTTAGTAATAGCCTGTGCTTGTTCATCGCTGTCTGAACTTTGAATAGCACTTGATTCACCTAGATCGTTTACCCATGTTTCAAATTTGTTAAAGTGATTTGCTAAGTTATCCTTTTCGTTTTCGACTACGTCGGTTTCATTGTCAATCTCATCCTCACTCATCAAGCGATGAATGATAGGAAATACATCTTTCATTTCTTCGTTGAATTTTCTAACTGTGAATTTTGATGTTAACTCGTCTACAACTTCTTGAGGAACATCACTATACTCAGTTGGTTGATATTGTTCTTTGAATTGATTGTAATAACCTCTTTTACTTAATTTATGAATTTCAGTTTTTAGCCCTTCAAGAGCACTTTTGCCTCTTTCAATGATTGAATTAGTATCGTCATTTAAAAGATCGTTTCTGTTTACATAATTACTGAATGATTTTAGTTGAGCAATTTGTTCACTAAGACTTACGATATATTTTCCAATATCGTCATATGGAAGACCGCCTTCTTGAACATGTCTTTGCATTGCTCTTGCGCCTGAGAGATGAATGAAAGGATATTTAAATCGTTCACCTGCTGAATTTTCAATAAACAGTGCTGTAATATTTCTCGCTCTAGCACCTGGGCTAGTTTCATCCACTGTTTTATTATGTTTTACAATAAGTTTTGTATTTTCTAATTTTTGATAACTGGTTTTATTAGTTCCATACATTCCTTCGCTCATCACTGATTCCCCTACTTGTGAATTTTTTGAATATTGGCTAAGGAAAGCATAATCTCTTTTGTCTAGATTGTCCTTTGAAATGTCTCTAGCATCAAAGCTCATCAATCTTCTTTTAGCAAATGCTCGCATACTCTTTAAAAAGTTATACCAGCCATCTTTTTGTACAGTATCCATATTCTCTGTAATACCTGTACTGTAATATACCTTCATAGAAGACGGCTCAGCAAGGCTAATACTTACATGGCCAATTGGGTTTTCGCCTTCCATGTAATCAAAGTCAAAAAATACTGCGTCCTCTGGGTTAATGGTAACTTCGCCTGATTCCTCGCCTAGTTTTAAACCAGAAAATCGACTTCTTACCTTATAAAATAGGTCTGTGCTAATGCTTCTTAGATTATCTTCCATGTTAATATTTATCAAAATATGTTGCCGCTGACGAATATCGGCATTGGCATTTGATCCTCTGTTAATTTTTCTGTCATTTTTTCGTAAATCTTAGGATCCCAATCTGCTAGTACATCAGCCATTCTAATACATAATAGTGTAGCACTAACAAGGTCATCATGTTCACCTGTTTTTGCGTTAAATCCGGTACCACTTGCGACAAATGTTTTTAGTTCTGAAATCAAAGGCTTACTATGAATAGTCATTTTATATTTTTCTAGTAAATTTTTAAGTTTTGAACATGCTGTAATTTTAGTACGATGTGTTGTGTTAAAGCCCTTACGGAATCTACGTATGTGTCCTTTTCTAATCGGTTCACTTAAGAACAATCCTGGAAAGTTTTCTTCACCAATATCACTAATAACAACAAGAGCCGCTTCGCCAAGTGAGTTATTTTCTACACTGTAGTAAATTTGCGGTGATCCGCCTTTTTCTTCTGCTTGCTCCATGATGTATTTTAGAATTTCACGCATAATTCTAATCTGCTGTTGTACTGGTGTTGTATTATGGCGCCATTCACCAACTTGAATCATACTTGGCATTTCAAATATCTGAATTGCTGAATAGTCACCACCTGTGCCTAACGAAGGATCAAGTGCTACTAAGTATGTTGCTTTCGGATCTATGTTTTTATACCAACGTGTTTGGCCAGTTGTTAACATAGGCTCCTTTCCTTCAAGTTCGGTGAGCTTAACAGCATTAATCAGTGTTTCATCAAAGATCAAGAATTCACATTCAAACTCACGTCTAAAACGTTCCTCACCAATTTTTGCTTTTTCAACCCTTGCCCACTCGTCGTCTCTGTCCGGATGTTCACTCCAGTGAGCAAAATATGAGCCAAATCCATTAACACCTACTTCTGCTTCATTTCCATGTTCGTCAAATTTCTTATTCGCTTCAGTCCAGATCATAGCAAACTGGTCTTCGTCACTATTTGGTGTTGAAGTAATAATACACTTACCGCCTGTTGCTAGTGTAGGTGACAACGCAGTCCAAAATTCCTTGGCTTTTTCTGGTGGCTGAACGAAAGCAAACTCGTCACAGTAAATTAATGATAGTGATTTACCACGTCCAGTGTTTTCTGTTGTAGTTGTTGCTTGTATTCTAGCGCCGTTGTCATATTCAATAGTGTTACGGTTATAACTATAAACGCCAGCACGTACAAAATCAGGTAAGTTTTCATAGCCAAAGCGATATCTATCCATGATATCCTTTGCGCCTTCATATTTGTGTGCAGCAATAAGAACTTGACAGTCTGGAACAAACATTGTATACCATAACAAATAAGCAACGGCACATGTTGTCTTGCCCATCTGTCTCGGAAGCATCGCAATACACTGTTTATGATTAGTGTACGATTCAATTAGTCTGTGTTGATATTCATATGGCTCAAAAGGAATAGAGCCTCTAACAGGATGCTGAATTTGTATAAAGTTTCGTGCGAAGTAAAGTGGTCCTGTAATAGGATCCATACATTTTTCTAAATGTTCAACTTCTTCTAATGTATATTTCTGTTTGGCGTGTGCCTTTTTTACAAGTACGCCTTCTAAACTCTTTGCCATAACAATATTTACCCAATAATATTGTCATAATATCCAATGCTGAATCTAGCATCAAAAAGTTTTCGACTATCTTGCTGTATTAAAACAGGAACTGGGGAAGCGTAATCGCCATTTGTAGGCTCGCTCCACAACCAATCATATTTAGGATTTGTATCTAGTTTTTTACAGAGTTTTTTTAGTTGGCGTCTATTAGCGTCTTTAACAACATACACTATCGCCTGGTTATTTTCCATCTCTAGAACATCACCAGACCATTTTGTAATTTTAATTTCACCTTTAGACCAGGCTGATTTACTCCAAGGACATACTTTTTTTATACGATCAAAGTATGCTGACCAATTAACCTTTTCCTCTACCACGGCCTTTTCCTTTACCGCGCCCCTCTGTTGTTTGAATGTCTTCTTTGGCTTTTTTGCCACGACCTCTACCGGCCATTAACTTGCCACGACCTTCTGCTACTCCAAGTTTTTGTGCTTGTAGTGCAGCCCAAAGACCTTCTTTAATTTTTCCACGTAGATCATTATCTGTTGATTCCATAGCACGTGGATTATCGCCGCCTGCTGTTGCTGGATATGAACCTTTACGCTTATGAAGATCGTCGCCGCCTGATGTGATAGCGTCCATATCGTCATATTCTGGATCTGGCTCGTTATCCCATGCTTCTTCTTTTTCGTCTTTTTCGCCACCTGGCATGTCATCGTTGTCAGCATCAAAGTCCGGCGCTTCGTTATCTGCTCCGTCCTTATCGATTGGAAGTTTAATCATAGGAGGCATTGCTGGAGCTGGCATGTCTGGCTTATTTGCTGGATCCATATCCGGATTTACTTTTTGAAATAGCTTCATCATGCCTTCAATGTTGTCCATTCCTTGTGCGTTCATACTAACATTCATACTTGGCTCAGGTGTATCTGGTTTTTCCATTGCTGGCGCTGGCATTTCTGTTGTCGGATCACCACACGCTTCATCTGTTTGCGTATCAATAGCTCTAATTCTATTGTACAATTCTTTAAAATCCATAATTAACTCCCCATGGCGCTTTTGACGCCTGTTTTATCTTGTTTTGCTGGCTTATCCATTTTATATTCAGTTTCTTTAACTCTTTCTTTTGAAGTCTTCTGAAGATCTTTTAAGAAAGATTTATTAAAGTCATCGCCAAAGTAGTCTTTTGCTTTAACTTTTTCAACTTCTTTATAATTTGGATCCTGTAGTACTGATTGACCTGAAGGTTCATCCATTGCTGATGTTTCTTGAGCTTCATATGGGTCATTAACATTGCGTACTCTAAAATGTGAATATTCCATTGCTAAGTTATTCTTAATTGCAATGGAAATTTCCTGTGGTGTTACAGGATAATCACAAGTATTTTCAAATACTGTAACTTCTGTGTTTTCCAAGTCTGGAAAATCCTTAACTTGTTTTTGAATAGGTGTACTACCTACTTTTTTAACACCCTGACAGCCATATCTTTGGAGACTAGCATGTAATCTCTCTTCAAATTCTTCAGGAATTTCTCCGGCAACCTTAATTCTAAAATTATAGGTCTTCTTTGATTCTGTAATAAATTCTTTTAACGATTTCATACTCATATTTATTCCTCTCCGCGCAATTTCTTTAATAATTCATTGCGATCTGTTACAACAAACCCTTGTCCGTTCATAATATCTTCAGCATCTGGGTTACGATCTTGGTCAATTTTCAACTTTTTCAATTTTAAATCAACTGCTTTTAGTTTTTTATCGATTTTAGTGGCTTTAGCATCAATAGCATTCTTTAACATACTACCTGCTACTTCAAAAATACGTCCACTGTACCTAACTTCAACGTTCATACCTAAATCCATAAGCTCGTCATAAGCAGTTTCGGCTTTTTGAGCTAAATTGTCAAGTTCGCTATCGTTTAAACTGTCGATCTCGTCAATTTTTGGTAAACTTCCAGCAATAGTATTAACTTCAGTGTAACTTCTTTCCAAAGATCTTACTTCGTCCTTGCTTGGCGCAGGATCTTCAGCTGGTGTTACTTCTGCTTTTGGTTTTTCATCGTCCAAATTAAATAGTTCTTCTAATTTCTTTGTCATACTGTACTTATCTTCGTTTGTTACCTTGATGAAAAATATCATCTTCGTTTATAATGCGAAATTTTAATTGGTTTTGCTTACACCATGCTGATGCCGCTTCCCATTTTGCCATATTTTTCACATACTGCTCTTGATTGTATCTACTTTTGCCTACACGTTCTTTAATTTGCTGATTAGCCGGTTTCACTTCTACAACTTCAGCGTTTTTCTTTCCATTTTTATCTTTATACACGATAAAGAAGTCTGGAACATATATTGTATACTTACCTGTTAACGGATCCTGGTAAGGAATTTGTATACTTTCACTTGCCCAGTGTTCAACGCCAGCATGTTCGTCTAGCATTCTCATAAAAACAAATTCCCAACTACTTCTTGCCAACGGGGTTTTCTTCCCAATGTATTTTGTGGGATTTTTCATTGTGAATTTCCCTTGAGCAAACTTAGGCAATTATAACTCTCTGCTGTTCTTCATTAAACACTTTAGAAGTTCTAAAGCCTAGCGCAGAAGTTGGATATCTGCTTTCATTTAAAATATTTCCTACTAACGATGATAGTTGTAGTGACTCTAATCCGTTAAGCGAATCTAATAATTGATAAACAGGCACGCCGTCCTGCTTTGCTTGTTTTAATAACACAATGCCTGTTACAATAGATGCTTGTTCGCCGAACCCTTTACCTTTTAAAAAGCCTAGTGTAGCATCAACGTCTTCTGCTTTAAATTCTAAATCTTCTGCGCCATATTCGTTAAAATAAAGAAGAGATTTTGTAGCATTATCACTTGTTTGTCTTTGGGGGAGGTTACTATACGATTCCGACATAATTAATTTCCTTTCTTAGAGTTACTTGAACTTGGAAAAGAAAGTCCAGGTATTCCGCTTGTAAGATTCTGTGCTCTGTTGGGTGTTAATGTTATGTTCAATGCTTCTGTGGCCAACGATTCTGGTGTAATGTTAGATAAAGTTTTAAAGGTATTAATTGCTCCAAGTGCAGCTTGTAATCCTCCAACAGAGCCAGCATTTGTTTTATAATTATCACCAAAGATTTGCTTTGCGCCAGCAACTGATCCAGTATCTTCTGCTAGTAAACCACCTGGGCCAAACAAACTTGATTGTGCTCCGCCTAAAATACTTAACGGGCTTGGAACTTTATCGTAATGACTTGCTGCAAACGCTTTAGGATCAGCACCTGCGGCTGTATCAATATCGCCTGATCCGTAAATTACACTTTCATAACCTAAATCCATTGTAGCTTCAATTATACCACTGCTTTCAGAATAGTCAACACTTCCGTGATCCCATGTTCTAATATGAGGATTTACTAATTTATAACTATTAAATCTTTTGTGCGACATAGTATAAATTATAACGTTATTAAAAAAGGGTTTATCTACTTTGTCAGTATCTAAACCATATCTATACTTTCCTGACTCGATATTTGCGCCATTATTATATGGTCCTGTTCCTGTATTAGACTTATCACCTAATCTCCAAGCATTTGTTTCTTGTTCTCTTTCTGGAGAATAATAACTGTAGTATAATGCCCAAAGAGAATTAATAATACCAATGCTATCGTCGTGAAACTTTATTTGAACTGGGTCATAATTAATATTCTTATAAACAATTTTCTTTCTATTGTATTGATTTTTAATATCAGTATCAAAACTAAATCTTGGCAAGGATGAATTTTTAACTAGTAAAGAAATTTCACGTTGATGTCTACTTTTCCATTGTTCGTTGCCTAAGGCATCCCAATTAATATCAAAGTACACATGAAAAAGAAATTTAGTTTTTGGCGCTCTGGCCATTGCGCCATCAACAAACGCCCTAGACGCATGTCTAGCATCACCTAAATTACCTTTAGGATTTAATAGTCCAGACCCGAAGCCTGATAAGAATCTTGTAAATTTATCTGCCATACTACTATTTAGTCACAAAAAAAGCTCGGGGTTTTATGCCGAGCTTTAGTTGTTCAACAAACTATCTTTTAACTAATTGTGTGTTATGCTCCACCACCAGTTGTTAAGCTACCGATTGTTCTAGCACCAATATTTCTACCAATACCGTCAACACCGCCGCCTCTATACTGGATAGCATTGTCGTATCTTAATGTCATGTTAATCATTGCTGGTTCGTTTGAAGTATAGTTCAAGTCACCATAATCAATGTTCTGTACAAAAGTACCATACAACTCAAATGTTTCTAATACATTTGGTGTCTGTGTACCATTACCACCATCTAAGATTTCAATTAGTGTAGTAAATTTGTAATCTTGTCCTGATGCTGCAGATGCTTGCTCGAAGAAGTCGAACTGCTTCTGAACTTGCTCACCGCACAATCTTTGAATAGAACCACTTGCGTCATCACGAACGTTAAGTGTAACTTGTTCCCAGTTGTGTCTACCTGCTAGGTAGATACGTGAGTTATATACAGGAATTTCCATCTCTTCAAAGTTAATCTTTGGACGAGTGATATCCTGTACTTGTTTTGTTAATTCTGTTGGTACAGTACCATTAGCACCAAAACCTTGTAGTACCACACGGAAGCGATACTTTAGTTTTGGCATCAACAAGCCTTGGTTGCTTGAAGATGTATCAGTTGCCAAAGGAACTGTTAGTTTTGATAGTGTTGAAATAGCCATTTAATTTTGCTCCGTTTGTATAATATTATTTAGCATAATGAGTGGGGGACTAAATCCCCCACGCTATTTAGGCTGATGCTTGTCCTTGGATTTCTCCAGTATTTTTAAGTCTTAGTGGAATGTAAATGAACTCAATTGATTTAACTGGTTCAATAGCAATATCCACATAAAGCTCGTTACGATCAATACGTGCCGCAGTGTTGTTTGATTCATCACATACAACAGCAAAATCATAAAGTGCTCTTAGACCTACAAGCTCGAGCATTAAACTCTCAACTGCCTGTTTGATTTCGTCTCTAGTGATCTTATCATTAGGTTCAAAAACAAACGGTTTAGCAAGTCTATTAAGTTGTGTTCTTAAGTAGATTACCAAACGTGCTACGTTGATTCTATCTAGTGCTGAACTACCAGATGCTCGTGTTCTTTGTCCATAGTTAACAAGTCCTACACCGTTAAAGAATGTAAGTGGGTTAACTTTAATATCATAAAGTGTATTTCTTTGTGAATCAGTTAATGAAACATTTTGGAAAGCACCTGTAGTAGCATCAACATATCCTACTGATGTAGCGTTAGTAATACCACCTCTTCTGATACCTGCTGGAGCAAACCATGGATAACTTACCTGATCACTTACTGCTAGTGTTTTTAGCATCATGTGTGAACTTGGTACAACAACTGTTGAACCTGTGTTATCAGTGGTTAGTCCGCTTGGATAAAACACGCCTGTGTATTCATCAAATGTTACTAGACCTGTGTCACCGTTATCAGTAGCACCGTTTTCATTATTGCCCCATTCAACCAAAGACTGTGTATCAGCTTTTAGTCTGAACGGTGAATCAGCAACAACAAATGCCGTTGTGCCTCTGTCAGTATTTAGATCGACTAAGTTCTGTGTAACTTCTGGGTAGCCTGGGCAAGCCATTAAGTTAAACTGACGTACTTCGTCTTCTCTAATTTCTTGGTTAGTAGCGATAGTTGCTTTTAGTTTTTCAATAACACTCTGTCTTTGAGCTTTTCTACCAAACTGGTTAGCTGAGTCAGTAACCCATCTATCAGTTGCGTAATTTGCCATTGATTGACTATTAAATCTATCGTTATCTTCTGCTGTATCAATGTAGTCTTCTCTATAAACTTTAATATTGAAGCCTGATCTACGTGTATTGAACAACATAATGCCTTGTGGATAAAGTGCTGGATCAGGAGCATCTGGATCAATATAATCTACTGATAGTAAATTTTTAATTGTACCAGCTTCTGTTTGAGTTCCGTCAATACCCCATCTTGCGTCAGCAAATACAACACCATCTTCACTTGTAGCATCGTTGTTGTCAACTAGATTCCATTTTAACGCTCCTGCGTCATACTTGTAAATTACAGGATAGTTTTCTAAGTCACTGGTGTCAATCCAAATATCGCCAGTTACTAGTGATGTTCCATCGCTCTGTTCTACTGGGCGAGTTGGTGATACTTTAGGTCCTGCTGGGTCTGTTGTTGGATTTGCGTTCACATATCCTTCCCAAGTAGTACCGTTATGTACCATAATATCAACTTCATCAGTTACACTTGAATACCAACGCTGACCTTCTTGTGGATCGTTTTGTGGAGCATCATTTGAAGCAATGTAACCATATGTGCTACCTGCTAAAGGTAACCAGTTACTAGCAACAAAATCATATGTGTCACCTTGCGGTGCCGCATACAAGTTCACTGTGCCTAGTGTAGTTGAATAGTCATAAGCACTAAAGCCAATACCTGCCATTGCGCTATCTACATCTTCAAATCTAATCTCACCACCTGCGCTATGACTAATTACAACCTTGCCATTAACTACTTCTGCTTCAACATAATCCATTTGAGCATTGTTAATAGCTGTAGCAATCGTATTAGCATCAGATGTCGCACCAGCGGCAGTAAATGTTACTGCGTATGCTGTGCTTAGTGCAGCTTGTCCGATAATTGACTCTCTAATATTAATTGTGTACGTTCCTGCCGTTAATGAACTAGCAGTAACCGCTGTACTTTCGACTGATGTAGCACCTGTTTGCTTTCTAACAAAAAGTTTAAAACTTGCTGTTTTAGGTGTACTATCGTACCCTGAATCTTCAGTGTAGTTGTACTGTACAAACAATGAATCTGTAGCAATTGACTCGCCGCCTGTTGTTCTATCTAAGTTAAAGATAGCAGTTTGTGGGTTAAGATATAGTGGTGCTAATGTTTCTACCCATGATCCAGTAGCTGTATCCCACGACTTAACTCTCCAACGTGACCCTTGATTTGGTTCAGTTGTTTTAATCCAAACACTTCCTGATGGACGTGGCAACTGTGAAGTTGACTTCCACTGTGGCACTGATGTGTGTGGATCCATTTGAAGTTCAGGACCATAAAAGTTACCAGCACTTAAACCGCCAACTGTACCAAACAGTGTGTTAATTGAAGCAGAACCATCAACCATTTCAATTACGTTTGAATCTGTACTGTCACCTACTCCGTCATCAACTGTATCAGTGATATAAAGAGTAAACTTGTTATTAACTTTGGCAGCCTTAACGCCTTGAATGCTAAGGTTGTTTACAATCGTTACAATGTTGTCAACAGTCGAACCTGCTGGAAGTGTAACTGTAGTACCGTTAATCTCAAAATCTGTTTGAGTTGCTTGCGCTGAGTGACCATCTCTTTCAGCAGTAAACACTGGCCATGTTTTGCGCCATTCTTTTGTTCCAACTTCTGCCCAAGATACTGGGTTACCTGCTGTAGTGTAATCTACGCCTTTGTAAAAAACTCTAATAACATCAGAAACTGTAACAATAGCATAGTCGCCTACTTTACCAGTACCTGAAGCAGGTGCTGTACCGTCTAACTTAGCAGTATCAGTTGAATTAATAATAATTGGAGATTTGTTAGTAAACTTTTGACCATCTAGTGTTGACGGATTGCCGTCCCACTGGAAAATGCCCCAGTTTGTGCTTTGTGTGTCTAGCCACCATTGGCCATCAAACGGATCAGCGCCAGGTACATTTGCTCCGGCTGTTAGTTCGTTAAGATCAATATCAGCTCTTACTACAAATGCAGAGTTAGCAACTCCTAAGAATGAATAAGCGGCTTGTAAACCGTATTCGTTTTGTTCGTCAGCGTGTCTTGGACCGCCGGAAACTGTTTGTTTAAAAACTGGTGTACCAAAAAAGTCAACTAGCTCTCGCTGACTTGAAACTTTATATACTTTCCCTACGTTTGCCGCCAACGTTCCTTGTGCGATCCCTGTAGCTGAAGCATTCTGTTTATCTTGGGCAGTAGCAACTACGATAAGTGGAGTGGTACCTCCGTCTGCGGGAGTGTAAAAACTCTCGTCAGTTACCGTAACCTGCACGCCTGGTGATTGTAGTGCCATTCGATTATCTCCTGATGGTTAAATTCTTGTATAGATATTTATCGGCATCAGACAAAAATGCGGTGTAAACAACGCAGAAAAAGGGATAAAAAAGGGTAAGTACTAGTATGAGACCACTATGTAAATGCGGTTTTAGGCCAGCCGCAGTCAATTATAAGAAGAACGGCCGAACCTATTACAGAAAGATGTGTGAGAAGTGTTTAAAGCACGGAGACAATCACGGTATACCTAAATGGTACCAGTTTGGCTATAGGATGAAAGATCAGTGTGATAAGTGCGGATTTAAAAGTAAACACAAACAAGTCTTTAATGTATACCATATAGACAGCGATCTAAACAACTGTCGTCCTAGTAACTTAAAAACAATATGTGCTAACTGTCAGCGAACTCTTCAGAAAGAAGGGGTGAAGTGGAAGCAGGGAGACTTAACTCCAGATTTCTAAAGACCGTACGCATTAGAACATCGACGTTCTTTTTAAGTCTATCTAAGTCGCCATTGTTATCAATAGTGTAATCACACATCCACTGTTCGATAGTCATACTTGAAGCAGGTTCTAAATGGCAGTGATCTGAACGATCGACCCATATAGCATAATCAAATATTTCTTCATTTTTCATAGCGTGGAATTCACGTTTATTACGTAGGCCACAATAGATATCATGTTTAGCAAACAAATTACGGCCAAGTCGTGCTAGATCATCTTTACAATAATCATGAATCATGTTGTACCATTCTGTACGATGGTTGTGACGATCTGCGTAACATTCATCCTCGTCAGCATAACCGTACTTGTCTTTTAGATCGTTAAAAATAAACAACTCTGAACAGAATTTTGAACTTGATTGGAATGTATATCCGTATGCTTCTAGAAGCTCACATACTGTATCTTTGCCATGGCGGCCGTGTCCAACAACTAATAACTTTGGTAATTTATTCATTTATAGTAACCTTTGATTGTCCTACTCCAACGGAGCCTTTAGGGAAAGTATTAAAACCAACACTGTATCTATCATTTATATCGTTAGTCGGTACTTCGTGTTCTAAGTGACTTGGAAACATAATAATATCACCAGTTTTGGGGGTTATTGTGTAGCTCTCCATGTTTAGCGTATTAAAGTTCCGTACTTTTGGCTTTACAGTGTTATGAAAAAGATTGGTATACGATGAAGATTTATTAAAAATAATAGGTGATGTGTTATCAGTTACTTCTGGATAATATACTCCGCTAATCATAGAACATTCGTGTATGTGATTAGCAATCCAGTCATCGGGTTCTGTTTTATTAAGCCAGCTTGTTGTTAATTCTAACTCTAGCTCAACGTCTAGTGTTTGTACAAATTTATGTACAGCACTTTCAATTTTAGTTTTTATAGCTGACATTTGCGGCTTGTTAAGAAAGTACATACCTTTGGATGTTTCTTCTAAGTTATCATCTAACTTGTCTACTGCGGCTTTGCCAGGTATAAATTTAAGATTTTTTAGCCATGCTAAAGTTAAAGGATCCAACGAACCTATATTAGTAGTTGCTAGGGAAATAGGAAATAACGGTATAACATTTATCATACCCTTATTATAGGATATTTTGATCTATTTGTCAACCATTAATACCAAGGTTTGGCTTTTTTTGTGCTTCTTGGATTGTTCAATCTATTTGCTAGTACACTTGCTGTATTAATAGATTTTGTACGCTTTTGGTGTCTTGCTTGTGTAGGACCTGTTCTAGCTCTAGTACGTTTCATCTGTTGTGCTTTTGCTACATTAGGATGATCAAAACACTTTGATGGATGACTTACTTGTCTACTTTTTCTAGGACCTGAAGCACAGCGAAACTTTTGTTTTACAGTTCCGCCTCTAGCATCTTTTTTACCTACACCCCAAACCATTTTAGCTTCTTCGATGTAGTAATCTTCATACTCTTGTGATATAAACTCTGATGCTTTCATTGCTTATCCTATAATTAAACTGTAACCTGAGTTATTGCTTCCTGCTACAGAAGTTACTAACTCCATAGTTAATCTTTCTAAATCTGCTTGTGCTTCTGCTTTTAGGTTAGCACCGTTAAGAGCGGTACCGCCTTGTGGACCAGCAATACTAGCAAACTTTTCACGTGCTTGTGCTAACATCATTTTACAGTTAGCAAGAGTGTAATCCTTAATCCATTGTCCTGCGTATACATCTTTAATTATGCTTACATCAGGTCTTCTGTTATAAACATGAAGTGCTACTTCTTCTTCTGATCTAGGTCTTTGATGAATATAAAGTTTTTTAGTTTCTGGATGCCAACTAAACTGAATAAAACTACCAAACGTTTTACCAACACGCTCTTGATAACCAGCAAATAATTCATATGTTGCTAGTCCGCCCATGTTAGTTGAGCTTAACAGATATGTGTTTGTATACGCAAGATTGAACGGTTCAAATACTGTTCCACCTGCGCCGCCGCCGGATCTAGATCCTATACTTCTACGATATACTTCTCGTACCATTTGAATTTCATCTGGTAACGTATACTCGTTTTGATCTAATTCAAGTTTTAAGAAAGCAAAACTTTCTTCAACAGCATTATCAGAACGCTGTCTAAAAACACCTAATGAACGCTCAAGAGCAGTTTCATAGTGTTCTGGATCTAACTCAACATCAATCATACCTTCACCAAGCATAGTGCGGCAGTAATCGAATACTTTTTGTTTTTCTTGGTCTAATTGGCTCATGTAAGTATTTATCGTTCCGATAAATATGTTTATGCCAAGATTAAGTTTATATCGCCCAGAGAAGGGCAACGACTACAAATTTATAGATAAAACTGCCTGGGAAATGTTCCAAGTAGGGGGTACAGACGTGCTTTTACACAAGTACATAGGCCCTGGTGAACAAGCAGATGGTGAATACAGTCCTACTGTTCCAAATTATGAAAGCAGTACATCAAGTCCGGAAACACGTATTCAAGATATGTTGTTTTTAGAGAATAGAGACAGGAAGTATGAACCAGATGTATATCCGTTAAGGGGTGTTTATAACGTAAACAACATTGATTTTAATTTAAGTCAATTTGGTTTATTCTTACAGAACGATACACTGTTTGTTACATTCCATATTAACGACACTGTAGAAAAACTTGGTAGAAAAATTATGGCAGGAGATGTAATTGAACTGCCACACTTAAAAGACGAGTTTGCGTTAAACGATTTAACATTTGCTTTAAAACGTTTTTATGTTATTGAAGAAGTAAATCGTGCCGCAGAAGGATTTAGTGTTACTTGGTATCCTCATTTATATAGGGCTAAGTGTACACCGTTAGTAGATAGTCAAGAGTTTAAACAAATACTTGATAAAGTTGCCGACGATGAAAACTTCAAAGGAAAATGGAATCCTGAAGTTGAATACGAAATTGGCGATGTTGTTGAATACGAAGGAACTAATTATACTGTAATTGAACCAGTTATAGGTATTGCTCCTCCGGATAGTACACACTATAAGTTTGCTGATAGGCTCAGAGATATTATGAGCACCTATGAAAAAGAAATGCAAATTACAGAAGCAGTGCAGGATCAAGCAGAAGCAGATGCTCCACGTAGCGGTTATGACACAACACCATATTACACTGTTCCTATTGATGAAACAACAGGACATGTAAAAACTGTTAACGTTAGCAATACACAAATAGGGGCTGGACAAACAGGTAATGCTGTAAGTGCTACTACTATTGAAGCAACTCCAGTAAAAGACGGGTATCAAAATTATCACGAAGATGCTGTGCCACCGAACGGTGCTCCATTTACACAAGGTATAATATTCCCGGGAGGCCCTGTAGAAGGACAATTCTGTTTAAGAACAGATTATCATCCTAAGAGATTATTTAGATTTGACGGGAAACGTTGGGTGAAATACGAAGATAATGTAAGAATGACTATGAGTCAAAATAATACAGCAACTGGTGATCCAAGATTAAATCAGAAAGGATCATTTATTAATAATCCTACTGTAAGTACTATTAATGGTAAACAAGTTGACGAAAAACAAAGCCTTTCTAAAGTGCTTAAACCTAAAGCGGACAATTAATAATGGATTTCTTTTATGACGGACAAGTAAGACGCTATGTAACTCAATTTATGAGAATGTTCATAGGGTTTCAGTATAAAGATGGCGATGGCGATTTAAAAGCAATTCCAGTTTCCTACGGCGATCTTACAAAACAAGTAGCACAAATAATTAGAGAAAACTCAGAAAATAAACTTCCAAGTGTTCCTAAGATTGCTTGCTATATTACAGGACTAGAGCTTGATAGATCACGCACAGCAGATCCAACGTTTGTTAGTAAACTAAGTGTGCGTGAAAGAGATTACGATGACTTTGATGCCGCTGGTGATCCTATATACAAAAATAATCAAGGTCCGGGTTATACAGTAGAACGCTTAATGCCTACACCATTCAGACTTACTATGAGAGCTGATCTATGGACATCAAATACTGATCAAAAATTACAAATTCTAGAACAGATACTAGTATTGTTTAATCCTAGTTTAGAAGTACAAACTACAGACAACTATATCGATTGGACTAGTTTAAGTGTAGTAGAACTTAGCGGATTAACGTTTTCAAGCAGAAGCATTCCTCAAGGTACTGAAGTTGATATCGAAATAGCAACAATGGATTTTGAAATGCCTATCTATATTAGTCCACCTGTTAAAGTTAAAAAACTTGGTGTTGTACAAAATATTGTAATGAATATGTTTAATGAAGACGGTGCTTTAAAATCTGTAGAAGAACTAGCATTTAATACTTCAGGAATTGTTGAAAGAACAGAGTTTGCTACTCCAGGTCAATTTGGTGTACTACTACTAAGTTCTAAAACTGTTACTGGTGTCGATACAGACAATTACTATGTAAGTGTACTTGACAATAATGAAGCAGTACAAGAACTTAATTTAAACACACCGGTTAAGCAAGGCGAACGTATTGATTGGAATGAAGTATTACCGATCTACGGAGGTTATAAAGCTGGAATAAGTCAAATTAGATTTACTAAACCTAACGGAACTGAAATAGTAGGAACATTTACATTAAACCCATTAGATAGTTCGTATCTAAATGTTACTTTTGATAGCGATACTTTACCAAGTAATAATTCAGACATTCCGTTTGTATCAGGTATTATTGATCCAACTACATTTAATCCAAAAGATCACAGTATTACTAAAAATACAAAATATTTGATATTAGATAATATTGGAAACAAATCAAATACAGATGGGCCTGACGCTTGGAAGAATAACGACGGTACAGATTTTTATGCTAGTACCAACGATATAATCGAATGGGACGGAACTAAATGGTCTATAATATTTGATAGTTCTAGTTCAACTGCTATAAGATATCTACAAAATCAAAACACAATGATACAATATATGTGGGACGGCGAGCAATGGCTTAAATCCTTTGAAGGCGAATATACAGCCGGATATTGGGGTTTTGATCTAATTCCTTAATATATAATTGTATGCAA
>Ga0209654_1000378_pt1 | contig 44692 bp, 38 predicted proteins | sample SaaInl1SG_22_DNA_FD_184646 | JGI IMG/M metagenome (GOLD analysis project Ga0209654, IMG submission 184646) | Marine microbial communities from expanding oxygen minimum zones in the Saanich Inlet - ESP_161SG_22_DNA (SPAdes) (version 2) | ecosystem: Environmental > Aquatic > Marine > Intertidal... | reverse complement strand
TTTGCAAGGAGAAGGCTGTAAACCAGCAGGCGGTCGTTATGGCACCAAACAGGCCTACTGGCCAGGCCTTGCGCCAATGGCGAAAGGATAATATCAGCTCGCCGCGTGCCACGACCAGCAAGGCTGCTCCCATCACAATGGTCTGCAACAGGGTAGAGGTGACCGCAGACATGGATGCGCGTATCAATACATCGCCCGTGGCAAGCGCATCTGTGGCGGCGCGAAAGCTAACGGTCGATAAGCCTAGAAACGCACCGGCGGCAAGCCCCAGCAAGGTTTGATGCGAGCCGATAATACTGCCCAGCCCATCCTTGCCAATTTGCGATTTATGAAAAGAGAGCATCACAATCGCAAACACCCCGATGGCAATAGCCACCCCCACCTGAAAGCTGACAAATTCCCCGATAATCACCGCTTCAAAAATCGCTGCCTGTAGCACCTCTGTTTTGGAAAAAGCCGTACCAGCGGCAAAATTGCGGTGATTAAATAGCGTGATCAGCAAAACAGTGAAGATAACCTGCATCAATCCGCCAATACTGACCCACAGCCAGAAATCAAAATTGGTTTGCGGTACCGGCTGGCCAGTGGCAGTCATCACCGCATAAAGCCAAATCGCGGCAAAGGGCAGGGCATAGGAAAAACGGATATAGCTGGCGCCAAAATCGCCCATCACAGATTTCATCTGTTTTTGACCGGCGGAGCGCAACGTCTGGGTGGTGGCCGCCACCAGCGTTATCCAAATCCATAATTCCATCGGCGAATATGCCCTCTTGTCTGCGGTTGTTTATGGGGGGTCAGGCAGGAATATCGCCTTTAAGGGTGATGCGATGCAAGAGCCGCCTGTAGCCGTGATAATCATTGACCGGATAATGCAAAACACAGCGATTATCCCACAGCGCAAGATCGCCCACTTGCCAGATATGCCGGCATCTGAACTCTTCGGTGATCTGGTGATGATGCAGATAGCCGAGCAGGGCAGCACTTTCTGACTCGCTCCACCCCTCAAAAGTGCTGCTATGGCCAGGGCTGATATACAGGCTCTTGCGCGCTGTCTCGGGATGGGTGCGGATAACAGGATGGCAGCCCGTCAGGCTGTCCTTGTTCAGATTTACCCCGCTTTCTTTTACCCGCGCGGCTCTGGTTTCTGCGGTATCCTTATTATCTGACCGCGAAAACAGCCTCAACCCTTTAAGGGTCTTTTTCATTCCCTCGGAAAGCTGTTCATAGGCCAGATATTGATTGGCAAAGAGGGTATCCCCGCCTACCGGGGGCAATTCCAGCGCATAGAGCATGGTCGCCATAGGCGGGCTGGGCTGATAAATGGTATCTGTATGCCAGATGCCGCCAAAATTGCGGGCTTCATCCTCGCGCTTGAGGACAGGGGTAATCTCGGGATAGCCCTCCAGCCCTTTTAAAAAAGGATAATGATCTGGCTCGCCAAAGGCGCGGGCAATCTCTATCTGGCGCGCAGGGATTAATTTTTGGCCGCGGATAATAATCACCTGATATTCCAGCCAGATATCGCGAAGCCTGGCTGCCTCATCGGCCTGAATACCGTTCGAGAGATCAATGCCTGTAATGATAGCGCCAATAGAGGGGCTGAGAGGTGTTACCTTCATCTGGCAGTTCCTGGAAATTAGTATAATGTAAAGTATTGTTGGTCGGGTCTCGGGTAAAAATCAAGATGCTTTATTGCGCAATAGGATACTTGCAATCTGGCGTCTATCCCCTTAGACAGAAACAAGGTAATTCCAGTTCAGGGCAAGGCATCGGACGTGACAGGTAAAAATCCAGCAAAGGCAGAATACAGCCAAGGCCTCATTGCGGAAATGACCGCACAATTTGCTGATATTAAAGCCTTTTTATCTGCCCTGTCGGCTAGATCGCGCTGGTTTCATATTTTTTATCTGCTAGGGCCGCTATTTTTGCTGATTGAGCGCAGCCCGGCTGATTTTTGGCTCTCTTTATGCGGGCTTGTCTTTTTTGGCCGGTCTATTGTTGTTAGTGACTGGGGATGGCTGCGCCATTTTTGGGTGCGGGCTTGCCTCGCTTTTTGGGGTGTGTGTTTGCTTTCTTCTGCCATGTCCAGCTTGCCGGCCTATTCGCTGGGAGAGGCATTTGTGTGGATACGGTTTCCGCTTTTTGCCTTTGCCAGCTGTTTCTGGCTGGCAAAAAGCCGGCAAATGGTCATTGCCATGATGGGGATGACGGCCCTTGGCATGGTTATCATGACAGGTATTTTAACCGCCGAGATACTCATTGTTGGCCAGCAGGGTGGACGGCTTTCCTGGCCTTATGGCGATTTGGTGCCTGGCAATTATTTGGCTAAAGCCGGTTTGCCAGCCTTTTGTGTGCTGGTGGCGCTGGCGGTATCGGACAAGCGGCCGGCAAATAGCCTGGCCGCGATTGTGTCTTTTATTACAATTATTTTATCGGTAGTGACCGGTGAGCGGATCAATTTTCTTATCCGTGCGTGCGGCGGTATGCTGGCAGGGCTTGTCTGGCGGCCAAAATTTAGCCGATATGCCGTGCTGGTGCTGATAGAATTACTGGCAGTGGCCACGGTCTTTTTTGCCGCGCCCAATATTGGCAACCGATTTATAGATACCTTCATTAAAGAATTACCGACCCAGAATGAAAGCCCCTATTACAGGGTGATGCATAGCGGTATGGCAACTTTTGAAACCGCCCCTATCCTGGGGATTGGTACAGGTAATTACCGTATTATGTGTCCGGATATTATGCAGGAACTGGCAGATGGAGCCTGTCATACCCACCCCCATAATTATTATATTCAGATGCTGGCTGAAACAGGGGTGGCGGGATTTATTTTTGGCTGTATCATGATAGGCGCGATTTTGTGGAAGACGGGCATGACCAGCTGGCACGGGCGCGGTCATGTGATCACAGCTACGACTATTATCGTGCCGCTGGGGTTTTTCTTTCCCCTGCAATCCACAGCAGATTTTTTTGGTCAATGGAATAACATATTTATGTGGTCGGCATTGGGTTTAGTGCTGTCATCTCAAAATGTGCTAGGTGCGCACAAATCAAATAATGCTAATTGTAAAAAATTATTTGAGGCAAAATAAAGATATGAAAATTTTGGTAACTGGTGTCGCTGGTTTCATAGGAATGCATGTTGCTATTAAATTGCTGGCAGACGGCCATGATGTTTTAGGCATTGATAACATGAATGACTATTACGACGTTGGCTTAAAAGAAGCACGCCTAAAAAATATTGCCCGCTCTAACAAATTTCAATTTTTTAAAATTGATATATGTCACTTCGATGACCTTTACAGGCTTTTTTCTAGAAGCAACCCAATAGTTGTCATAAATATGGCTGCACAAGCAGGAGTCCGATATTCTATCAAAAATCCAATAGCTTGCATAAATTCTAACATAATAGGCTTCCAAAATATTTTAGAATGTTGCAAGGAATTTGGTGTTCAAAATCTAATTTATGCCAGCTCATCTTCGGTTTATGGTTTGAACGAAAAGATGCCTTTTAGCGAAAAACAAAATGTTGATCACCCACTATCAGTTTATGGAGCTTCAAAGAAATCAAATGAGCTCATGGCACATGCTTATAGTAACATATATAATCTCCCAACTACTGGTCTCCGTTTTTTTACAGTTTATGGTCCATGGGGTCGGCCCGATATGGCGCTCTTTAAATTTGCAGAGTTGATGCAAAAAGGAGAAGTAATTGATGTTTACAATCACGGCAAAATGGAGCGCGATTTTACCTACATTGACGATGTAATAGAAAGCATCGTCAGATTGATTTCCAAACCAGCAAGCGTTGACGATGAATTTGACACTAAAAACCCAAATCCAAGCACTAGCAATAGACCATGGCGCATTTTTAATGTTGGTAACGGTAGCCCAGGTTCACTGCTTGATTACATTAAGGCATTGGAAGTTGAGATGGGGAAAACCGCGAAAAAGAATTTTATGGAATTGCAGCCGGGAGATGTTTTGTCCACATTTTCTGACGGTGAACTTTTGCAAAAGTGGGTAAATTATGCCCCCAGCACAAAAGTTGAAGACGGTGTTCAAAAATTTGTGAAATGGTATAAAGGCTTTTATTTATCCTAATTTTTTGGTGTGTTAAATTCTGGCACTAAATCTCTGAGGGTTTTATACATGAGGTGTTCAGCATTAATTTGAATTGCTTTCTCTAATTCGCATAATTTTTTACTCAAAAATAAGTGGTCGAGAACCTCCTCGTTAGCTTTGAATATTCGAGGGTGGTCAGTTTGCAAACTACTTTTCCCGATAAGTAACTCCTCATAAAGTTTTTCACCAGGCCTTAGTCCAGTGAATATTATTTCGATATCCCCCTTTTCCCTTTTGCTGGTATTAAAAGATTTCCCAGACAAGAGAATAATTTTTTTCGCTAGTTCCAGTATATTTATTGGTTTGCCCATGTCTAACAAAAACACTTCGCCGCCTTTAGCCATTGCCGATGATTGAATGACTAACTGGCTAGCCTCTGAAATAGTCATAAAATATCTCGTAATTTTTGAGTGAGTAATAGTTACAGGCCCTCCATTTTTAATTTGGCTTTCTATCTTTGGAACAACAGAACCAGAAGAGCCCAGAACATTGCCAAAACGAACCATAGTGAAGACTGTATTCTTTGAGTGTTTTGCTTCATTTTGGAAGATTAGTTCTGCCACCCTTTTTGTTGCCCCCATAATATTTGTTGGTCTAACGGCTTTATCCGAACTAATAAGTACGACAGTTTTGGCATTGTTTTTTTTTGCAGCTTGAGCAACAAACTTTGTGCCAAAAATATTAGTTTTTATAGCTTCATCCATGTTAGCTTCAACTATCGGTACATGTTTGTACGCCGCTGCATGAAAGACAGTATCCGGACGAAAACTGCTAAATATTTGATTTATTTTTTTCTTGTCTCGAATGGAAGTTAGAATTGGGATAACGTCAAATTTTTTATTTTTGCATAAAGACTGCAATCGCTCATTTAGCTCATAAAGCGCAAATTCATTTTGTTCTAATAACACTATTGTTTTGGGTGATAACGCACTTATCTGAAGGCATAGCTCACCACCAATTGACCCCCCTGCTCCAGTTACAAGAATAACCTTATTTGTTATATTCTTTTTTAAGATTTTTTGAATAGGTTTTGATGGTTCACGTTCTAGAAGCTCTTCGACCTGTATATCTAGAAATTGATCGTATCTGCGACTACTTCCAACAATCTCATTTATGCTTGGGAGTATTCTAGCTTGAAGTGAGTGGCTTAAAATATTGTTTACTTTTTCCTTTCGTTCTATTTTTGATAGATTTGGCATCGCGAGTAAAATAGTTGAAATATTGAGTTTGGTCTTAATCTTTTCTAGCTCCTCTGGATGATAAACCTGAAGTCCATTTACTATACGCCCATGAAGGTTTTTATCATCATCCAGAAAACCTAAAACTATCAAATTTGTATTATACTTTAGTGCTCTTTCAAATTTTGTTCCTTCATGTCCAGCGCCATATATCAATGCGCGTGATTGAGTGGAACTTCGATGGTGTGTTGACATGAAAGTAGTGAAGATCGATTGGATGAATGAGCGAGAACTCAAAATTATTATGAAAAGTAACAGCGGCTGTAAAAGTCCTATTGTCCTCGGAATGTTTCGCTGACCTAGAATCACAAAGATTAAGATAAAAATAGTGCTATAAAGAAGGAAAACAGAAAAAAACCTCACAAACTTTGTTGTATCAGCAAAGCGGTTTACTAATTTATAAATTCCGAATGCACTATTGCTACCTAGAAACAAAAAAGCTGAGAAAAGAGACACCTGAACCATTGCACTTGTAAGGCTGGAAAACACTCCAAGTCTAATTGAAAATGCCAGCCAAGTTGCTAAAAAACATGACGTACCGTCTAAAAAAAATAAAAGAAGTTTTTTAGATGAATTAGGCAGTTTGATGGTATGATCAATTAACTTTTTTATAAAAATAAGCATTTTAGAATCTGGTTATTTGGTTGTTACTTTGCATCTTGCAAAAATTTGTACCAATTAAAAATTTAAGTTATCACACTTATATTTCATTTGTGACAAAATAATTGCTACCAAAACTTTTATCGCTTATTTAAATGGAACTTTACATGCAAGTGGCAAAAGGGAATTGAATGGAAATAAATTCTGATTTGAAAAATACGTTAGTCGTTATTCCTGCACGTGGCGGTAGCAAAAGGATCCCTAAAAAAAACATAGCACTAATTTCAGATAAGCCGATGATTCATTGGCCTATTACGGAATTGTCTAAGCTATTTACACCGGAGCAAGTACTTGTTTCAACTGATGACGAAGAAATTAGACAATGCCTAAATTATCTAGGTTTGGACTTCACATATAAACGCCCGGATTATTTAGCAGATGATCAAACGATTACCATTGATGTAGTAAGGCACGCCACAGAATGGTTCATGAACAATCATCGGAAAATTGAACATGTCCTAATTGTTTACCCAACAGCAGTATTTTTTGAGGCAGAAGACATTTTAGAAGCTTATGTTTTAAATCAAGCAAGTTACGATGGCGTTTATTCCATTGCTAAATTTTTTTCCCCGATAGAGCGGGCTCTATATATTACTGAAGAAAATAAATTAAAAATGAATGATGAAAGTAAGGTATTTTCTAGAACACAGGACCTGCATACTTTCTATTTTGATGCGGCACAATTTTATCTCTACAAGGTGAATTCAGTTTTGAAAAGAGTTGGATTAACAACGGGCCGTTTTCAAGGCAAAGAGCTAAAAAACCGTTTTTTGACTGATATAGACAACCCCGAAGATTTAAACTACGTGAGGAAAATTTCCCCAATTTTAAATTTTTCCTCCAAAAAAAATAATTGGTTGAGTTAATTTTAATATTAAATTTCCCCCTTTTTATTTGAGCAAACTAAAGAAGAGGCTTAGAAATGACACAGAATTATTCTAAAGAGTTTCTTATTAACAATCATCTGATTGGGCAGGGCCAACCCCCTTTTTTAGTTGCCGAGATTTCAGCCAACCATAACGGTTCTATAGAGAGAGCGTTTCAAACTATCTTAGCTGCGAAAGATAGCGGAGCCAACGCTGTCAAAATACAGAGTTACACACCAGATACAATGACGATTAAATCTAGTTCAACTGATTTTATAATAAATGAAGGATTGTGGAGTGGAAGAACTCTATATGATTTATACTCAGACGCTTATACGCCATTTGAATGGCATAAGCCGTTATTTGAATTTGGCTCACAACATAATATCACTATTTTTTCTAGTCCCTTTGATGAGACCGCTTTAGAAATATTAGAGTCGCTAAATTGTCCAGCATATAAAATTGCATCATTTGAACTTATAGATTTTAAATTAGTTGATGCTGTTTCCAAGTGTGGGAAGCCGATGATTATGTCAACAGGAATGGCCTCATTAGATGAAATAGGTGACGCTTTAGAGGTAGTTAAAAAAAATGGAATTAATAATGTTGTGCTATTGCATTGCGTGAGCAGTTATCCAACCCCACTTTCAGAAGTTAATCTAGAATTCATGCGTGTCATTAAAAACGAATTTGATATTGCAATAGGTCTTTCAGACCACACTATTGATAATTCTGTTGCAGTAACTGCTGCGGCAATGGGAGCGGTCGTAATCGAAAAACATTTCACAATTTCAAGAAGTGATGGGGGAGTTGATAGCGATTTTTCAGTTGAGCCAAAGGAATTCTCAGACCTGGTTAAAGAAATAAAAAAAACAAAGATGATAATCGGTAACGGCAATCCGCTTCGTTCTGAAGCAGAAATTAATAATAGGAAATACAGACGGTCACTTTATTTTACTAAATCCATGAAAAAAGGAGAAAAAATCACTGAAAAGCATATAAAAAGTATTCGACCTGGTTTTGGCCTTTCAACAAAATATTATGAGTCTTTAATAGGTAAAACCATTGATAGAAATGTTGAAAAAGGGGACCGCGTGCTAATGGGGGATGTTGAAAAATGATCCCCTACGGACGACAAGTGATTAGTAAAGAAGATATAGAGGCAGTTAAATCAGTCTTGGAGAGTGATTTCTTAACCCAAGGGCCTTTAGTTCCAGTTTTTGAAGAAGAGGTAGCAAAATTCTGTGGTTGTAAACTCGGCGTTGGAGTGAACAGCGCTACATCAGCTTTACATATAGCGTGCATGGCTCTGGAGTTAGGCCCAAATGATTGGTTGTGGACTTCAACAAATTCGTTTGTTGCATCAGCAAATTGCGCAATCTACTGCGGGGCGAAAGTAGATTTTGTAGACATTAATAACAATGATTTTTGTTTAAGCATTGAATATTTGGAAGAAAAGCTTATTCAAGCAGATAAGGATAACCGGCTCCCTAAGATAGTTGTGGCTGTTCATTTCGCAGGAACGCCCTGTGACATGCCGAGACTTCATGATTTAAGCCAAAAATATAATTTTAAGATAATTGAGGATGCATCTCACGCTATCGGAGCTTCTGGTTATGGGAGTCAAATCGGAGATTGTAAGTTTTCAGATATCACTGTTTTCAGTTTTCACCCGGTTAAAATCATTACGACTGGGGAAGGGGGGATGGCGCTAACTAATGACGACACTTTGTATAATAAGATGCTAAAGTATCGGGGACATGGAATTACCAGAGATAAAAAATCATTTTCAAACTTTGAAACTGGAGATTGGTATTATGAGCAAATCGATATTGGCTTTAATTATCGTTTAACGGATATCCAATCGGCGTTAGGGTTGTCTCAACTAAAATCAATTGATAAATTTCTTTCAATTAGACAGGAATTAAGAGATAGGTATAACAGTTTAATAATTGATAAATTACCCGTATCAACAGTCACTAACAATAAAAACGTTATTTCTTCTAATCACCTATACCCTATCCAAGTTAATTTAGATGAGACAAGAAAAACAAGATTAGAAATATTTAATTATCTTCGTTCAGCAGGAATTGGAGTTAACGTTCACTACATTCCCATTCATACTCAGCCCTATTACAAAAATAGAGCGAACAGTGAAACCGTTTTGCCAAATGCCGAGCGCTACTATGAAAGAGCTTTAAGTTTACCTTTGCATCCTTCTTTGACATATTCTCAGCAAGAATTTATTGTGTCACAATTGAGTTCAATAATTGAAGCTTAGCCATTAACTCAGCTTTTAACAGCTTTTCTGATTTTCTGTAAATTAATAGAAATTTTAATGAACCGTACAAAATCACCTTTGAAACGAGAAAATTTGGTTTTCGAGCAGGTGAAACCAACCAAAGTTCAAACCGACATTCTCTACCAACTTTTGGGCGAGCGTCAACATTTCATAAGCCACAAAGGCAGTATTTCATTTGCTGAACATGAAAAATTTGTAAAAAACATGCCTTACAGAGCGTGGTTTCTTGTTAAAGACAACGGGTTTTATAAGGGAAGCTTTTATCTTACTGACACAAATACCATAGGTATAAATTTAAAAAAGGGCTGTTATGCAGAGCTATTAGCAAGCATATTGGAATTTGTGGAGGGGAATTATAAACCTTTAAATGAAGTGCCCTCAGTACGCGTCGCAGGGTTTTTCATAAATGTGCCAACAAATAACTTAGAGCTAATGGAGTTGTTACAAAATAAATATTCTCACCCAATACAATACACATTTAAGATTACTTAGATGGGCTGATGTTGTCATACATCCTAAGTGAATTTACTTATGGATTGCAGGGTTATGGTTTTGTCAAGTTTCAATCTTGACGTATCAAAAATCAAAATTAATGATATGGCATCTTTATTGATAGCTAAAAGCGTTTTGTTTAAAGAGTTTAGAAGCTGTAACTTCACTCATTTATTTGCTTCAAGCAACTCGTGTTGGACAAGTTTATCTATTAATTCATATAGGTCCCAAATTGGAGTATCTAAGATTTCAGCTATTTCCAAAAGCGAGTTTTGACCATCAGAAAGACTAATTATATTCATCATTAGCCTTGCTTCTTTACCAGATTTTTTGGTTGAAAGTGTTGGATAGAGACCACGTTTCCCCATTTGTGGTTCGCAGGACACTGTAACACGATATTTTTTATTTTTTTCTATTGCTTCAATAGCCCTTCGAATGGACCAATAACCGCCATCCAATCCAGTCGCTGTGACAACGTTAACGAGGTCATCTAGTGATGTATGATATTCAGGGTACTGCCCGTATTTGGTGCGCATAATTGATGCTATAGGGAGGTCTATTCCAGGCGCACAATACTGACGCTCGTCACTACCTCTGTCTAGCCAACAATATGACTTATAATCAGGATCAGTATGTTTAAGAACATGCTTTGCTACATGGTCACTTAATGTGTTTCCATTGCGAGATGGCAGATAAGAATACGCCCTATCATCGCCTACACAAGTAACATTAAACCCAGAAAAAATATGTTTCTTCATTTCTTTGAAGTGAAGACTCAAGTACGCAATTGACCCAATAGTTTCAGGAAGGAAGACTATTCTGTATGAATGCTCAAGTTTTTTGAAGTTAGATAGCCATTTAGCTAGAAAAGTTACTACCGCAGGACCGGAAAGTTCATTATTTGCCATTGACGGGTGGCAGATATAAGTACTAAGGAAAACCTCCTCGTTACTTTTTCCTGGTATTACAAGTTCACCATAATTTAACACCCCATCAAAATGCTTGGCATCTATTTTAACGTAATACTCGCCTTCTTCTAATTCATTAAATTGATTATGGGAAAGACAGAACCCCCATCTTTCTTTGTAGTAGCTTGTAATGTAGGGGATCGCTTCTGGTTGGTCTGGTAAGGTGTATAGATGACACTTCAGCTTTTCTAAACTAATTTTACCTTCAAATGCTGCGCTGTAACCTAATAGATGAAGGTTATTTAACTTGAAGTCACAAATTTTTTTACCACTAGGGGATATAATATACGCTTCATTAACGAACCATTCTTTTGGTATTGTCCAATCAAACACTGCGGTTCCGGAAGGTATAGACTTTATCACTAGGCTTGGTAGGTGGCTCCTTATATGTTCTAGTGTTGCTCTTACACCTTCTCCGGTTATGGACCGATTGATGGGCCAAAGCTGCTTTGCAAATTCATGTATTTCAGAACCAATCATTTTATTTTTCGATTTCATATAATAGTCCTTCTGCCCTACCATCGTTGATTATTTTTTTTATGAAATTGAACATAGTTTGTGCGTTGATAGTTCTGAGTCCTGTATCTATTAGTGGTTTGTACCCTTTATATAGGCCTTCTTTCCAAAGCATTTCGCCCGCAGGATCGGCATTTGATAAAACTTTTCTGTCTAAATCACGGACATAAATTGAGTAAGTTTGCTCGGTAGTTAAACCGTATTCATCGGTATACTGACCACTAAAATCCTTAAAATAGCGAAAATCAACACGCTCAACTTCCTCAATATGGTGATAGAATGTCATACTTTGTGAGTCTGGGAGATCTAAAACAGCTATTTTTCCGGCAAGCTGTTTTAAAATCCCGAAAGGAGAATCATCTGAATATGCACTTCGATTATTTACGCCCTGAAAAGCGTTAGACTCTTTGCCTAGTGCTCCGAAAGAATAAACAGGATGCCCTGTTCTTATTGCATCAGGGCGCTTCCTTACCACCTCAGTCAACGCTCCCATTTGAGATGGTGTGGATCGGATGTCGAAGCTACAACCGATAGTAAAGTCAAAATTAAACAAGGGAAACAAAAGTGTGCCTGTTGGTCCTACGGCATCGAGAAAACTATCTAAAATGTCAGAAGGTCCAATCTTGCAACCAGTTTGCCTTCTATATTCAATGATCGTGCGCGTGATGTCGCTATGAATAAGAACTATATCACCTTCCCGAATGCCTGAGCGTTTCCAGCGATGGCAAAGAGACTCAACCATTTGTATTTTCCCTGACACAAAGTTCACAACAAACATTTAAATTTTTAGTCATAAAAAGTTTTCATATTCTGCATATAAATCTAAAAAACTCTTCAAAAAGAAGAGCCAACACTTTTTTTCATGAATACTGTCAGAGTCAGATAAATAAATTTAATTTTTTTATGCCTTTTTAAATCTGTGCCCAACGCAAACGGGAGCCACTTTTATGCGACTAGGCACCATATGCTTGGGTAGCTGTTCAGCTAAAAATACTTTTAAGCCAGCCTTATCTATTTCACTATTAGAAGAGGACTGAACTGTAAGCTCTACATGTTGTCCAGTTATTGGATTCGCTTTTCCTTCTGCTTTAGCAAGCTCGACATTTTCATATTCCAATGCAACACACTCAATTTCAGAGGCCATGAATTTAAGTCCACCAGAATTTATCACTTCATTCGTGCGCCCAGTTATCCTGTAGTAACCGTTACGTTCTTCAACGATGTCTTTCGTGTTATACCAACCTTCGTCATCAAATGGGCTCTCAGAATTTAAGTAGCCTATCATTCTTGTTTCTGATTGTATTTCTAGAACATTATCGATAACTCTAGTCTTAATACCCTCGCCTCCAATTCTCATGAAGAGGCTATTACGAGCTTTACTCTTCACGCGAACAATCCCCAATTCTGACATACCAAACGTTTGCCGAAAATCAACATTAGGTAACAATTTACAGAGAGCATCAAGGGTTGGTTGGTCCATCCGCTCGGTCCCATATGTAATGACACTTAATGATTTCGGAATGCCTTTTGGTATAAGGCCACTCATTAATAGCATTCGCAGGAATGTTGGCGTAGTCGGCAAAACTTCGATATCGTGTTTCGAGCAACTCTCTAAAATATGTTCCACGCTGCGTGATTTTGGCGCAACAACTGTCCCCTTGTTGAATAAAGTATGAAACAGAGTATTTAGTCCACCAATGTGATCAAACAGCAGAAAATTGATAGTTTTTAACGTTGGACGTGGAGTTTCAAACCGCCGCAAGAAGAGTGTTAAATCGTGTAATATTGCTTTGGGCCGTCCAGTAGTCCCTGTAGAAAATAGAATTAAGCCAGCATGTTTTATTGACCTCAAATATTCAATAAATTCGTGTGTACGGCTATGACGTAAACGCTCGATTTTATTTCCTTCAATAACAATATCCACCAAAGCCGCCTCGAAGAAGTAATTATGCTGTGACTTCGTATCAGTTGTAAGTGGAACAAGAATTACGTTCTTATCTATAAGCTCCAAAAGCGTGAGGATAGACTGAGGATCAAAGTCACCGATTAAAGCTACCACATCGCCACTTTTAACGTCAGACAAATCAACATGTTCCTGGTCAAGAACCTCAGCAAACATTAGCGAGCCATTAGAGTGAACTAAGAATGGATAGTCAATATCACTCCAGCGGTTTGATAGCTTTTGTAAAATATCCATTAGACGCCGCCCACACTTAAAACTTGTCCGCTGAGAGATGATGCTTTTTCGTCAATCAAAAGCTCAACAAGGTCACACACATCTGACTTTTGAAACTGTTTTGGAAGTACTTGTTGCGCAGTAATTTTTTCAATTTGTGTCTCAGTAATACCGCGCAAAAGGTCAGTCCGAATAGGGCCGGGAGCGATGCAATTCACTCTTACATTGAAACTAGCTACTTCTCGTGCAAAAGTCCGAGAAAATGATTCAACTCCAGCCTTTGATGCTGCATACACCGACTCGCCTTTTAAGGCTAATGCAACAGCAATCGTTGAGAAGTTTATAATACTACCTTGTTTCTGTCTAAGCATTATTGGTGAAAATAATTGGCAGCAATAAATAGTTCCAACTAGATTTGTTTGAATCAATTTCTGAATAGTTGCTTCATCCGTTGTCAAAGCCATATTCATCGAAGCAACGCCTGCCGCATTAATTAATGCTTTAACTGGTGTTTTCAGCTGCTTGATTTCTTTAGACGCTTTTTTAACAGAAGCGTAATCACTTATATCACATCTAATGGCATCAATATTGCCACTAATGTTGTTTCGAGCAAGCCCTATCACTTTCTCACCTTTACCAATAAGACGCTCAGTTATTGCCTGCCCTAGTCCTCGACTCGCTCCAGTAACAATAATCATTTAAGCCTCCGATTGATTTGCAAACTCTTCTGCTAATGCGGCAACGTTTCTGAACATGCTCCGTGATTTCGACATCGCAGCCTCTGAAGTCCAATCGAACTCAAACCCATGCTCATTTGCTAAATCTTCCAGCGCTAGGCAAACTTCAACTAGCTTCATAGAATCAAGAGATGAATCGCCACCGATAAGCTGCATATCCTCTTTAACTTCTACATTTTCTTCTAAAGCGTCCTTGATTGCTGAGATGACGATTTCTTTTGCTTGTTCGATTATCATTGTTTTCCCATCCTTCAGCTTTTGAACCTTTTTGTTTTTGATTTTCCAGAAACCCATAAATTAATGGGTTATTCAATTCTGTTGGCATAAAATAAAGAGCGGATAAACGTTTTGAAATTCAGCGCTAACATGCCTGCCAATTTATTATGCCGGCTGCTTCGCAAAATCGTGTAAATAACGTCGGATTTTCTCTGTTGATTCAATGTATCGGCTGCGGGTTAAGGTAAACCGTCCCTTGTCGCCATCAGCATATCCAACAAATTCGTATCCTAAAGCTTCGTTTAAATTTACAGCAACCTTGTTATCAATTAAAATTGTTGCATAAGATGTGGCCAATTTGAGTTTAAAAAAGGCGTGATCATATATTTGAAGACATGCCCAAATATTAATCCAGTGATTTAAATATTGAGCGTCTCCACAGAAAATCCCCCCCTCAAAAGTCTTCTCGTAAAAATCAATCTCTTTTAGGTTGGCACAGCCTATGTCGTTCATACCTAGTGAAAATATAAAATAACGAGTTGATTCATTGGTTATGCTATCAAACCATTTGCGTTGTTCATCTCTATGTATAAGGTTTTTAATAATCATCCTGTTGCGAACATGATCGAGATTTCTCCAATATCTCAAGAGCTGTATATCGTCAAAGTCAATGAGCCGCATTGATGCAATTAAAATCTCATTTTCAGGCATACTTAACCCTTTAAGCAAAGCTCATAAAGGGCCTGAAGATCATCAGCAGAATTAAGAACTTCATACTCGATCTGAAACTCGAAAAGCTCCTCGATCAATAGGCTTACGTTTATCTTAGCCATACTGTCATAAGAAGATATATCTTTTAAACTTTTACCTAACGCAGCTTCAACATCAATTTTAACTTCGTCTGCGAATTTTTGTGCAAATTCGTTGAATGTAACATTATACATGGATCACCTCGTTTTGTTTTAGCCTAACGACCAGTGACGCTATTCCCCAGGAGAGACCCGACCCAAAGCCCACTGCTAACATTTTCAATTTCCCGGAACCTATTAAATTTTCACCCTGTGAAAGCCATGCACCTATACTGCCTGCACCTAAATTACCAATTTCGCCACATGCAAAATTTCTATGTAACCTATTATCTAAACTGAGCATCTTAAATATTGTTGATACGACAAGGTCACTGGCTTGGTGTAGAGCAACTAAGTCATAGCTGCCAATGTCTGCATTTGAATTTTTTAGATAAGATTTGATCAATTTTGGCACAAAATTTCTTGTAAATCTAAAAACTTCAAATCCATTCATTAGCATTAAATTTTCTTCCATTTGGCATGAAATGGTATTACTAATATCGCCATCATTGAATATTTTCGTATCTAATCTATTTTCTCCTGATTCTAGAATGGATACTGAAACTCCATCGCCAAATAGAATTTTAGTTCCAATTTCTGCATTAGTTGTCATTGTAGAATTAAGATCTCCTGCAACTATTAGCACTTTATTAAAATCGTCTTTATTTAACATTGACGCGATTGAGAGTGCTTTAATGTAACCGCAACAACCATCCATTATATCAATACAAAAGGTCTCTAAACTTAGATTTAAGAGTTTCTGGATCCGTGTGCTCACAGATGGGATTCTCTGATCGTATGATTGAGAAACAACAATGACAGCATCTATATTGTGGAGAATGCTGGCATAACGTTTGGCTATATTTAACAAACCGTTAAATACAAACTCAGTAAATAAAGTATTATCTGAATGGTATAGAGCAGTTATACCCGTTACGTCGATCGTTTGTTCAACTTCTTCTTTTGTTTTTCCTGCGTCATGTAAGAGTTTTGCAACATCAATTTTTTGGCGTGGCAGCAATAAAAAGTTATGTGTCAATTCCAATCTTTTTCACCTTTTTAAATTTCTACCCAATGGTAATGCGCATCATTTTTTTAGCTCTCGAGCGTCTTGTTATACGGCGTGTGTTGTATTTAATTATATCAACCTAAAGTGTTTCAATTAGTGCCTCGATTTGCTTGATATCTAAGTAATTACCATTATCTTTGCTATTGTATGAAAATGACCTTTCACGAAGCTGCATAGTTTTTTTAATGATTTCATATTTGCTTTCATTTTGAAACTGTTGAGGGAGAATAATAAAGCTACTTTTGTCCTCGTAAATTGACCCAGATTCAAAAGGGGAAATCATCTCCTCGTGCAATTTTTCTCCATATCTTGTGCCAATTATTTTTGTATTATTCTCTCGTTTTAGAGCTTTAACGAGGTCAGAAAGAAGAATTGATGGTAGCTTTGCGATAAAGGTTTCGCCCCCAACCATTTGTTTGCAACATCTTAAGACAAAATCTGTTGCTTGATCCATTGTTATAATAAACCTAGTCATTCGTTCATCAGTAATCGGCAGTGGTTCATTTTTTGGGATTGATTGGAAAAAGGGTATTACTGAACCTCGAGAACCCGCAACATTTCCGTACCGAACTACAGAAAAATTACAACTTTTTTTACCGGCATATGAATTTGCCGCGATCATTATTTTGTCGGAAACTAATTTGGTGGCACCATATAGATTTGTTGGGCTGCTAGCTTTATCAGTAGATAGTGCTAGGACATTTTTTACTTGGTGATCAAGCGCAACATCAACTACATTCATTGCGCCTAAAATATTTGTCTTAGTGCATTCAAAAGGATCGTATTCCGCAGTTGGGACGATTTTAAATGCCGCTGCATGAACTACTGTATCTATATTTTCAAATGCTCTGTGTAATCTGTCTTTATCCCTCACATCACCGGTAAAAAATCGAAGCCTTTTATCAGACTCAAGGCGATTTTTCATATCCCATTGTTTCATATCGTCTCTCGAAAATATGACAATTCGCTCGATATTTTTTTTTAATAGTAACTTTTTAACAAAAGCATTGCCAAATGAACCAGTTCCGCCAGTTATAAGGACGTTTTTAATTTCCAATTTAAATTTTCCTTCATCCAGCGGTGCAAAAATAGATTAGTGTTTTTGTAACAGGCAACCCATATGCAGAGAGCAACTAAACTTTTCGATGAAAACAGTTGTCTGAGAATTTCCAGATGATAACTGAAGGTTTCCCTAATTAAAAGCTTAAAAAGCTAATAGAATTATGCAATTTTTTACAAATTCTTATGAAAAAGATATACGCAAATCATAGTTATCAACTTATTGGCGATTTAGGCTGGCTTTCTACAAAAAAATCGAACAATTGAATGGTTAATTAAGTTTTCAGATACTAGGTGAATCTGAAAAAATAATACCGGAGCTAACCACATTTATATCTAGAACATAAAATCCTGTAATTTTAGCAATGAATGCTTCTTACCATTTTTCAAACATGTAAGTAATAAAAGCACTTTTTTCCAAAAAATTCTTGAAGCAGAACCTTGAAAGATTAGGTTGGGAGGTTATCCAATTTTATGACCTTGAATGTTTTCAAATTTCGGAATAGCGGCTCAATTACGATATCTGTAAAAAAATGAAACTGAGCTGATGGAAGAAAAAATGAGGCAATTAAAATCACAGCTATGCCAATTTTCTAGTTTTGTTAGAAACAAAAATAATCTTATACCCATAAGTGAGTTGAGACTAAAATTTTTGATGCCATAGAGAACTCATTGAAAAATTTAGACCCTTCTTAAAATCTTGAATACTTCAAAATGCCGTTAAACACATATTTCATGAAAAAAATAAAGCTTTCTATTAGACCTAATTTAAATTCCATTCTGTAGGTTTCCCAAACTTTAATAGCTGACTTTATTTTATTCCTGGATACTGAACCATATGTTGTTCTGTAGCGAACCAAATCGACATTTAAGCCATATGCGGTGAATCCAGATTTTAATATAGTCGCCCAACAAACAAAGTCGTCATAATAAGTATTTTTCATTTTTATATCTGGAACTTTTTTTCTATCGATTAGTACTGTTGAGGTGGCAATCGCTGTATTACCTAAAATCTCCCTGTAGGTCAGAGTTTCTGGCACGGCTTTAATACAGCCTATTTTTGAATTGTTCATGCTTATTTTTCTATAAGAGGTATATGTCAAAGCAGAATCTTTACATATCGCGAATCTAAGTGTTTTCTCAAGTTTCTGCTCAAGCCAAAAATCATCTGCATCTAAAAAGGCCAACCATCTGCCTGTTGCTATTGACAATGATTTATTTCTAGCAATCGCAGGCCCAGTATTAGTATTGTTTTCTACTAATTTTATTCTGCTGTCTTTTGTCTGAAAAAACTTAATCCTGTCCAATGTATTATCTGACGAATGGTCATCACAGATAATCAATTCCCAATTCTTGTGTGTTTGAGCAATTACAGATTCAATGCAGGATGCTATGGTTTTTTCGCAGTTAAAAGCTGGGGTAATAATTGATATTTTATTTTCATTTTCGATTGATACATCTCCTATTGTTTTTGCGGCTAATTATTTCAACTATTATACACGGAGCCAAACCAAGTGTAGTACCACAAACTACAATGACAAATGGAAATGTTGATGGCGCGAAACCAAGCCATGAGGTAGCGTAGACGAAGTAGGACCCTGAAAATATAAACAAAAATATATGCCTGAATTTTATGAGTAGATTTTTGTTCGCTGATAAAAAACCTAGGAGACCGCCAAAAATACACGAGAGAAGATAAGAATAGAGGCTTCCAAAATCTTGTTTAATTGCAAAAAGCAGGGGGATTGTTCCAGCCCCATAATTTTTTTTCTCTTTAGCAAAGGGTGGTGATAGCCCAAGCTTACTAAAATAAAAATTTATGGCAGTAAAAAACTCATTTCTTGGATTGTCACCCGAGCTAGAGGTTGCGCCATTGAATATTCCATGACTCGCGTAAATTGAAACTGTAGCTACAGTATTTATAAGGGTATCAGGGTACTTTGATTTACAAAACCATTGTTCTTTAATGCAAGTTTTATTTTTTAAATTATATTCTGTGATATAATGATCTCCAATAAAGAATTTTGAATCGCCGGTCTCTGAAGAGACGATAAAATTTGAATCGCCGATCTCTGAAGAGACGATAAAATAGGAGTAGCCCAAAATACAAGAAAAATTCAGTGTAAATGTTATGATAATTATGAGTAAGGCTCGGCGTATTTCAAGAAAATATTTATTATGAGTTTTGGTTATTAAGTGGAAGGAAACTCCAGAAACATTCGCTATAGTGATAGCTAAAAATAAATTGCGCGAACCGATAACAATTGTAAACAAAAATCCAATAACAAATACTATGAGCAGGTAGATAACTAACCTCAATATATTTTCTGTCATGGATCTATATGCGACAATTGTGTTGCATACGATTATTAACGAACCAAAAAACATACCAATAAAACTAATCAATTTTAGTTCAAAACTTTGTTGAGATTTTTCAGTAGCTATCCACGCGTTCCTGAAGCCTTTAATAGTATCAATTTCGAGATAAGGGTTTTGAAATTTCGCATAAACGTGAAATAAACAGGCAATTGTAGAAACTAAGATAATAACCTTAATGAAGAGTTCGCCATCAATAGTATTAGATTCGATAGTTTGAGTGAGTTTGGCAGAGTTTAAAGAGGAAAATAAACCCGCGATAAAGCAAGTTAATGTGATAAAAACTGTATTGGTTAATAAAAATTGAATTAGTTCTGTTTGTTCTTTTTCATAAATTGAGGTAAACGGGCTCGCTTTAGTTAAGATAATAATATGCGTAAAAGGTATTACCCAAACTAAGAGATTAATAATAGTCTGGTTTTTTATAGCATCTCTAAAATCCATTATATTTCTCAGCTTCTATTCCAAAATTGGACGTTGCCAGTTTTTGCCAAGCTGTAATCTTTTTTTTATTTATTGTAAGATTTTTTTCTAAAAGTTCAGATAAAAAAGTTATGTGTCGGGGTGATTTTACACCACAAACGATCTTTTTGATGTTTTGCTGGCGAGCTAATGAATGAATGGCATATTCTTTTAAATCCTGTTCACCAAACAACACACTTAATTTTTCGATTATTTCAGTGATTGATGACAAACGGTCTCCAACTAGCCATTCCGACCTATGGTCAGAACTTGGGAATTTTGTTTTGCTGGTGATGTGCCGGGCCAACAAGCCATGTCCTAATGGCGAGCGCGCAAAAATATTTTTATTTTTATTCTGAAAATAGTTGTAATCATCTATGTAAAGTAGATTCACATCACACTGAATAAAATCAAAATTTTCTAAAAATTCGCTTTCATATTTAAAACCTTTGGCAGCGCTTAGGCCAATGTATTTTATTGTGCCTTCATTGCGTATTCTGATTATGTAATCTAACATTTTTTGAAGTTCAGCATCGATGTTTCGCGGATTATGTAGAAGTAATCCGGTTAGATGGTCACGGTTTAACCGCGTTAGTGATTCACTAATTGATTTTTCAACATCAAAGATGTTGAAACTTTTGCTGTTAAAAGGTCGGTTTCCTACCTTTGTGTAAATTTTTAAATCGCGTTCATTAGGGAAAATTTTCCCGATAAGAAATTCCGCAAAACCGTTGCCATAGTTGGGCGCAGTATCATACGTTTTAAAGCCTTCTTTATAAGAATACTCTAATGTCTCGATGGCTTGTTTGATTGAAACCGGCCCATAATCACCACTCAATGGCCAAGTGCCTATAACAATATTATTTTTCAATAAATTTTTCAAAGCTCAATTATCTTCTATATTTGCTGATTTGCATAGTTTGACGAAGTTTGCTTTATAATATTCTAAAGTTTCTAAATCTAATGTGCTGTCTTTAGTTAAGCTACGCATTTGACCATCTACTTTTGTCTCATATTTATCAAACATTTTAAGTTCAGTTGCGGTTTCCGACTGCGTTGTGCCAATGTAAGGGGAATAAAACGCGACTGTTATATCGTCAGGTTGAATAAGTGCATTAAATTTGATGGTTTCAATAATCGAATCTTCATCTTGATTTGGTAAACCTATTATATTGTATGCTGTTCTTCGAATGCCAGCTTCCTTCAATAGTTGAAAAGCATTAATAATTTTGGTGGTTGAGGAAAATCTCCCCAAGCTGCTTTCTCTAAAAGCTTCTGACGCCAGCTCAATTCCCATCCCAACTCCAACTACATTGAGTTTTTTCAACAATTCAATTGAGGCTGAGTTTATACCTTCTGGTCTAGTTTCTATATATATCTCAAGATTTAGGGATCTATTATCAAGTAGATCGGATAGCTCTCTTAAAACTGATCTATCTACAGTAAGAAAATTTGTGTCTTGAGCGCGAACAAAATCAATTTTGTGCACCGAAGCTAAGTATTTTAATTCCTCATAAATTCTAGATGCTGTTTTTGTTCGCACATATTGATTACTGTTCTTTATCGAACCAGTGCGGTTTACTTCATTAAAATCATAAAATCGTTGTATAACGGTCTCCACGCAATAGTGGCAAGAATATATACAACCTCGGGAGAATTCATAATCAACAGCTCTGACGACTTTGCCTTGATATGGTCTATAGAATACTTGGTCTTCAAACAGACTATAATCATATTGGGGTAATTCTTGAATATTCGGGTGTTGAGGCTTTTTTCCTGAATTAGTTGAGCCTCTTTCTACAACCCCCTCGACCATTTGGATGGGTTTATTTAGTGATAAGGATTTACAAATATTCAAAAGTGGAAATTCCGAGTACCCTTGTATTATAAAATTTAAAAGTGGGAATTGCTTAAATATCGTATCAGCAGATGCTGTAGCTTGTAGGCCAGCTGTGACAAATAAAGCTTTTGTTTTGATGTTTGAGACTAATTCATATCCATATTCTATATTTACGTATTCCCCTTCTCCATGGATATGAGAAGAGAGAGCTGACCAAAAAATGATGTCAGGCTCAAAATCATCAATTTTTTCCTGCAAAGCTTCCAATACACGCTTTGTCTGGAATGTTACAAGTTTTTCATAGTTGCTTTTTTTATACTGGCCATTTGCCGTGTTGAAAGAGAGCTCATTTTCAGCCCAATCTTTGAAGAAAGTGGCATCGAATAGTGTTACATTAACTCCGTTTTCTTTTAGCAAGCCTGTGTGAGACGCTATCCATATTGGCGTAATGCCACGACCCCATTTACTAGGGTTTATAAACAAAACTTTCACAGAGGCCTCCTCAAAACCTGTTGTCGAATTTAAAATAATAGTCTTGATTTGCAAATTTCATCATAAAAAAGGAACCGCACTGAAATTCTTTTATTTTCTTGATTGATAGGGGATTTGAAAGGTATTCTTCTATGCATTCCGTGAGTGGCGGCCACTAATAGAGTATTCCCTTTAACTATTATAGGGAGCTCTTCACTTTTTGAAAAACTATCTAGAGCAAAAGCTGTGCCCTTATTTTTAAGGACGGTATAAAAATTTTTGCTAACGTTTGATAGATAGTTTTCATCCAAAATATGGCTTTTAGGAATAAACCCAAAAGGAGAGCTTTTGGTATCCACTTCATAAGGGAAATAAAACATTTTAACCGCAGGTAAATATCTATCTATGTGAAGTTTTGTATTTGGATCATTTTCGTCAACTTTATCTTTAAGTTTGGTCAAAAATTGAATTGAACCTCTGACTTCACCTTTATGTTTAAACCCCCACACCTCTTCAAAAACTGCTTTGATTTTAGTTTTAAAACCCAAAAGTTGTTCATCAGACAAATTATAATAAGATGCTGAAACTCCATCGCCATATTTTTTGGCTTTCGATAGTTTCTCTGGAAATTTTGAACATTCGCCTAGAAACTTTTGATAATCATCATCATCTAAGAAGTTTTCTACAATACTGTAGCCGTTTAACATAATTTGTTGCTTAACAATGTTCGAGCCTTGAGGTTCATTTAAAAAATTCGAAACATTTTGGTCATACCATGGTTTAAAATTTTTTGAATTTTGAGCTCTTTTTGTCCAAAAATTTAGTAAGAAGCGATTAATTCTTTCATCTAATGTTGTATGTTTAGTTGGTCGAACTACACATTTTGGTGTTGAGTTGATTATTGACAATGTTTTTTTTATCATTTTTTTCGTCCATCTAAATTATTTGACAATCTTTAGCAAAGATGCCGACAAGCTTTTAACATTCAAATTATCTTTGTCATAGAGTTCGCCCTTGTAAGTCGATTGCCACACCGCAGCAAAAAAATCTTGGGTATCCGTAAAAGCATTAGGGCTCCTATTTTTATGGAGGTTTTTGATCGTATGAGATATTTTTTCGGGTGAATCTAACTTGATTACTAATTTTGAATTTGAGTAAAATGCGTCACCTAAAACAGCCACGTTTTTCCCAAGAATAAGCGCTTCGGCGCCAGATTTGCTATTTACGGTTATCACAAGCTCCGCAATTGAAGCAACATCATAATTGTTACTTTTAGGATTAACAAAAATGACGTCTTTGGTGCGCAAAATTAAGTTTAACAATTTAAAAAAGCCGATTGCACCAACCATCGCAGGATGTTCTTTAATTATTAATTTATAATCTTTTGGTAGGTTATTAACAATTCTTTTTACTAATGCTATTTGGTCAACATACTCTGGATTTCGTATAGTTAAAGACATGTCTGTAGGAACGTGGAGTGGAAAATAAATTAATTTAGTATGGTTAGAAATAGGCGCATAAAATAAAAACTGGAATACTGAGCTCAAAAACATTTTTAGTGCGCTTGTTGCTTGATTGAATGGGTGACCAAAATCTTGATAGTAACCCAACACATATTTATCATATGATTTTTCAAAAAAACGTTTAATTTTATGGAAGTTTAATAACTTAGAAATAGAACTGTTATAAAAATATTTATCTTTAATTGGGATTACTAAGGTTTTATTTTTGAGGATATTATTTAAATGATTTTCCGCTGATGTGAGGCTCTTTTTACTTGGAAATGGATAATTAATTTTTGTGAATGATTGTGTGTTTTTATGAGCAAAAACCCGTCCTTGAAAAAAAGAAGACTCTAAAAACCAGCAGTTTACTCCGTTGATTTTAGCCACCTCAAAAAGCGCATTTACCGAGATAAACCCTCCGACTTCTTGAAAGAGATGAATTTCTGAAAAAATTTCACAAATTTCGGCTATACCGTCTTCGCAGAAATTTATCGCGTTAACATATTTTTGTTCAAGTTTTGTTAAATCACTCTCATTAAATACGATCTGTTCATGTAATATGGAGCCTTCTTTGCTCTTCAATGGATATTGAAAAATATTGTCTGGGTTATATTTTTTTTTTGAATATTTTGAGAAGCAAAAGTATTTGTGTCGTGTCTTAGAAATAATTTTGCTGCTTCTTTGGTCGAATGAGAAAAAACAAACTTCACAATTATTATCTTGTGTAATTTCGTCAGCTATTTTTAACCAAAATTCAGTCTGATATTTTGAAAGAGTACTAAAGGCAATGCAAAGTTCGTTTTTTTTAATCATCTAGAGACTGCTAATATATTGAGTGATGTTTTTGCGAAGAGAAACTGGAAAAATTGAAAGCCATAGGAACCGCCAAGAGGCTATTAAAAGAATTGCTGATACCAAACCCGCTAGATATCCGTTGTTCGTCAGGTCCCAGAAAAAAAACGTAAATATACAGATAGTAAAAGCGATAGTAAAAATCTTAAAATATATTCGAAAGTCTACGCCTTTAAATTCTAATTTCTTTGATATCACGCTCATTTCTATAGACCCAATAGTCAGCCATGCCAAGACTTCGATTGTAATGATTACTTTTTCATCAACCCAATCAGATAGTAGAAAAGCAGCAGTGTAAATTGCGATAACGCGAAGCAAACTAAAAAGGGATGTAAAAATTAGTAAACTTGAACTGTGGACAATGAAGGTTTGTCGGTAAGACAGAAGCGGTACAACCAGTAACGACATCATGGCAATAGACATCCAAATATATAAGTCTGTATCCGTATCTTTGATCCAAATTATTGAAAAAGGTTCTGTTAAGGCAATTGCGATAAATATTGTAGGTATGAGCATAATTTGGAGGATGATTGAACCATATTGATATAACTCACCAATTTTAGCACTTTCCCCAAGTTCTCTTTTTTTTACCAAATAAGGGGTTAAAACATTTATACAGAAGCTAAATGCAGATTTGAAAAACTTTGGTATTCTTGTCGCGAGTTCATAAAAACCGACGGCACTCAACCCAAACCAAAAAGATAAAAATAGAGGTATTGTTTGTTGTTGGACTGCTGAAATCAATTTTCCAGGATAAAAAGCGATTACCCGTTTTGAGCTATATATCCAATCATCTGTTTGAGGATAAAAATCGAATTTTGAGAACTGATTGAAAAAAATAAAGCAGCCGATAGTTAATGAACAAATACTCCGTCCAAACCAAATAAACAATAATGCCGTTACCAACCAACTAGTTGGCTTGTCGTATAGAATTGAAAAAACGGTGCAGCCTACGAATGTAAGGGAGCCGCATATCTCTAAAATTCTAATTATAGAAAATTTTTCAAAACCCTTAATTATTGCTTCCGCAAAGAGTGAAACTACACCAAAGGGTATAATAAAAGCCAAAATTTTAAAGTCGATAGTATTAGCTAAATCAGCTGTTTCAGCCGAAGCAATTATGTTAGGAAGATATTTTTCAGAAAAAATAAACAATATTAGACCCAAAACAAAAGCACCTATTATATTGCCAATAAATAAGACGCTTAATCGCCCAAACCGAAGCTCTCTTGATTTGCCGGCTAGCTGTTTCGCTACTAAAAATGTTGTATTTTCACTGGTTGACAAATCAAAAATCGAACCCAAGCCGAAATGAGATATGTTTCTAATTAATGCCAATAACCCTAGAGTGTTAAAACCGAAATTTTGAACTATAATTCCTAAGTTCCATAAATTTACAATACTCAAGATGAAAAACGTAAATCCTGAAAATACGAAATTAATAGAAACTTTTTTCAAACTAGAAGGTGGGAGCTTTATCATGATAATAATTTAGCGTAATTTTATCTCTATAGTTTTTCCGCTAATTTTCCACTTTTCAAGAAAACTTTTCCCAACATATTTTTGAGCATGCAGTTGTTGTCTTGCATCAGTTGATTCAGATATTAAATGAAGTATTTCATTGACCTTGGCCAAGTCTATTTCCTTTTTTTTGTGTCCGGAGGCATTTTTGAGAAATATGGTTCTAATATAGTTGGAGCACTTGAAGCCAATTATCGAGGCAAGAAAATACTTAAATTTATATGATTTTGAGGTTTGCCCACTCGAAATAGTGTTTCTACCTAAAGCTATCAGTTTATTAATTGCCTCTTTCACTCTGTCGCTTGATCTACCGTCGAAATCATGAAACCAGTCATTTAGGTTTGTTTTTTGCCTACTTGATATTCCAGGTTTCTGCTGCTTTAGCCAAAGGGCCATTTCATCCACGTTTTCGCAGATAGTGCTAAGGTTCTTTAATGCAGCTTCTCTTAGCTCGCTAGTGTCAAGCCAACCTGGGCTGTAAATTGGTTTTTTATAAAAGCTTGCTTCTACTGAGGTGCTGCAGTTTAAGTGTATTAGCGCTTTACAGGAGCTTACCCATTCAATTGAAGTGCCTGACTTAATAATTTTCACATTTTTCAGTTTTGATAATTCAGAATAGAATGTTTCATCTTCGAATGGGTGGGGCCTAACTACAAAAGTTTCATTTTTCAAAGTTCTTGCCAACTGCTTGGTCATCTTTATGAAACCATGAGCGGCTTTTTCCACGTGCATAATTTGAATTTTTTGAAGATCTTCCCGATAACCAACCTGCCGTCCATTTTTGATCTCTTCGTCCATTGATTTTGAATAGGCAGGATTGAGCAATGGAAAGTTTGTATTGATGAGGATATAATTATCGATTTTGTTTGAGTTTGTTTGGGCTCTTTTGCGGAAAAGAAATAAAAAATCATATCTTGGACAACCAGTGGCGAAAACTCTATTTTTTGAGAGAGCCCCCTCATTAACAATCTTATTTTTTTGGATAAGGCCCCATGTTAAATAAAAGTCTATGGTGCTTAAAATGCCGGAAGAATTGGTGACATGCCAATAACTCTCGATATCTTTGCAGATTCCCTCGGTATCCAAAACGCCTACTAAACTACCTTGAATTCTATATTTTTTTACATGATCGACGTTAGGTGGCCGAAGGAAGTTCGTAATTACGATATCTGGTGCGATTGAAGGTACATCATGTCCTTGAAAATACATCGGAACTAGAAAAACTTGGTTTGATTCCTGTGCTAAAACTGAAGCTAACTTGGTAAGCCCGTTCAAATCGCGAAGCGGATTATCGACAATTATGCAGATTTTTTTTTGGTATTTTCGACCGTAACTAGACATGAAATTCCAGAATAAATCTCTTTTTAAAGGGGGCCCTAAAAATATCACTTTTTCTTTTCCTTGCCAACAGAAAACTTGAGTTCTGCTGGGTTTACACTTTGATATTTATAGCGTATTCCAAAAAGCTAAGATCCCAAAAATTACTCTAAATAGATGTAAATAAAGAAGTTATGAAATGGTTGACGGAAACAAGGAAAAAGTATTGGTCACTGGTGGTGCAGGGTTCATCGGATCAAATCTGTGCGAGAAATTGATTAAATTAGAAAAATATGAAGTATTTTCTGTTGATAATTACTCAACCGGCAGCACTGACAACCATGTTGAAGGCGTTAATTATGTTAGGGGAAACACTGAAGATATCGCTAGGTTAATAGATTTTAACCCAAGAATGGTGTTTCATTTGGGTGAATATTCACGGGTTGAGCAAAGCTTTGATGATTTCGAGCAAGTTTGGCAATCCAACATTAGGGGCACCCAATCGATAGTCAAATTCTGTAAATCACGAAACTCCAAATTGGTATACGCGGGCAGTAGCACAAAATTTGGAGATGGAGGTCTTGGTAGATTTCAAAGTCCATATGGTTGGACAAAGGCGACTAACACTGAACTCATCAAGGCATACAGCTCATGGTATGGTTTGGATTATGCAATAGCGTATTTTTATAATGCCTATGGACCTAGGGAAATTAAATCTGGTCCATATGCGACATTAATAGCATCTTTCGCTGAAAGAATGAAAAATAATCAGGTGTTAACAGTAGTAACGCCAGGCACGCAAAAAAGGAATTTTACTCATGTGAAAGACATTGTGTCGGGTTTAATAATTGTAGGAAAAAAAGGTAGTGGCGATGAATACGGCATTGGTCATCCAGATAGTTTTTCAGTTTTAGAGGTTGCAGATTTTTTTGGTGGCGAAATTGAAATGCTGCCAACTCGCAGAGGTAATCGAATGAATGCTCAAATAGTTGTAAATAAAACACTTGATTTAGGGTGGAAAGCGAAACATTCAGTCTCAGAATATATAGAGAAGTTAAGAAAAAATAACTGGCAACAATAATAAGCTATTCAACTTACTCAATTTATAAGGTAATTTTTACTGTTATGTTTTATTGGATTTTGTGATGAGATATCTTTGTATCATACCCGCACGTGGTGGTTCAAAAGGATTGCCGAACAAAAATATTTTAAATATTGAGGGCAAACCACTCGTTACTTGGTCTATTGCTCAAGCTTTAGCTACTGATTGCCTTGCTGAGGTTATAGTTTCTACTGATTCTGAAAAAATAATGCAGCTAGCAGTTTCGTCTGGAGCAACAGTGCCATTTAAAAGGCCAGATGAACTTGCGACAGACTTGGCAGCTACTGAGCCTGTTCTCTTGCATGCAATAGAGTGGTATGAACGCAAGGCAATATATTTCGATGCTGTTGTCTTGCTGCAACCTACTTCGCCGGTAAGGTACAAAAATAGCATAGAGCGCGCTATCAAGCAGTTTGAGAAAGAGAAAGCGGACTCACTTGTTTCGGTTGTTCCTAATGCGTCTTTTTTCTGGAAAAATGAAGAAAACCCAACAGCTAATTATAATCCACAGAACAGGCGTCGTAGGCAAGATCTCAACCCTGATGATTGGTTATTTGAAGAAAATGGTTCGATTTACATAACTAGAACAAAACTTTTGAAAGACTCATCGTGTAGGTTAGGTGGAAAAATCAGCTTATTTAAAATGGAACTTTGTGAAAGTTTTGAAATTGATAATGAACTCGATTGGAAAATTGTTGAGCTAATGCTGCGGGAAGCAACAAATGCAAATAGATTATGACGTTTTCAAGTATACTGTTTTTTCTGATACATCGATTTTTGAAGCACTCAAGAAAATTAACCTTAACAAAAAAGGTATTATTTTTGCGGTGTCTAGTACTGGAATACTGGAAGGCGTCCTGACCGACGGTGATTTTCGTAGGTGGATTGTTTCCGGGAAAAACATAGACCAAAATGCAATTGTGAAAGATGTAATTAATGAAAATTTTGTAAGTAAAAATATTAATTCTTCGCACGAAATCTTAAAATCAGTTTTCAGTGAATCTTTGTCTTTGTTGCCCCTGGTTGATAGCCAAAACAGATTAAAAGCTATTGCTATTAATCAAATGAGTAAAATTAAAATTAATGACCTGGAGATTAGCCAAGAAAGTCCAACATTTATCATTGCAGAAATAGGAAATAATCATAACGGGGATATTCAACTTGCAAAGCGTTTGGTTGAGAAAGCTGTGGACGCAGGTGCTAATTGTGCAAAATTTCAGATGAGAACTATGGCCTCACTTTACAGCAACCCTGAAGATAGGGCGAATGTCTCGGAAGACCTTGGCGGCCAATATACGCTTGATCTGCTTTCAAAGTTTCAACTAGAGCATGAACAATTAATTTCAATTTTTGATTATTGTAAGTCATTAGGGATTATACCGTTATGCACTCCCTGGGATTCTCATAGTCTTACCATTCTAGAAGACTATGGAATGCCAGCTTATAAAGTAGCATCAGCTGATTTAACGAATACTGATTTTCTAGAACAGCTATCACAAACAAAAAAAACATTAATATGTTCAACAGGTATGTCTGATGAAGAAGAAATTATAAATGCTGTTGAAGTTTTAAAAAGGTACAATGCCGAATATGTTTTATTACATTGTAATTCTACATATCCTGCACCTTTTAAAGACATAAATTTAAATTATCTATCGCGGTTATCAAAAATAGGAGATAGCCTTGTAGGTTATTCAGGACATGAAAGAGGTTATGCAGTAGCTGTCGGTGCAGTGGCTATGGGGGCTAAAATCATAGAAAAGCATTTTACATTAGATAGAAATTTGGAGGGGAATGATCATAAGGTTAGCTTGTTGCCCCATGAATTTTCAGAGATGGTTAAAGGCATTCGAGAATTAGAACAGGCATTGGGAGAAGGCACGAAAAGGTCAGTTTCACAAGGCGAAATGATGAATAGAGAAGTGCTTGCAAAAAGTCTTGTGGTCAACAGAAATATAGAAATAGGCGAAACCATCACCGCAGATATGATTGATATAATGAGTCCTGGTAAGGGACTGCAACCAAATAGAAAAAAGGAGCTAGTTGGGAAAAAAGCGGTTAGAAAATTCTCAAAAGGCGATTTTTTCTTTCAGTCTGATTTAAATCAAGAGGTTTTAGCCAATAGAAATTTTAAATTTTCACGTCCTTTTGGTCTGCCTGTGAGGTATCATGATTTCGAGACAATGATAGACAAGACAAACGTTGATCTAGTTGAATTTCATCTCAGTTACAAGGATTTAGATGAAAACCCAGTTGAGCATTTAACAAAAACTTATGACTTTGATTTGGTAGTGCATGCTCCAGAATTATTCGCGAATGATCATGTGCTTGACCTTGCTTCGTTCGACAACGACTACACTGAAAGATCTTTGTCCGAGTTGCAAAGAGTTATTGACCTAACAAATAATTTAAAAAACTTTTTTAAAAATGCAAAGGTTCCGATGATAATTGTTAATGCAGGTGGGTTTAGCGCTGATGCATTTATTGATCCGTCGCTCCGATATAGTCTGTATACTCGACTTTCTGAAAATTTAGCAAGGTTATCTACTAGCGGTGTTGAGGTCATTTTACAAACTATGCCTCCATTTCCGTGGCATTTTGGAGGTCAACGTTTTCACAATCTCATGATGATGCCTGATGATATCGAGTTATTTTGTAATCAACATGGATATAGAATTTGTTTGGATACTTCTCATTCACAATTGACTGCTAATCATTTTAATCTTTCGTTTAATGATTTTTTGACGACCGTTGGTAAATACATTGCCCATATTCATTTAGTTGATGCAAGAGGCGTGGATGAAGAGGGTTTGCAAATTGGTGAAGGCCAAATTGATTTCGGCATGGTTTCTGAGCAGCTGAGAAAGTTTTCACCTAAAGCTGGATTTATACCTGAAATCTGGCAAGGTCACAAAAATGGAGGAGAGGGGTTTTTGAAGGCGTTGGAGAAATTAGAAGCCTGGTTTTAGTTTGTGCCCCCTAACAAAAGAAAGCTTTTTGTGACGGAAAATTTAAATGGAAACTCAAATTCGATTACTTGATTTTTTAATTTCGCTGGTCGCGTTAATATTGCTTACACCCCTTTTAGCTTTATTATTTCTCGTTTGCTTTGCTGATACAAGGAGACCTATTTTTACACAAAAGAGAGTAGGGAAGTCTGAGCTTCCTTTTACTATTTATAAATTTCGAACCATGAAACCTGGTGCAGGAGATATACCAACACACCTCGTTTCGGCATCTTTGATCACTAAAGTTGGGAAATTCTTACGAACATATAAGCTTGACGAATTGCCGCAATTAATTAACGTCTTGGTTGGTAATATGAGTCTTGTTGGCCCAAGACCTTCTCTGCCTAGCCAAAAGGAATTAATTTCAGTGAGAAGGCAGTTTGGTGTTCAAAACTTAAAACCAGGGATAACTGGACCCGCGCAAATAAAAGGGATTGAGATGTCTGACCCTCTTGGACTTGTAAAGGAAGATGTCAAACTATTAGAAAATTTTAATTTCAACTTCTATTTTACATGCATACTCAAAACTATCATGCGCTTACGAAATTTCTAAAATAGGATAAACGGATTAATAGGGATGAAAAAGCAAGTTTTGGTCGTGGGTAGTGGTGGGTTTATTGGTTCAGCAATCAGTGGCGCTCTTCAAAACGGACAAAATACTATCTATGAGGCAAGCTCTAGCTTTGAAAAATCTAGTGTGCTCTTGCCGACTCAAATACCCATGGAAAAGTTTCTAGTTGGAAATTTAGACGATATAAAAATTGATATTTTAATACATTGTGCTGGTCCCAGAAGAACCTCAGGAAATACACATGAAACCCTAATGAAACTTATCATAGACAGGGCAAGCAATTTAGGTATAAAAAAAATAATTTACATGAGCTCAGTCGCCGCTCACTTTACGTTATCCTATAAAGATGCAGGTAAAATTCCAATTGATAAAAATCTAGATTATTACGGACATGATAAATTAGCGTCCGAAAACATGTTAATTGATGCTTGTGAAAACTCAACACTCAATTATTTGATTCTTCGTTTGCCATTAGTGTATGGTCAAAATGCAAAGGGTAAATTCAATCTCCTATATAATTTTGCAAAGTTTGGTCTTGTCTTACCAGATAAGCCATTTAATAAAGCCTTAAAAAGCTTTCTTTATATTAAAAATTTATCCAATTTAGTCAAAATAATTATAAATACTGAGACTTGTTGGAATGTCTCCATAAATGTAACCGATGATGATGACCATACTGCTGCGCAGTTTTCTAGAAAACTCGCATTTGTTTTTTCGGAAAAACAAAGAATCAGAGAAGTTTCGATAATTGTAATTAAGCTATGTTTATTTATTGCTGGAAAATCAAAAGTTTTGGAAGATTTAAATCGTCCTGCGAGAGTTGATATTTCTAAGGCTAAATCATTATTTAAGTGGCGACCTAAATATAATGTTGATGAAGCGATAATGGATATAAAAATAAATAGTCAGGCTTGCTCTTATAAAACTTAGTGTATCATAAAATGAAAGGAGCTAATCAGTGTTAGAATTTTAATTAACCATGAATTTGAACGATACCTCGTCCTCTTGTTATCAATTTAGATAACAAATAAATGATCTCTGTTACCGAGTAATTTCCACAAAAATTTGCTGGTGAGATATAATCAAGGTTGCAAGTTTATGCGGGTAAGTCTTTCAAGATTAAATCGATGGTTTCTTTCGCATCTCCATAAAGCAAAAAAGAATTGTTCTTGTAAAAGAGAGGGTTCTCAATGCCGGAATAGCCTCGCCCTTGTCCCCGCTTGGAGATAATAACCTGTCTAGCCTTCCATACTTCTAGCACCGGCATCCCCGCAATTGGGCTATTTGGATCTTCCTGAGCAGCAGGGTTTACAATGTCATTCGCACCCAAAATAATCACCATATCGGTATCAGGAAAATCTTCGTTAATCTCATCCATTTCAAGCACAAAATCATATGGTACTTTGGCTTCGGCGAGCAGTACATTCATATGTCCCGGCAGACGCCCTGCTACCGGGTGAATGGCAAAACGGACATTCTTATTCTTGCTCCGCAAACGCCGGGTCAGTTCGGATACGGCTGCCTGGGCTTGCGCAACAGCCATGCCATAGCCAGGTACAATAATTACTGAGCCAGCTTCGTTTAAATCATTCACTACGCTACCCACATCGGTTGCGACCATTTCGCCCTCAACTTCCATTTGCGGACCGGTGCTGCTGCCCCAACCACCAAAAATCACTGAAATAAAGTTTCGGTTCATCGCCTTGCACATAATATAGGATAAAATCGCCCCAGAGGCGCCCACCAGCGCGCCGGTCACAATCAGCAAATCATTGCCCAGTAAAAAGCCTGTAGCAGCGGCTGCCCAGCCGGAATAGCTGTTCAGCATCGATACCACCACCGGCATATCTGCCCCACCAATCGCCATCACCATATGGATGCCAAAAACAAGCGCAATCGCGGTCATCACATATAAGGTCCAGGGGCCGGAATGGTTCAGATATAAATAGCCCAGATAAAGTGAGACCAGTACCATGGCTACATTCAGTGCGTTACGGCCGGGCAAGGCAAGCGCCTTGCCATCAATCCAGCCAGACAGCTTGCCATAGGCAATGATAGAGCCGGTAAAGGTGATGGCCCCGATAAAGACGCCGACAAAAATCTCTACCTCATGGATAATTTTTTCTGCGCCCATCAATCCGGGTGGCGGGGCAAAATCAGAATTAATCCCGATAAAGACAGCTGCCAATCCAACAAAGGAATGCAAGGCGGCCACTAGTTGCGGCATACCGGTCATATCCACGCGCATGGCAACCACGCCGCCAATAACCGCGCCCACCACTAACAAGGGTACCAAGCTGGCAGTGATGATAACCGATGGGCCAAAGATTGTTCCCAATACAGCCAATGCCATACCGACAATGCCGTACCAGACAGCCCGCTTGGCGCTTTCCTGACCGGACAGCCCCCCAAGAGACAGGATAAACAGAACACTTGCCGCGATATATAACGCTGTGACGATATTTTCACTCAACATAATTTTCTAGCCTCTCTTATCTGCCTAGCTTTTCTGGAACATCGCCAGCATTCGGCGCGTAACCATAAAGCCGCCAACAATATTAATGGTGGCAATCAATACAGAAATACCTGCCAGAATTTCTACCAGCCCATTGGGCGAGCCAATCTGCAATAACGCGCCAATAATAATAATGCCGGAAATTGCATTGGTGACCGCCATGAGCGGCGTATGCAAGGCATGGCTGACATTCCAGATAACCTGAAAGCCCACAAAACAGGAGAGCGCAAATACGATAAAATGCTGCATAAAGCTGGAAGGGGCATAGGCGCCAACCAGCAACATGAACATACCGCCTAATACCAGTAATCCTGCCTGTCTGCGCCCAATGGCCCGCTCTTTAGCCAGCTCGGCTGCGGCTTTTTCTTCCGGGGTTAATTCAGGGGCAGCATCTGTTTGAGTTTGTCTGCCAATAGCCTGAACTTTTGGCGGCGGCGGCGGGAACGTAATTTCGCCGCGATGCACCACTGTTGCGCCACGGATAACATCATCTTCCATATTTACATTTAAAGCCCCGTCTTTTCCCGGTGTTAAATCATCGAGCATATGGCGAATATTGGTCGCATAAAGGGTTGATGATTGCGCGGCCATCCGGCTTGGAAAATCAGTAAAACCGACAATTTTAACGCCATTTTTGCTTTCGATAATTTTATCTTTTTGTGTGAGGTCACAATTGCCGCCCTGCTCGGCTGCCAAATCCACCACCACAGAGCCAGGCTTCATCAGCGCGACCATTTCAGCTGGCCATAATTTCGGAGCAGGACGCCCTGGAATGAGGGCGGTAGTAATAACAATATCAACCTCCGGAGCTTGTTCGCGGAAGAGCTGCATTTCCTTTTCGATAAATTCAGGTGAAGCAGGTTTGGCATAGCCGCCCTCACCAGAGCCATCTTCTTCAAACTCCAGCATTAGAAATTCTGCGCCCATGGATTCGATTTGTTCTGCAACTTCCGGGCGCACATCAAAGGCGCGAACAATCGCGCCCAGTGACTGGGCGGTACCTATGGCTGCCAGCCCTGCTACTCCGGCGCCAATCACCAACACCTTAGCCGGTGGCACTTTGCCGGCTGCGGTAATCTGGCCAGTAAAAAAGCGGCCGAAGTTATTGCCTGCCTCGATGACCGCACGATAGCCAGCAATATTGGCCATTGAGGACAGCGCATCCATCTTTTGGGCACGCGAGATACGCGGCACCATATCCATTGCGATAACAGTAGCGCCTGTTTTTTTTGCCTCTTTCAGTGCCTCTTCATTCTGGCCCGGCCAGAAAAAACCGATAAGGGTTTTGGATTTATCCAAATATGCCAGCTCTGTCTTTTCAGCTTTCTGAACCTTGATAATCACGTCTGAATTTGCCCATAGCGCCTCGGCCGTGGCTACAATTTTCACCCCGACTTCTTCATAGGCTTTGTCACTGAAACCGGCCAGTTTGCCCGCTCCTTTTTGGATAAGACATTCATGGCCAAGCTTCATTAATTGCTTTGCACTATCGGGGGTAAGCGCAATCCGCGCCTCACCCGCTGCTTTTTCAGTAGGAGCTCCAATTTTCAATTCTTTCTCCTCAGATATTTAGGACAGGCTGACGATAGCCATAGATGAGCAAGACTATAAGATAAAATATTCACAAAGTTAACCATCTTGTACCAAAGAAATATCTCTTCCGCCTGTCAACCGGCAATTCACTTTCTGCCTTTTATACGATACTGGGCTGAATATGGGCGTGTTTGCCAGAAATTTCCCCGAAATTTAGATTTTATTTGCTGTAAGACAGGGAAAAGTGATAATTATCATTTTTAAATTAGATTTCTAATATTCTTTAAATGGTTAGATGGTGATAGCTCAGCTTTCGGCAAAAATAGAAAGGCTTGAAGTCTGGCATGCTAGGCTGATGGATAAAAGCTGGCTTGAGCCGCAAAAGCCAACGCGCCTTATTGTCTTGCTTATTCTTGTTGCTGGATTGGTCGCGGCTTGTATGAATTTTTATTTGCGGCATTCACAATATCAGAAATGGCATGAAAACGACCAGATTTTCTATCTGGATGATGGCACGCCCCTGTTTACCACAACCGATGCGCCCTATTTCTTGGGGCTGGCTCAAGCCATTAAACGCGATGGCGATTTTAATCAATTTAATCAATTGCGGCGCTATCCGCATATCACAAATTATTATAAGGAAAATCCGCCAAATTCTAATTTGCGCGAAGCACCCCTGCTATCTGTAGTTTTGTCTCTAATGGCCTCGGATAGCTCGACCAAATCCCTGTTGGAGGCTGGCCATCGCCTTATTCCTATCAGCGCGCTTATTACCTCTTTAATGATTATTTTTGCTTTCGGGGCCGCAGGCTATTGGCTGGAAGGAGCTATTGCAGCTGCTGGAAGCGGACTATCTCATGCCTATCTGCAACGTTCCGGGGCAGGGCGTATAGATACCGACCAGCTAAATCTAGGGTTTTTCTATTTAATGACTGGGCTGGTAATTGTCGCTGCCCGCGCAAAAACATTCCGTGCAGGGCTAGTTTTGGCTGCATTGGCAGGAGCCATTTTTTGGGTTTTTGACTGGTGGTATGCCAAGCCCTTTTTTGGTTGGGCGTTTTTTATCGGATTAATCTGGCTCAGCCTTGTATGCCGCTCGGATATCAAGCGGATCATTTTGCAATCTGTAATATTTCTGGCCTTAAGCGGGCTGCCATTTAAAGGGCTGGGGATTTCTGGGGAGAGCAGCTATTTAAATGAGGTTTTGGTGTTTGAAGGGCTGACCTTTCCCAATACGCTGGACACCATAACTGAAATAAGCCAGGTTCCCTTTGGCGATATTTTGGTACGGATATCCGGCTCTGTCTGGCTAGGGGTTCTTTCTCTTTTAGGGCTGGCTTTATGGGCGATGCGCCATCCGGCTCTTGTCGTTGTTTTTGGCCCGGCAGCCGCTTTTGCGCTATTGAATTTTGTCATTGGCAACCGCGCTATTTTTTATTCAGCCCCTATGGTTTGGTTTGGTTTTGGTTGGCTGGTAATCATGCTGGCCAGATGGACAGAACACCGCTTCTGCCTTGCACGGTTCAGATATAGTATTGTGGGGATGGGTATAGCGGCCAGTTTTATCTTTGTCTGGCTGGCCAGCCCGACCGATTATCTGCAAGCCCCGACCTTTGATAAAAAAACCGTTACCCATTTTCAAAAATTAAAAGAAATTTTGCCGGAAAATAATGTTGCCATTGCCAGCTGGTGGGATTATGGCTATCTGTCGATGCTGATAAATGGCCGGCCAACCCTGCATGATGGCGGGGCGCAGTCAAGCCCAACGACCTATCTGATTGCCAATAATCTATTGCAAAGGTCTCAAAAAAAAGCTGCAAGCGAATTGCAGTTGCTTGGCGATAAAGGCTATGAGGCTGTGTTGACAATGCGGCAGAAAGATATGGTAGATAAAAATGTTGGCCAGCCGCATCAGAAAGAAGCAGAAATTTACCTGGTGTTGACAGCGGACATGGCAAAATGGATGCCTTCTATCAGCAAGTTAGGTGCTTTCAATATAAAGACTGGAAAGCCCATTTCTTTTGATGGCGTCAGGAAGGGATATCAGCTTTACTATGCAAATTTGAATTGCCAGCAAGCAAACAATGATCAGGAATTTCTTTGCGATAATAACTGGATGAATTTGACAACAGGCCAATTTGGCGAACGCGCAATCTTGCAAGGAATGACTACGTCAAAGGATGGCATGCAAATTGGAGGGAGAAAATTTTCACGAGCGAACATACCTTTTATTTTGCATTCCGAAATCGGCAAAAATGCGCAGGGCAATATGATTATCCACCGCGATTTATATTTTTCTGTCTTTCACCAGCTTTTTTATCTTAACAAGGCCGACCCGAATTATTTCACCCTTATCCATGACGGCTTCCCGTATATGCGAGTATTTAAAATCTTTTAGCTGCAGTTTGTGTTGTGAAGAGTCTTTAATTATTTTTCTTCTCGTTGCCCCTTAGCAAATAGCCTGTCGCGCGCTATATGAAGCATTAGGCCGGGCAGGCGAAGGGTAGAGAAAGTAAATGGCAAATTTCGACAATAAATCCAGGGTAGGCGGTCGCATAAAACGCTATGCAAAGGTTACCACCACCATGTCCGGTCTGGCAGCTAGGCTGGCAGGTGAGCGTTATCTGGGCGTGGATATTGACCGCTCCAAACATGCCGCACAATTGCGTGAAGCTTTGGGTGGGCTAAAAGGGCCCTTGATGAAGGTCGCACAAATTCTGTCAACTATTCCAGATGCTTTGCCGCCTGAATATGCTGATGAGCTGGCCGCATTGCAGGCAGATGCCCCGCCGATGGGCTGGCTATTTGTCAAACGCCGTATGGCAGCTACCCTGGGGGGAGACTGGCAGGAAAAATATGCCCAGTTTGACCGTCAGGCGATATCGGCTGCCTCGCTAGGGCAGGTGCATAAAGCTGTCAGCCATGATGGGCAAGCCCTGGCCGTAAAGTTACAATATCCGGATATGGCCTCTGCTATAGATGCCGATTTGGGCCAGCTAAAGCTGGTGTTTCAGCTTTATGAGCGTTTTGATAAGGCGATTTCTACAGCCGATATTCATAAAGAATTATCCGATAGGCTGCGCGAAGAGCTGGATTATGGGCGCGAGGCGGCAAATTTGAACCTCTATCGGTTAATGCTGGCAGAGGAAAAATCAGTAAATATCCCTGAAGTAGTGGCAGAATTATCAGCCCGACAATTATTGACCATGACCTGGCTAGAGGGGAAGAAGTTGATGGATTGGCTGGCAAGCAAGCCCAGCCAGAAACAGCGCAATCAGGTCGCGATTAATATGTTCCGCGCATGGTATGTACCTTTTTATTATTACGGGGTTATTCACGGTGACCCGCATTTAGGCAATTATTCCATTGATAAGGATTTAAACATCAATTTGCTAGATTTTGGCTCTATCCGTATTTTTCGCCCGGAATTCGTGGCCGGCGTTATTGACCTCTATAAGGCCTTGCGGGATAAGAATAATGGCCTTGCGCGCCGCGCCTATGAGCGATGGGGCTTTGACGGGCTGGACGATGAAGCAATAGAGGTATTAAATATCTGGGCTGGCTTTATCTATGCTCCGCTTCTGATTGATGAGGTGCGCCCGATACAGCAAATGCGCTCTGGCAGTGAAGGGCGTGAGCTGGCAGCAAAGGTACATGAGGAGCTAAAACGCATTGGCGGTATCCGGCCGCCACGGGAATTTGTGCTAATGGACAGAGCAGCGGTTGGATTAGGCTCGGTCTTTTTGCATCTGAAAGCAGAGGTGAACTGGCATCGTCTATTTCACAATCTCATCGATGAATTTTCAGAAAATCTATTACGCCAAAAACAAAATGATGCTATTGATCTTATTTTTAAGAATGGATTCAACAAATACTAATTTTGTTTCTGGATAATAAATTTAATCACGGGTTCGAATCAATATGATATATCCGGTTATTTTGTGTGGTGGCAAAGGGACAAGGCTTTGGCCAAAATCCAGAGCAGTGATGCCAAAACAATTCGTTCCGCTAGTAAAAGATGAAAGCTTGTTTCAATTAACTTGCAAGCGAGTTACTGGAAAAAACTTCAACGATCTAACAATTTTTACTTCAAATGATTATAGGTTTCCTGTTTCTCAGCAGCTGAAAGACATTTCAATCTCTAAAGCCAACATATTTCTAGAACCTGAGGCAAGAAATACTGGCCCATCCATCATTTGCGCTTGCCAGCACATATATGGCCAAGATGAAAATGCAATTGTTCTCGCACTACCAGCAGATCATTATATTCCATGTAATGAATCATTCCTTTCCATGATAAATGAAGGATTGAGTTTGGTAAAACTTGGTCAAATCGTAACATTTGGCGTCAAGCCAACAAGAGCTGAAACTGGTTATGGATATATCGAACTAGCTAAGGGGGGGCAGGTAATTAGTTTCCATGAAAAACCAGATGCTTCTGCGGCCAAAAGAATGCTTTTGGCCGGGAATTTTTTATGGAATTCGGGTATTTTTTTAATGAGGGCTAAAGACATCGTTCTCCTAGCTCAAGAATTGCAAGCTGAAATATCAAATATTGTTTCGAGTTCGCTGCATGATGCTGAAAAAGATCTTGATTTTACGAGATTTCAAACCAGAACTTGGAATAGACTAGAAAATATTTCAATAGACAAAGCGATAGCAGAAAAGATCGGGAATTTGAGCTGCATACCGTTTAAAGGCCATTGGTCTGATCTTGGAGATTGGTTGTCGGTAAAAAGCCTGGCGGCTAAGTCTGACATAGGTGGAAATAAGGCTGACATAGATGGAAATATTATTTCCGGTCTGGTAACTCAAGTTGATGTTAAAAACAGTCTTTTAGAATCAATGAAAGACGGGCCATCACTTGGCGTGCTTGGTTTAGAAAACGTAGTCGTGATTGCTGATCGAGACGCTGTCTTGGTGGCTGACATCTCCAAGAGCCAAAAGGTAAGACAATTAGTAGAAAAAATGAAAGATAATCGCATCAATGAAGCCACAAATCATTTTCGCGATTTTCGTCCGTGGGGATGGTTTGAAGTTCTCTTTGAAAGTGAAAATTACAAGGTTAAGAGGTTAACTATTTATTCGGACAGCGCGTTATCTCTCCAAAGTCATAAGTTTAGGTCTGAACATTGGGTTGTGACCGAAGGAGAGGCATCGGTGATTATTGGCGATCAAGAGCTGGCCTTGCAAATAGGCCAGTCTTGTTACATCCCAGCAGGTACCATTCACAGGTTAACTAACAACACGGTTGGAAACTTAACTGTGATAGAAGTTCAGACAGGTTCATATCTCGGTGAAGATGATATTGAACGATTTGACGATGTCTACAAACGGAACTAATTGATAGAGGTTTGCTCGGCTTCTAATAGCCTTCGCGCTCCATACGCTTGCGCATTAGTTTACGCACCCGACGTGTTGATTCGGCTTCTTCACGTGCGCGACGCTCAGATGGCTTTTCAAATGCGCGGCGATTCTTCATTTCGCGGAACAAACCTTCGCGCTGCATTTTCTTTTTCAACACACGAAGTGCCTGATCTACATTATTTTCACGGACTGCTACGAACAAATGACTATCCTCTAAAGCCGACAATACGCTGTAACGCTACAGCACTGATTTATAGAGCGCATAGAATATCACAAATTGAGTGTTAATGTAAAGCAGGATATCAAATCTCGTAAAAACAGGCATAAAAAACTGTTTGCGGCTGGTAAAAACAGCCTTTCTTCATTTATTTACAGGCACAGTTGTAATAGGCTACACTACCCGCAAAAAGTTTTTACCCTTTTTTCAGCTTTTTTTATGAGGTTTGTCAAAATTATGAGCCGTTCAGAGATTACTTCGGAAGCTTTTATCGAAGCGATGCTGGTGCATGTGCCATTTGATGGCTGGACAGAGGCCGCCATGCAAACCACTGCGGACCAGCTCGGCCTCTCTGCTTTGCAAATGACACAGCTCTTTCCGCAGGGGATCACCGGGCTTGTTGAAACAGTGTCAGATGATATCGACAGGCATATGGCAGAAATTTTTATGAACCGTTTTGCCGATGATATGGATATGATGCCGGTACATAGAAAGATAAGAGAATTGCTGCTTATTCGTTTCGAGTTATTACATCCAAACAAGGAGGCGGTGCGCAAAATGGTTGCCTTTATGGCACAGCCGGCCCAGGCTAAGCTGGGCAGCAAGCTGCTCTATAAAACCCTGGACAGGGTATGGCGGATAGCAGGAGACCGTTCAACCGATTATAATTTTTATACTAAAAGAGCGACTTTGGGAGCTGTATATGGCTCTACCATGCTGGCCTTTTTGGATGATGATACAGCTGATATGCAAAAGACACGTGCTTTCCTCGACAGGCGTTTGCAAGATGTGGCTAGAGTGCCAAAAGCAACCAGGCCATTGCAGGCAGCTTTCTCTGCGATTGGCAGGATGCTAAAAGGAGCAGGCTCCATGCGCCGCAAGACGAGCGGTAGGTAGGGTTATCGCGGCAGGCGGGAATTGTATTCTGGAATGTTGGGAGCGGTATCTTGCAGATTTTAGTCACAGGCGGGGCAGGATATATCGGCTCGCACATGGTTGTTGCCCTATTGGAAGCTGGCCATCAGGTGGCAGTTCTGGATAATTATACCAACAGCTCCGCCGGCATATTAAAAAGAGTAGAAGAAATTACCGGCAAACACTGTCCGGCTTATGAAGCAGATGTGACAGATGCTGGCCAGCTTGCCGCGCTGATGGCCGAAATTCGGCCAGATAGCGTGCTTCATTTTGCCGGACGAAAATCGGTAGCCGAATCTGTTGAACGGCCAGATTTTTATCATCAGCAAAATGTTGGCGGCACACAAAATCTGCTTTCGGCAATGGCAAAATCTGGCTGTAATCAGATTATTTTTTCCTCTTCGGCAACGGTTTATGGAGTGCCGAAATTTTTGCCTTTTACTGAAAGCCACCGCGTATCGCCTTTTAATCCCTATGGCGCGTCAAAGCTGGCGGCTGAAAAAGAGATAGCGCGCTGGACAGATGCTGATCCTGAACGCAGGTCTGTATTATTGCGCTATTTTAATCCTGTAGGGGCGCATATTTCCGGCAAAATCGGGGAAAATCCAAGAGGCCGGCCAGATAATCTGTTTCCCTTTATCGTCCAGGTGGCAGCCGGCCTGAGGGCAGAATTGGAAATCTATGGCGATGATTATGATACGCCAGACGGGACAGGGGTGCGCGATTATATTCATATAACCGATTTGGTGGATGGCCATATTGCCGCTCTGGCTTATGCCCAAAATCATAAGGGAAGCGAGATATTCAATCTGGGGACAGGCAAGGGCTATTCTGTAATTGAGGTGGTGTGCGCCTTTGAAGCGGCAACTGGCAGAACCGTTCCCTATCAGATAAAAGACAGGCGGCCTGGTGATATTGATATATTCTATGCTGACCCGTCAAAAGCAGAAAGCCAGCTGGGTTGGGCGGCTAAATTGGGGCTGGAACAAATGTGCCGTGATGGCTGGCGCTGGCAGGAAAATCAGTCCGGTGGCGCGCAAAAATAGCCAACACACAGCGTTTTTTCATGATAATCAGATTTCATTTAGGATATTTTCTGTCTAATATGCTATGCCAACAGAATTAAATATCGTTTTGTTAGAGAGTTATTGCAAAAATGCCGATTAAGGTGCCGGATAATCTGCCAGCTTTGGAAATACTGGCTCAGGAAGGCGTGGATCTGATCGCTGAAAATATCGCACAGCGTCAGGATATTCGCCCCTTGCGCCTGTTGTTGCTTAATCTGATGCCCAAGAAAAAAGATACCGAGATTCAGTTTGCCCGTTTGTTTGGTAACAGCCCCTTACAAATTGATATGCTGCTGATGACGACTGCCAGCTATACGCCGCGCAATACCGAGCCGGCCTATCTGCGCCGCTTTTACCGCCAATTGCCAGAGGTAAGAGATGAGTATTTTGATGCGCTTATCGTTACCGGCGCACCGGTAGAAACATTGCCGTTTGAAGAAGTGCAATATTGGCCGGAATTGCAGGAAATTATGGAATGGTCGAAGACCCATTGTTTTCGGCGTCTTGGCATTTGCTGGGGGGCACAAGTGCTGATGAAACAGTTTCACGGCCTTGAAAAACACCAGATGGCGGACAAGCTGTTTGGCGTGTTTAATCACCAGCTTGCGCCTGCGTCCGGGCGGCTTTTGCAAGGCTTTACCGACAGCTTTCCCATGCCGGTATCGCGCTATACCTATAATGACGGGGAAGAAATCGCCAATGCCGGCCTTGAGGTGCTGGCGAGGTCAGAAGAGGCAGGGATAGGTATGGTACGTTGCCCCGGGACAGGGGATTTATATGT
>Ga0209654_1000377_pt1 | contig 44881 bp, 32 predicted proteins | sample SaaInl1SG_22_DNA_FD_184646 | JGI IMG/M metagenome (GOLD analysis project Ga0209654, IMG submission 184646) | Marine microbial communities from expanding oxygen minimum zones in the Saanich Inlet - ESP_161SG_22_DNA (SPAdes) (version 2) | ecosystem: Environmental > Aquatic > Marine > Intertidal... | reverse complement strand
TAATATCAGCGGTTCGAACTTTTTTATTTTCAAATTGAAAATTTTCAGGAAATATCGAACCAATTAGCCTTCTTTTGTTGTCTAAATCACTTTTAATGTATTGATTTTCAATACTTTCAAGTCCTTTTAGACCGTTTTTATACAACTGAAAAACTTCTTGTTTTTTCTCCAACTGTTTTTCTTTTTCTCTTAGCTCATCTATAAGGTTTTGAAACCTCATTTTGGCTTTTTGATATTCTTCTTTTGAAAGATCGCCATCAATGTATAAGTCTTGGATTTTAACTAGCTTTTCTTCCAAGTTATTGAGCTTCTGATAATGCTTCGGACCGATTCCACTTTCCTTATCAATTTTCACAAATTCCTCTTTTATAAGTTCAATGAGTAATTCATATGCATTTTGGTCTAGCGATATGGATTTTAAAAAATGATTATACCACGAGTGAACATCATCTTTTCTAATGCGAACATCGCATGGAGAAAAGCAGTGGTAGTAGGAGTAGGGTTTGTTGCGTCCTTTTGAGGTACTCGCCGAAAGCGGTTTATTACATTTTGGACACATTACAAATCCACGAAGCGGGAAGTTAGGATTTACTTTTTTGTGAGATTTTCCTATTTGCTTTTTACGTCCATCTAAAATTTCTTGAACCTTATCAAAAATAGCCTCGGTTACTAAGGGCTCATGAATCCCATCAATATATTGCTCTCTTTCGTCCTTGTATGCTTTGATATATACTTTGCCACAGTATAAGGGATTACGCATTGTTCTTGAAAATGCAGAAGAGGTGGATTTAAAACCTTTCTTTTTGAGCCTGCCAAATACTTCTTTAAGGTTATAAATCCCTGAGGCCATTAATTCAAAAGCTTCACGCATGTAATCTGCATCTTCGTTAGGAACTAAAACAGGCTTTTTAGACGCATCTCTTCCCATAGAATACCCCTTTGGCGGAGAGCTTACATAACGCCCCTCTTTCATTGCTCGTCTTGTTCTAGCAATTACATTTTGGGAGCGTCTTAGGTTTTCTACTTCGGGAGCTGATAAGTACACAGCCAATAAGATCCCTTGCTCAGGAATGGACATATCCAAAGGCTGAGTGATTGCATTGACATTGATTCCCAGTCCTTGGAAAAGATTGATTTTGTTGTAAGACTCTGCTGTGTTTCTTGAAAACCGATCCCATTTCACAATTGAATAGCAGCAGCTTGTTGCGTTTTTCCATGGTTACTGCTAACTGGTCCATTACGCCACATTTGGTGCCTACAAAGTTGTGTTCAGCCACGCGAGAAATCTTAATCAGCTCCAAGTCAGGAAGCGTTAAATCAAACAGGTCATTTAAGCCTTTAGCTACGCCACATTCCAGTGCTGCAGAGGAACTAATTCCTGCGCCAATAGAAGTTCGATCGATATCATACAATCAAAATCACCGAGTTTTCCTGGGCAAGCTTTTACAATCCCATCTCCTACACTCAATAAATAATTTTCCCAATGCGTATCACTAATCTGCAGGGGCTTGTTAATATCGAAAGTAAAAGCACCTTCGTCTTCAGAATTTACGCGACATAGACTGTTGACTTTTTTTCTAAACCAAATTGTGACTTTACGATCTATCGCTGCCGGCAATACATGTCCACCATTGTAATCAATGTGTTCGCCAATAAGGTTGATGCGGCCGGGGGATTTTACAATGATGACAGATTTGTTCAGATTGACTTCCACTAGTACATAAACATTTAATTAGTTTTAACTTAAATAAACCTATCCAAAAAATATAAATTGTACAAAAATTATTAGTTCAAAAACCATAAACAAGTTAAAATTCTTTAGTTTGTAGGTAAATAACCATCAAACACTTTTTACCTTGATTTATAAATTTGTAAAATGATAATGAAAATAAAACTTAATGATAAAATTAGTTGAGAATAAATTTTTAGTTTCTTTATTGATTTCTTCAATAATTTTCAACACCATTACGGCCCAAAATCTTGTTGTTAATGGTGTAGTTTCTTCATCTGAAGATAAAACTCCAATTCCAGCAGCAAGTGTAGTTTTGAAAGTAATGACAAATGGTACGGCTTCAGATTTTATGAAAATAATCTTTTCTGAAATTTCAAAAAACTTAACTTTATATAAATGCTATGAACAAAATTCAAAAAATTGAAACATTCATTGTGGAAGAAAAACTTTCACAAAGTTTTTATTTCTCTCAGTGGGATTACTCCGAAAGACGTATATGTATCGTGAAGGTGACAACTTCTGATGGAGAGTTTGGATGGGGCGAGGGGTATGGTCCTGCAAATTTGATTAATGAGGGTATTTCATTTCTAAAACCTTTTATCTTGGGTCAAAATCCACTTGAAAATGAAGTGATTTGGCACAACATGTACAGAAAAACATTAGATTTTGCAAGAAGAGGAATATTAGTTTCTGCTTTGAGTGCTATTGATGTTGCACTTTGGGACTTGAAAGGTAAACTTCTGGGATTACCTGTTTCAACTTTACTTGGCGGTGCACATCGAACCAAAATAAAGCCTTATGCAACAGGGCTTTATTTTACTGACCCAAAAAATCCAAGAAAAGATTTTGAAAAAGAAATTGATAAATATCTGTCCATGGGGTTCAAGGCCATCAAAATGAAAGTTGGTTTGGGAATTAATGAAGATTTTGATAATGTTAAATATGTTCGTAACCTTATAGGTGATGATATTGATCTCATGGTAGATTCTAACCATGCGTATTCATTACGAGAAGCCGTAATTCTATCTAAGAGATTGGAATCTCTAAATATAAGTTGGTTTGAAGAACCACTATCTCCGGAATTTTACAAACAGTATAGCGAATTACGAAAAAAAACATCAATACCTATTTCAGGCGGAGAATGTGAGTATTTAAGGTATGGTTTTCATCAAATGTTACGAAACAATTCTGTAGATATTATTCAGCCTGATATTTGTGCGTGTGGAGGTATTACTGAAGCTAAAAGAATTTCTGCGTTATCTACAACCTACGGAGTTGATTTAGTTCCACACACATGGGGTAGCGCAATAGGCATACACACTGCGCTTCATTTTATTTCTAATTTAGAAAATATGCCTGGAAGAATGCAAGAACCTGACTTTCTTATGGAATATGACCAGACTGAAAATAGCCTTAGGGAAAAGCTTACCAATACAAAAATCGAATTAGTTGACGGCTATCTTGAGGTTCCAAATACTCCAGGATTAGGTATAGAGATAAATCAAGAAGTTTTAGATGAATTTACTGTTAAAAAACAGAAACATAACGGTATCATTTCATGAAAATAACTACAAAGAACTTTGGGTATAAAAAACTCTATATTGATGGCAATTTAGTTGACGCCAAAAGTGGTGAAAGGTATAATATAACCTGTCCTGCTAATGGTGAAGTCATTGCACAAGTTGCTAAAGGAAGCGAACACGAAGCTGAAATAGCACTGAAATCTGCTAAACGTGGTTTTGAAATGTGGTCAAAACTGTCATTGAGCGAGAGAACATCATGGATGTTGAAACTCAGAATGGCGGTTCTAGAAAAAGAAGAATTACTACGGACTGCTATGGTTCATGAGATGGGAAAAACCTACGCAGGAGCTTATGAAGACATTGAAGCATTAGTTAATTCATTGGAATGGTATCCTGCAACAATGAAAAATTACAGGGAAGAACAAATTCCAGACTACGAGAATACACATATTCATAAAATGATTGCAAAACCTGCTGGAGTTGCAGTCGCTTACCTCACTTGGAATTTCCCCTTGTTAAATATTGGATTTAAAATAGGTCCAGCACTAGCGTCTGGTTGTACCTTGATCATCAGACCTTCAGAAATTTCTCCCTTGTCTGCCTACATGCTTGGAGAAATACTTCATGATATAAATTTCCCTCCAGGAGTTGTAAATATTATTGCAGGCCCCTCAAGTAAAGTCGCTAAAGTAATGACTGCCAGCAAAATTCCAGCTGTATTAACTATGATTGGGTCTACAACTACAGGATTGAAAATTATTGAAGAAAGCACGACCTCTATCAAGAAATTTGGTATGGAACTCGGTGGAAATGCGCCTTTTATTGTATTTGAAGATGCCGATATGGAACAATCCTTAGACCTTGCGATTGCATTAAAGTATGGAAACACAGGTCAAATATGCGTAGCAGCCAATAGAATTATGGTGCATAAAAATGTGTATAACAAGTTTGTCGAGGCCTATGTTAAAAGAGCAAATGAAGTAGTCCTTGGTTTTGGGACTAAGGAAAACCCGGAAGTTTTTATGGGCCCAATGGCCTCAAGAAAAGGAAGGGATAGAATGTTTAATCTTATTCAAGATGCCGTTGATAAAGGAGCTTCATTGGTTTATGGAGGAGGTATCCCTGATAATTTACCAAAAGGAGGACATTGGATACAACCAACTGTGGTAACAGGAGTTACGCAAGACATGTTGCTCTTTAGAGAAGAAATATTTGGTCCTGTAGCAGGAATCATGTCCTTTGATTCTGATGATGAAGCATTGGCATTAGCAAACGATACAGAGTTTGGTCTTGCATCTTATATTTTCTCAAATAATCACAAAAGAATTGAACGATTTACTAATGAATTAGAATTTGGTGAAGTTCATATTAATGGAGTAAAATATGCTATTTATTTGCCTCACGGAGGGTTTAAAAATAGTGGACTAGGGCACGATTGTTCTCATCTTGCCTTGGAGGATTATTTGGTTAAAAAAAGAGTAACAACAGCTATATAGATGAAGATCAACGCTTTAAAAGAAAAATTATCATCTGGCGCTACCGCTATCGGTCCTTTTTGTAAAATGACTGACCCTGCAGTTGCCGAAATTGCAGCACTTAGTGGATTTGATTTTCTTATCATTGATATGGAACATGGCCCGTATGGATTTGAGTCTGCTCAAAACCTTATTCGCGCTGCTGAAGCTAGAGGGATTACACCAGTCATTCGGATAACAGAAAATTCAGAAACCTTAATTTTAAGGGCATTAGATATTGGTGCAACATGCATTCAAGTTCCTCAAATTTGTTCAAGTGAAGATGCTTTGAAAGTAGTCAAGGCAGCTAATTTCTTCCCCAAAGGAGAGCGTGGAATGTGTCGCTATGTGCGGGCTGCTGATTATACTTCTATTGATGGTAAAAGTCATTTTGGAAGTGCCAATGACTATATCCAAACCATAGTACATATTGAAGGATTAGATGGTATCAATAACTTAGAAGAAATTATTGCTGTTGACGGAATTGATATAATCTTTTTAGGTCCTTACGATCTGTCTCAATCTTGTGGTGTTCCTGGAGAGATCTTTCATGAGAAAGTGATGAGTCGTATGAAAGAAGCTGTACAACTTGCTAAATCACATGGCAAAGTAGTGGGTACGTTTACCGAAAGCACTGAAAAAGCCAAGATGTGGTCAGATTTGGGTGTGCAATACATTTCATATGCTGTGGATGTAGGTATTTTGACAAACGCCTTTACCAAAATTGTTCAAGATTTTAAATCCTAACAACTCCTAGATTGTGTAGGGTTGACTTATTTTACGTTATATTTAAATTTAATGAACATGAATTTTTATCGCTTAGTATTTCCTTTTACCTGTTTAATACAATCCCTTATTTCGTTTTCCCAACAGCCACCCAATATTGTGTTGCTTTTTGCTGATGATGCGGGCTATGCAGATTTTGGATTTCATGGAAGTAAAATCATCAAAACACCACATCTTGATAAACTTGCTAGTGAGGGGATTAGGTTTACCCAAGCCTATGTTTCTGACCCCACATGTGGGCCTTCAAGAGCAGGATTGATTACAGGAAAGTACCAACAACGTTTTGGCTTTGAAGAGAACAATGTGCCTGGCTATATGAGTGCAGTTTCTGCTGCTGATGGTACAGAAATGGGGTTGCCGCTAAGCGAAAAAACGATAGGCGATTATTTAAAGTCTAAAGGCTATAAAACATCATTTTACGGAAAATGGCATTTGGGTGGAGGAGACAGATTTCATCCGTTAAAAAGGGGATTTGACACGTTTTACGGATTTAGAGGTGGCTTAAGAAGTTATTTTGATTACAAACAGACTCCTAAAGATTCCTTGAATCGAGCAGAGCGTGGTTTTGCGAATTTTGAAGAGCCTGGTATATACTACACGGATAAACTTGCGAATGAAGCCGTTTCTTTTATTCAAGAAAATAAAAACAACCCCTTTTTTGCATTCGTTTCGTTTAATGCTGTTCATACTCCCATGGAAGCTTTAGAACAAGATCTAGAAAAATTTCCAACATTAACGGGGAACAGGAAAATTGTTGCCGCCATGACGCTTGCACTAGATAGGGCATGTGGAAAAATCATTGATACTATTGACGCCTTAGGTCTTGGAGAAAATACCATCATCGTTTTTACTAATGACAATGGCGGACCCACAGACAGAAACGCCTCTAGTAATTATCCGTTGAGTGGAACAAAATCGAATCACCTTGAAGGTGGTATTCGTGTACCGTTTTTAATGCGATGGTCTAGCAATTTGCCACAAAATGCAGTATTTGACTATCCTGTTAGTACATTAGATTTGCTCCCCACTTTCTTTAGTGTTGCAGGCGGAGATGTCGAAAATATTTCTACGGATGGGGTAAATTTATTGCCTTTTGTCAAAGGAGAAAAAGATGAACAACCTCATGATTACTTGTATTGGAAAAAACAAGCACGAGGAGCTGTTCGAGCAGGAGATTGGAAGTTACTTCGTTTTCCAGATCGCCCTGCTGAATTATATCATGTAACGAAAGACAATCGAGAGCTTCATGACCTAGCTTCTAAATATCCAGATAAAGTCAAAGAACTTTATAAAAAGCTCTTTGAATGGGAATCTACTTTGGAGCGCCCACGTTGGCTGCTTCAACGAAAATTCGAAAATGTGGATATCGACCGGATGGATGCCTATAGAGATCAGTCGTTGTTTTTTAAAGAAGAACGGCAATAAAAAAAGGCTCCTTTGAAAAAAGAAGCCTTTTTATTCTAATAAAATTTGTGTTTATTCTTTAATAAATTTCTTTGTCGAAGAACCACTATCAGTTTGTATTTGCGCGAAATAAATAGCTTTGTCTAATGTCGATACATCTATGCTATTGCTATTTTGTGTTGTTAGCACTTGCTTCCCTAATACATCAAACACTTCAATGCTGTTTACTGCTTCTCTAGCATCTACTGTCAACGTGTTTTGAACAGGATTCGGGTAAATGTTGAAATCTAATGTTGAAATTTTATCATTTGATAAAACTTCTGGACCTGTAACAACAATATCATCTATTAGAACTATATTAGTTCCTGTCGCTGTGTCTGGACCACCAATAATAATTTCTATTAACAGATTTTGGCTCACATCTAATACTTCAAAATCATAAGAATATGTGTACCAAGTATCAGAATCTGAACCGATAGATGATGGCATAGAAGTAATAACTTTTTGTGTTGACGCTACGTTATTACCTCCTTGTTTAACATAAGCTTTTGTAGCAGTTGCACCAGGTCCAGATACTTTTCTGACTTTGTACGTTAGATTAAAAGTTCCTGTCGCTGCCGAAGACATGTCTATTGTAATATCTTTTGCTCCTTTCCATGAAGCTGTAATTGATAGTTGCATAGCTCCATTTGCTGTAGCACCTTTGTCATTAATATATGTAATTTGTGAGCCATTATTACTAGCAACCCAATCACCTAAATCAGAATCGAAATTATCACTAAGTATAGTTGTTTGAGCAAATGAATTTGCCTGTGCAAAAATTATAAGTAACAAGCTTAATATTAAGTATATTTTTTTCATAAATAAGAGTTTAAATTAAATTCAATAATAACTTTAAATTTTTTTTAAATCATATAAATTTTATCATTTTTAGTACAAAAATTAACATATTTCCAAAAAATAGTCTTATTCCTTTTGCCACACTCTTAAATATTCCACTTCAAAGTCCACAACACCATCCGTATTTTCTCCCAGAGGGCTATTGGCCTCCAAGTCTTCTAAACTGTCAGGAACACCATGCCAAGGAAACGTTTCTTGGTCTAACCAAATTTTAATGGGTTTGGTAACTACATAATTGGCAACACTTCCATTTCCGCCTTTATTGTTTGTTACATCATCATAGGCGTTGATCTGAGCAATGCTTGCCGAACTTATTAAGTTTCCGTCAACATATACTTTAATTCCTGTTTCGTCCCATTCAAATCCGTACACATGAAAATCGTCAGCAACTCTATATCCTAAATCTAAGTATTCGGTGTACGTGGTTCTTCCTTGTCCTGCGGAACTCCAATCATGAATCGACCACCACAATTCCTTTTCTTTGTATTGTTTTGAAGGTTGTTTGTGATCACCAAACATTTCAAAAAAGTCAAGTTCAGTCAAATTTCCTGTCGCCCACAACGAGCTTGTGATTTCAGCGTCTGCAGCTTTAGACTTCACCTCGATATAGCCATATTTAAATTCATTTTTGGTGATAATTGCTGCGGTTGTAATATTTTCATATTTATTTCCGTCTCTATCATTCTTTGGGTTAAAATCATAATTCGGCTCCCATCTGGTTTTTAATTTGAGCATTCCATTTTCTAGACGTACATTTTTAGTAGAAAATTGAGATGGAGCTCTTCCTTTAAAATTGGATTGGAACTCACCATTAGTTCCTTGGATGAGCCATTTATTTTGATCCAATACTTCCCCTTCAAATTCGTCGCTCATTTGTGTGTTTAACACCCAGCCCCCATCATTATTCTGATCTGATAAAGGAAAGTTAGGGTTAACGCTTGTTCCGGGTTCAGGAATGTTAACCTCTGGATCTGGTGGTTCTATTTTAGGTGTTGAATCGTCTTTTGAACACGAAACGAAATACAATAGAATACAAAAAATTAAAATATTTTTTTTCATAATAAAAACACAGATATCAATGTTTTGCGCTCCAAAAATACTGCTCACTAATTCTAATTAACAGTATGAATCTATCATGAATACTCAAAAATTTAACAAGTAGAGGGTATTCTATGACTATTATAATCGCTCTTTATTTTTTTTATAAAAACGGTCTATACGTTGTTGTTGGGGTGTATCAAGTTGTTGATTTGAAAGAAACCAATAAGCCGCCCTAGCAGTGATAAAATTTTCATCTAATAGAGATAGGGCTTGTTTGTTAATCTGCTTTGAATTTGGATTATGAATAGACATCACTTCCAGGTAATTCACCAATACAGGGTATGCATTTAGCGTGCTGATATTTGAACAAAACGTATCAAAATAAGGTTTTGGTGTTTTATTTCCCAACTTTTTCAAAGATCTCAGTATAGCTATTTTAAAGGTTTCATCGCCTGTATTAAAAAATTCTTTGATAGACTTCGTATAAACGGCAGTAGGAGCATGTTCAATATAATCAATAGCAGGTTTTAAAAATTTTGGTTCTGCAAATGTTTTAGCTAAAACCAAATGAACAAATTCCGGAGTGTACCATTGTCTTTTTTTTGCCTCTTGTATGGATAAAAAAGGATATGACTCTGAGGCTAGTTGCAAGAAGTTTTTTAACTGCTCTTCGGATGCGGATTGCGCTGTTATGGTATTGATAATTCGTTTCATATCGTTGTTATTCGCCCAATGCCAAAGGGTAAAACAAGTGAGTGCTGCACCTGCCACCGTTTCTTTAGGGTCAAACACTATCGCAGTTTCACCTGAGTATGCGTCAACGTCATCATTTGTGTCAACCACGCGTATGATTTCATTAATATAAACATCCTTGTAAGGAGACTTTTGATTAGACATTATGGAAGTTAGTTTTATATAGTCTTCATCATCAAACACGTCATCTTTATACTTTTCTAGAGTTGCTCCTTCTTTCAGCGTGTATTTTTGAAATACACCCAAATCGTCCCAGAAAATTCGCACAGGAATTACTTTACAATAGTCGAGATGACAAATCACAGATTCTACATCCATATAGTAGGCATTGTGCATACCATTGGCCTTTGGGATTTGAACCAAAATACCTTTTATTGCTTCTTTTTCCCCTGGGTGCTTTATGGATACTTCGTGTTTGATAATGTCAGAAGTCAACGCATATGCATTGGTTTCTTCCGCTTGAAAACGTACAGAAAAACTCAATATATAACAGACAATAAAAACACTTAAGCGTAGCATCGAAGTTCAAAAAGTTTTACATCGTTAGCTCCATAGGTTTCTTCGCATAGCAAACGAATAGCATCGCACCGAGTTGGTTCAAAATTGAATTTCACCAAACGTGTCCTATTGTCTTTTACCTTAGCAAGTTCCACCCATTTTCCTCGAATGCGGCCGTGCAAGGTTGTATTTTTTACCATTTCTTTTGGAATATGATTGCTATACAGCTCATCATTTCTGCTGTCCTTTCGCATCATAATATTTCGCCTGACGTTAGTGTCACATTTTATTTCTACAGTAGAGAGCGTGATTGGATTATCCCACTCGAGTTGTACTTCTGCATCCATTCCATCAGACTTCCAATGATTGATTTCTCCATCGATATCCCTGGAAATTCCATTGAGGAGGTTTTTAGCGTTTCCTGTTTTTGTGGAGGAAGCGAAAATTAAAGCAGCTTTTCTTGCCAAATCATTTGGATCATTTGCAGGTCTGTTTGGTATAAAAGCATCATCACGCATCAGTTGCTCTTGGATTTCATTAATGTGAGATGTTGCAACCGTTCTCGGTAAAATATTTCTTTCAATACAAATGACAGATGCAGTACCTACAGCCTGCCCCATAAGGGCGCAGGTTGCCATGATCCTTGAAGATGATAAGGCAATATGCGTCTGACTTACATTACGACCAGCGAACATTAGATTTCGAATGTTTTTTGAATACAGTGCTCGAAAAGGAAACTCATATACTTTTTTAAAGTGGTAATGAAAATAACTTGGTGGTTCCGAGATGTTTTCAATACCACCAGGATTGTGTTCGTCTAACGACCAACCACCAAATGCCACGGCATCTTTAAAATGTTTGTGCTCTGTCATGTCTTTTTCAGAAACAATATAGTCGCCAACAAAACGTCTAGACTCTCTTCTGCATGGTAAAGATCCTACCCAATCCAACGCTAGGTTTTCAGCTTCGGGGAAGTTGCCAGAGTTTTTGATAAAATCCCAAACTCCGTGTAAATAGCCCATTAGTTTGTGTCGGTTTTTTTCAAAATCACCAATAATATCCCCATCGCTTCCTACTTCAATCCACCAGATACCGTCTTGATAGCCTGCAAATTTTCTTCGTTTACTAGCACCTTCGTTAGTGTATTTTATCGCATATGACGGTGGAGAATATTTGATGGGTCTGCCCATATCTTTTGAAGACATTAAAAGCGTAGCCCCCATTTGCCAACCATCAGGTTTGTCGGGTGCATACGTTTCATCAAATTCAGCCTTTCCCTCCCTTCCAGTTCTATATAAAGCTCCTGCAGAAGCAGCCAATAACCCATCACCAGAACAATCAATAAAAATTTCTGCATTGATGGTGAACATGGTCTCGGTGGTAAATTGCCAGCAAATGGCAGATTGGATTTTATTGTCCTTTACAACGCTATTAATAGCTTGAGTATTTAGCATCAAGGTAATGTTAGGCTCTCGTACCACAAAATCATACATCACATGATCAAAAACAGGATAGGACTCTTGTTCATTTTCAAATCGGTTATGTAACAGAATTTCTTCAATGATGCCTGTTTCACGTTCAGCTTTCCCCTTGATGTTGTTTACTCCGTTCAAATGAACACGCATTTCGCTAGATGCATTTCCGCCTAAAACGGGACGGTCTTGAATAAGGACAACCTTGACCCCATTTCTTGCAGCTGAAACAGCTGCACAAATTCCGGCTGCGCCCCCTCCAATAACGGCTACTTGGTAAGTTTTTGTTTTAGTTCTATTGGGTATTTCATCTAATGATGACCCAAGTTGAGTCCATTTATCGGAATCTCTGTCGTAAACGAGCTCTTTATTTACAGCACATGAAGTAGCTATTAGTGGTAAAGTCCCTGCGGCTAATGCTGCGTTGCCTCCTTTTTTAAAAAAATCTCTTCTTTTCATGGATACTTGTATTTTGCTTTATTGCCATGCCATCCTTTTTTAAATTGCAATGTTAGTTTTGCGGTTAGTTCAGGATTTTCAATCGCAATATTCGTTGTTTCATCAGGATCTGTTTGGTGATTATAAAGCTCAGTAAATATGGGAGAGGCTTTGGGGTTAGTAATGTCCTTCCACAGAATAAGTTTATAGTCTTTTGTTTTCATGGCATATCCCATGAGATTATGTTCAAATAATTTTCTATCCCAATTTTCTTTTTGTTGTGACTTAATATTTTCCTCCACTTCATGCAACAAAGGTCCAAAGAATGTTTCTCTCATTGCTGGTCTTAAGGGGTATGCGCCCCATTCTCTAAGTGCTGGTGTGGGAAATTGCGAGAATACGGCTTTCTTCCAATCTAATTTGGGGTTATCTAGTAAAGGAGCAAAACTTTGACCTTCCAAATGTTTTGGCAAAGGTAGTTCTGCAAGTTCTGATAAGGTTGGGTAGATATCAACAAGCTCAACCAAGGCATTGGTTCGAGCTCCTCTGCTTTTCATACCTGGTGACCAAATTATCATAGGGACTCGAGTTGCAACTTCATAATTGGTTGCTTTACCCCAAATGCCCATCTCGCCTAAATGGAACCCATGATCGCTCCATAAAATAATGATCGTGTTCTCATATTCCCCCGAATCTTTTAAGGCGTTTAGCATTTTCCCTATTTGGGTATCTACATAGCTCACGCATGCCAAGTAAGCATGTTTTAAGGTGATAGCGAGTTCTTTATCGATAGGCCCTTTTTTGGGTATATTGCTTCTAACGCGAAGTTCAAAAGAAGGATGTATACCCATAGCAGCTCCGTGGTTTGGTGGTTGGTTATGTGGACTTAGTGCTATAGAGTCTCTTTTATATAAATCCCAGTACTTTTTGGGGGCTACCCAGTTCAGGTGAGGTTTGTTAAAGCCCAACCCCAAGAAAAAAGGCTTCTTTTGATTAGCAAGTAATTCATTCATAGTTGCAATGGCCAAGTCTGTGTGATATCCATCAGCATAGGTGTTATCAGGGACATCTGCAGCTTCATATGCCACCCCTGAGGCTAATCCGTATTTGGCTACATCACCATAAATTTCAAACATTTTTTTTCTTGTCTCTTGACGTTCTCTTACATTTTTTGGTAACGCAAAACCTACTGGTTTTACAATATCCTTTACAGTTAGACTGTCATATGCAGGAAGTCTGCTCCATGATTTTTCATCATCCAAATCACCATGATGGAATATTTTGCCCATATATACCGTTTCATAGCCATTGTTTTTAAAATGTTGTGGTAAGGTAACTACATTGGGATTTACATCTCTAAACTTAAGGTAGTTATGGAAAATGCCACTGGTTTCAGGTCGAATTCCAGTTAATACACTAGCTCGCGATGGCCCGCATATGGCTTGCTGACAGTAGGCCTTATCAAATTGTAAACCTTCCGAGGCAAGTTGATCAATATATGGTGTTTGTGCAATTGATGAATCATAAGAGCCTATTTCAGGGCGTAAATCATCGATGGATATAAATAAAACATTGGCCTTAGAAGTGCTATTTTCTTGGGCTAAAATCGCTGAAGAAATGCATAACATTGATGTTATTATTAAGAAAAAATATTTCACCTCTGATTATTTGACTTATAAAGTTAAAGGTTACGTTATTACTGAATTACGAGCATTTTACCTTTAGTGAAGAAAAAATTAGCGATTTTTTTATATGCGATAAACTTGTTTTTAAGTGTTAGTTGTACACTTTTTTTATGGTAAAAATTATAACTTGCATAACTTAAATTCTTTAAAACCAATGTTTTTCCTCAGAAGTTTAATCAAACAATTTTTTTTTCGAACTATAAATAAAATGGCTGTCCCTTGGGCATTCATTTTTATATTATTTCCTCTACTGATGCAATCTCAAAACAAACCTATTGAAGTTAAAGGTTTGATTATTGATGAGTTTAAAACTCCTATCCCCTATGTTGCAGTAGGAATTGTTGAGAAAAATATGGGTATTGCGAGTACAGAAGATGGAGAATTCTCATTCCTAATTTCAAATTCTGAACTCCAAGACACATTAACCATTTCTAGTTTGGGATTTGATTCTTTTAAAATTATAGTTGAAGATTACTTAAAATTAGATGACAAAACTATTGTGTTGTCAGAAACCACAACAAAGCTCAATGAGGTTTATGTACTAAGCCCCATAGGGTATGTGCTTAGTGCAATTAAACATCTAAAGGGCAACACTTTAAGTGAGCCTCACAAACTTGAAATTCTCTATAGAAGAGCCACCACTGAAAATAATCGCCCTAAGTTTTTTGTAGAACATTATTTACATGTCAGAGATAAAGGTCCTTGTTACCCTCCAGGGGTTGTTCAAGTCCTTGAGGGAAGAAAGTCAGCGGATTACCGAATTTACAAGGGCACTCAATGGCAGCATTCTATCATTGCATTGTTTAATGTTAATCCTCTAAGACCCCACGACTCACAACATTCAAGAAATCTAAAGAAGTTTTATTGGACGCGAATCGGAGATTCATCCTATGAGGGGGAAGATGTAATGATCATCCAAGGGCAGAATCCTAAAATTGATTGGGAAAGAATCACTTTTTATATCGGGATCGACAGTTTTAAAGTGTACAGAATAGAACGTGGCCCATCACTATTTGTTTATAAAAAACACAACAGCGGAAAATTGGTGTTGAGTTATTTTAAAAACGAATGGAAGCTTAAAAAACACATGATTCCAGAACGTTTTCATGGTACTGATGCAGAAATCTCTCATTACAAAACAGAAGCTTTTATTAGCAACATATCTACTGATAAAAAAGAATACAGAAGGATTTACGCATATGGGATTGACACAGATATGGGAAAATTAGAACTCCCCTATAATGCTGATTTCTGGAAAAACCTCAATATGCCTCCAGACACCAAATTCTATCAGCGAATCAAAGAAGGCTTGGAAGGTAATTTTGGCGTCAGTTTAGAGCAACAATACGAGTTGGTAAATAGGTAAGTAAAAGTATTTAACGTGCTCCATTTTTTCTAATAAACTTTATTACCTATTTAAATGGAACATTATATGAAGTATTTATATTAGGAATATCAAAAGCATACACCTCTCCATTAGACCATTGAATTTTTGCATTGCTAACATGAGTTTCATTGCCTAATCCAATATGTAAATGAGTATTAAAACTTTGAGAATATGATGAAGATGTTGAGCCCACCACTCTTTTATATGTTTTTCCATTCACTTCAAATGTTAGCACAGCTCCAACCGCGGAAACTTCCCCAGAGGGTGCGTTTCCAACATTAATGGTGACAAAATTATTGGTTGTTTCAGTTTGGTTTGTGAACAAATGCCACCGTCCACGCTCATTAGCGTAGATAATGTCCAAATCACCATCATTATCATAATCTACTGCATCAGCACCCATTCCTGTAGCACCAAGCTCTTTTCTAATAATTCCATGGTTTTTGCTCAAAGAAAATGAGTTTCCTTGTTGGTTTAAAAGGATAAATTGTTCAATCACTGAAGCTGAATGCCCATAACGAACTATAAAAATATCCGACCATCCATCATTATTAAAATCACCAACGGCACTACTTGAAGTTTGTTCATTAATATCAATACCCATCTTAGTACTTACGTCAACAAATGTTCCACCCTGATTTTCAAGGAGTTTTGGCGATAAAGATTTTAATTTGATAGGTTCTGGTGCATTGGTGACATTATGAATAACAGCAGATGTTGGTGAATTGGTATGCCCAGCTACTCGCCAGATATTTTTTCCAATATATCCAATATAGAGTCCTTTTTGTGTTATGTTTTTTGGGAAACCTTTGGCTTCTTGAGAAGTCAACCTAAAATCATGTTGTCCGTGCCTATCGAGTTTACGCTCATAGGGTGTTATATTTTCTCCAAAAAACACATCAAAATGTGGAAATGCCATCTGAAGGTTTTCTAAAACAAAATCTCCTTCAATAGTTAAGTCGTGGCTGAATGCTTTGCTTCTGTCAAAAAAATAATAGGTTTCAGTTTTAGTATCATATTCAATTTCAGAATCAAAAGGTTTTTTGGAGCGTGTAACAAACAAGTCAAAATCACCATCGTTGTCATAATCGATTTCGCTTACACTGTTTATTAAATTTAGTTTTTCAATGCCCCCCAATACATCCTTAGTTACATTGACAAAACCACCATCTTTAGTACCTTGAATCATTATATTTTTTTGCCCTCCATAAAATAGAATGTCCTGAATCCTATCGTTGTTGAAATCTGTTAGTGTGACACGCATACTAAACCTGTCATTTGAGGGCAAAAAAGAACGAAACACAAAATCTTTGACACTGTCATCGGTATATAAAAAATGTCCTTCCTCTATTTTATTTCTTGGCGGAAATGCAGAAAGGATTAAATCCAAATCTCCGTTGGATTGGGTGTCAAGAATTTTAACTGCTCGTCCTCGACTAGGCAAAAAGTGCTTGAACTCAGTTTCATTTACAATTTCTTTGTTTTCACCAATGGTATATGAGCGAAGTTTTCTGGGGTTTTTTCCGTTACCTCCCCCTGGCTGAACCAAGACTTCAATGAGTCCATCATTGTTGTAATCTCCAGCAGCGATTCCGTGTGTATCACCAAAAATAAAGGGCTTTCCTAGGGTAAAAGAGCCATTTTCGTTCCAAAACACCTCAACACGGCGGGAATGTTCGGTTAATAATAAATCTAAAAAACCATTTTGATCTAGGTCAACAATAACGGCATTGTCAAATTTCCTTCTTGATCGTTCTTCAAGGTCAATAAGCGTCGTTGCTTCTTCAAAACGGACTTCGTTGAGTTGTTGTGCCGATAATTTAAACGATACTACTGTAAAAAAAATGAAGACTAGCTGAAAACAATTTGAGTTATTCATAGATTATTGAATTAAATCACTTTAAGATTAATTTTTTTGTTAGTTTATTAGGATTAGAAGTGTAAGAAACAAAATAAATACCCTCTGATAAAACTGTTGTATCTACGATGGTGTTGGGATTATCAATGTAATCCGAATAAACCAAAGTTCCTTTTAGATCAAATAGTGCTACTGCACCTGGACTAGGCGTAACTACATGCAATACATTTGATGCTGGATTGGGGTAAACCTGAAATTCACTTTTAATATTCCTAAGTTGTAATGAGCTTTCATTAAATACAATATCATCAACATACAACAATGCACTGTTGGTTTTAATTTGATCAGAGCGTATTGTTATTTGCAATCTATCTCCATTGCTCAGGTTTTGGTTTGATGGATTACATCGATTAAAATTTTCGGAAATCTCAACCCATGTCCCTTTTGTAACACTGGAAAGTTCAAAAACAAGTTTTTTGTATGGGTTATTTAATATGAATTCAATTTGATCGATTTCAGTTGATGGATCTACCCAAATTTTAAATTTTAGGTTGTTTGTTCCTGAGGGGAGGTTAATAGAACCATATGGAGAAAATGTCGAGTAATTTCCTGAAAAACTACCTACGTGCTTAAACTTTAAACTAAAATCGCCAGACGCAGGCTTATCTGATTTTATTCTCCATTTTGCGGTAGGGGAGTTCCACCAATTGATACTCCTGCCTTGGAAATAAAAGGGACCTTCAAACCCAAGAGCATCAAAATCTGGGGGTGTAACTTCTTTTTGCCAAATTCGTACATAATCAATTTTGAACTCTGCAGGAATTGTTAGGTCTACTTCTGAGGGAAGGCCATACCAGTAAAATACCTCATTATCAAACCAAATTTCCTGAGGATAATCGTGCCTCCATTGGTTATTGCTTTCAAGATCTTCACGAGATACCTGACGTAACAGGGTTCCATCAAAATAGGTTTTGATGTAGTCTCTGTCCCACTCAAAACCATATACATGGTAACCTTCAGCCAAACGGTGGTTCATGTCATCTTCAACTTTCCAATTTTGATGATTTGTGGCAATATCTGGATCCCAATTGATAATGTTGGTCCTTTGTCTTCTTTCAAGGTTTAAAGGCTTATTCTCTGGATTGTCCTGAGGTCGTTTGCCATAATTTTCCATCATATCAAATTCTGAATGATAGCCAGTGGTCCAAAATGCAGAAACTACTGGTGCGTCTGCAATTTTAGCACGGATTTCCATATACCCATACCTAAAAAAAGCCTCACTCATCACAGAGGCATGTGTAATGGGCTTACTAAGATCTTGACCATCCAAGGTGCCGCCATACCAAATCCCAGATTCAGCATGTTTTTCGTTGGCAAATTCAAATGTAGGCTCCCACTGACTTGTCAAAATCAAATTTCCACTTTCAACACTTACATTATGACCAGCATACTGGCCTGGCGCTCTACCTTTCCATTTATGCCTATAATCTCCATTTTCTCCCAAAATCCACCACTTGGATTTGTCTAGACTGGATCCTGAAAATTCATCACTTACATAAGGGTTTAAGGTCCATCCTCCATTGTTATTAGGATCAGACAAAGGATGTTGTGCATAGCTTACAGCACAAGTGGTTAGTAGAATGAATAACACTCTAATCATATTCTTTGTTCTAAGTTACTATACACCGTTGGCCTTCCATCCTTTGTTAAACTGATTTAACAATTTTTGAACGAGTTCCTTGTTTTCTTGAGCAATATTTTTAGTTTCTAAGGGGTCATTTTGATGATCGTACAATTCCAGGAACACAGGCTTTGCATTTTTATCTCTATAGTCTTTCCAAACGATAAATCGGTAACGATCGGTTCGCATAGCATACCCCATCAAATACTTTTCATACAAATCTCTATTCCACTTTTCTTTTTGCTGCGCCTTTATTTTTTTTTCTACCTCTAAAATCAGAGGGCCAAAGTAGGTTTCTCTCATCCCTTTAGAAAGAGGGTTGGCTGCCCATTCTCGTAGCGCTGGACTTGGAAAAAGACTGAAAGCTGCTTTTTTCCAGGGTTTCTCAGGGTTTGATAATAAAGGCTTAAAGCTTTGCCCTTCAACGTGATCAGGTATTGGTAATCCAGCTAATTCAGAAAGGGTAGGATACATATCTATCAATTCTACCAATGCATTTGTTGTTTTTCCTCTGTTTTCAACTGTCATACTGGGTGTCCAAACAATCAATGGAACACGAGTGCTAATCTCATAATTGGTAGCTTTTCCCCAAATACCCATTTCACCCAAGTGCCAACCGTGGTCACTCCAAACCATGATAACGGTATTATCACGAACACCAGCTTTTTCAAGAGCAGCGATCATTTTTCCAATTTGGGCATCTATATAGCTCACACAAGCCAGATAAGCATGCTTCAAAGTTTTTGCGAGGTCATCATCAATAGGTCCTTCTTTAGGAATTCCATAACGTGCTCTAAGTTCAAAAGAGGGGTGAAGCCCCATTGTTGCTCCATTTTCGGGAGCAGATTTTTGTGTGGTCAGCTCAATGTCATTTATATTATACATATCCCAATATTTAGAGGGTGCTAACCAATCTAGGTGCGGTTTCTTTAATCCGAGTCCTAAAAAAAAAGGTTTGTCGCTATCCTTTTCAAGCATATCATGGAGTGTGGCAATAGCAAGTTCTGTATTGTAGCCATCTTCATAAAAATGATCAGGTACATCTGCTTTTTCATAGGCTGGACCTTTACCCAGTCCATTTCTGGGTGCATTGGGGCCGTATTTCTCAATGACTTCACGTTGATTTTTTCTAAACATCTCCTGACTTTCCTTAATAGCAAAACCACCTGGAGTCCTGGAGGGCTTAATCGTCATTCGCTGACGAGCAGGGGTTCGACTCCAAGAAAGTTCTGGGTCTGCAAAACCAGGTTTGTGGTATATTTTTCCGGTATGAACCGTTTCATAACCGTGATTTCTAAAATGTTGTGGAAGGGTGATAATATCAGGATTAGCTTCCCTAAAATAGGTGAAGTTTTCAATCACATTGATTGTCTCTGGTCTAGCTCCTGTCATAAGACTCGCTCGTGATGGGCTACAAATGGCTTGCTGACAATATGCCTTGTTAAACTGAAGTCCCTCGGCAGCGAGTTTGTTTAAATTGGGCGTTTGAGCTATAGTAGAACCATACGAGCCAAGCTCTGGTCTCAAATCATCAATAGCGATGAACAAAACATTGGGTTTGCTTTTGTTGTTTTGAGACTGTGAATTTGAATTACAGCTCAATAAAACAATAGAAATTAACAGCAAAAAATGTGGTGCTTTCATATAAAATATGTTTTTATGTTTTAGATAGTTGTAATTTGCTTTGAATCTCTTCAATAGTAAGGTTTTTGGTTTCAGGTAAAAAACGAAATAAAATAACCAAACCAATAAACACTAGAAAGCCATAAAATATAAAAATGGTACTGGCTCCCATATTGGCTAATTGCCAGGGGAAAAAGAATTGGGCTGTTGCGCTCACTACACTTGAAATTAGGGCAAAAAACGGAATGGCAATCCCACGTATGGAAATGGGAAATATTTCCGAAAGCAACACCCATAAAATGGGACCTACTGAAAAGTGGAAAGCAGCAATAAAGCTTAAAATTCCAAATAAAACAAGGCTCGCATTTATCGCAACAAATGCCTGTAAAAACTCGCTAGAATTGTCCCTTGCAGATACTTCTCCAACTACACTTTTAAGGGCTTCTTTGAATTCAATATCGGAATCAAAGGTTTTTCCGATTAAGGTTGTAAGCTTTTCTGAATTTGTAATTCCATCAATAGATGCAATCGTGTCTGGAGTAACTTCATATTTGGCAGCTCCAAAGCCATAAGCACATATTCCTAAGCTAAATACCACCCATGCCAATCCCCAAATCATCATTGGGCGTCTCCCAATTTTATCAATTAAAAACAGAGACAGTATTGTGAATATTAAACTGGTTAGTCCAATCCATATTGCAGACATAAAAGATGCGTCAGTTCCTAAACCAAGCTGTTCAATAACAGTTGGGGCATAGGTAATGATGGCATTAATTCCTGTGACTTGTTGAACCACTGCCATGGTCAAAGCCACTATGAAAACAATCCGCATGTGTTTGCTAAAAACCTCTTTTAGTTGCGATATTACAGACGTATTTTGATTACTTTCTGCAACACTCTGTTTCATTTCAACAATAAGATCATCAATTTTATCAATAGGGTTCACTTTGGACAATGTGGTCTTGGCTTCCTCATATTTCTCTCTAAATATTAACCAAGCTGGACTTCTAGGAACCAGAAATAACAATCCAAACCATAGTAAAGCTGGGATAATTTCAATCCCGAGCATCCATCTCCAAGTATATTCTTTAATTCCTAAAGCTGTCACCCACTCAGCTTCAGCGCTAGTTATGGTTAACAACCAATAATTAATAAAATATGCAGCTGTGAGACCTATAACAATATTTATCTGCGTCATAGACACGAGTTTGCCTCGCCATTGAGCTGGAGATATTTCTCCGATATACATGGCAGCTAGCGTGATTGAGCTAAATGCAAGTCCACCTAAAAAACGCGCTGCAAATAATGTAATAAATGTAGGTGCAAATGCTGAACCCAAAGCAGAAAAGAGATACAATACCCCAATTATTTTTAGAGTTGTTTTTCTACCATAAGCATTACTTGCCCATGCTGCCATAGGTAAGGCGATGATTACTCCGATTCCGGGCCCAAAGCCAAGAGCGCCTACTTGCCATTCATTAAGATTAAATTCTGCAGTAATAAATTTAAAAGCTCCTGAAATTAAAGCGGCGTCAAGACCGAAAACAAAACCACCAAGAGCTACAATGGTTGCGTACATAAAAGCATTTTTTTTATATCGACTCATAATATTATTTTGATTAAGTGTTTATTCACCAATGTGAATAGTTGAATTTTTAATTTTGGTTGATGTTTTTGTTTTTTCACTATTTGACCAAGTTACTTCAATAGATACTGGCTCTGTGCAATTTCCAAGCCCGAAGTGAACTGCGTTATTTAGACCCTGAGAGTACTGCGAGCTTGAACTTCCTACAACATGGGTTTGCACCCCATTACATGATTTAAATTTTACCACCGCACCTACTGAGGATGTTTTTGCCTTTGGAGCCTTTCCTATGTTTACGGTTAAAAAAGTATTATTGTTCGAAATATTAAGGTTGTTTTTGAACAAGTGCCACTTACCACGTTCGTTGCCTAAAACCACATCCACTTGCCCGTCGTTGTTGTAGTCAATTACACCAATTGCCATTCCTATAGCTCCCAAATCGTCGGTAGTCAAACCATGTTCAGTCGCTTTTTGGAATGATTTTCCTTTCTGATTGATAAAAAGCAGTAGTTCATTTTCAAAAACCATCTTGCCACGAGGAACGACTATAATATCTTTATATCCATCATTATTTAAATCAGCTACTTCAGAAGCCATCGTATGACCTTGAAAAAAGATGTTTTTCTTTTTCGTAACATCTTTAAAGATTCCGTTTCTGTTTTCTAATAATATGTCCGAAGGACCTTTAGGATAGGTTTCTGATTGATAACTTTTCACATTGTGAACGACTCCAGTTGAAGGAGCCCAAAGGTATCCTGCAATACGCCATTTTTGGTTCCCTACATAACCTATGTACCAGCCTGTTTTATCCTTAAAATTTGGATGTGTTGGGAAACCAAGTGCATTGCTGTTTACCAGTTGAATGTCTTTACCAGAATGGGTTTCGCCAGTGAACTTATAACTGTAAGAAGCCTCTCCGATATAATAGGTATCGTTATTGGGCCATTGCGATTGAAAATTTTCCAATGTCAATACTTCGCCTACATCCAAATCATCCAATTGAAACGCACCTCTGGTCGTATAAAATCCAAGTTTTTGGGTTTTTGAGTTGTAAAAAGATTGTCCTTTTTTGAATTCCTTACCTCTTGTAATGTACAAATCTAAGTCACCATCGTTGTCAAAGTCGAGTTGACTAATACTAGTGATGTGATCTATGGGATAAGGGAATACTTTAGCTGTTATTTCCGTGTAGGTCAAATCTCCATTTCCTTGAAAAACTTTAGCATGACGATTTCCGTATACAATAAGATCCGATGTGTTATCTCCATTAAAATCAACAATATGGATTTTTTGACCATTGCCTTGGCTAGCATCTAACATACCGTTTAAAATGAGTTGGCCATTTCCATTATTTTCATAAATATAATTTTCACTTGCACCCTTTTTTGACGCATCAGGAAAGGCAAAGTTGAGTAAGTCCAAGTCACCATCGTTATCTCCATCAGTGTAGGCGACTGTTCTACCTCTCATATAAGCCAATGGCGTTTTAAAATCAGGTAAGATGGTAAATTCTCTTTGTTTAGATGCTCTAAAAATCACAGCATTTCTGGCGTTTGAGCCAGAACCTCCACCACGAGACATCACCAACTCAATAGTGTCATCAGAATCAAAATCCCCGATCGCAACACCATGAATATCTCCCATGATAATATCATATGGTTTTGAAAAAACACCATTGTTGTTCCACTGGACTTGAACTCCGTATCCGTGGTCGTTTATTAACAGATCCAAGTGGCCATCACGATCTAAGTCGGCAACTACAGGTGCATCCCACTTCCTTAGGTTTTTTTCTTGGCGTGGGAAAGTTTTAAATTGCTCCGAAAAGGTAGTTTGAGCAACTAAATCATGTGTATTAAAAACTGTAAGTACTGTAGACAAAAGTACTGTCCTAGAAAGAGATAAAACTGATGTCATCAAAATATAATAATTTTATTGTTCTTCTTTTTTGCTGCTATATTTTCAAATTTTTTCAAACTTTCTATTTCACCAATTTCAATAGTGTAACTTCCTTTATTTAAAACTTTTGGTTGGTAATTGTTTCCTTGAATCCGTACTGAAGAAACCACTTCTTGTGTATTTTTATTGCGAATAGTAACCACTTGATTTGGCTTGCGTAATTTTAAGGTAGGTAGTTTATAAGCTTCCTTAGGGTTAAAGTTATCAAATTGGGAAATGGTGATGGGCCAGCCATCGTATTGTTTGTCATTAGGGTTTTTGACATCAACGTTTCGTGGCCAAGATTCAAATGTAATGGTTCGATTAGTTTTGTGATATCTTATAACTCCAAGGCCAGCCGCTCTAGTTGAGAGTTTCCCTCCTTGATTTATTTCGTCTGTTGTAGGATTTGAAACTGCTTTTACGGAAATTTTATTTTCAAAACCATCTAGAAAATCTCCCGTGTATGAAGGCGCATTTTTTTTTCTGTTGTTTCCCGGTTTTTTTGGATCCCACCAACGTAACCAGTAGTTGGCAATTGCTGGCGTGCAAAAAGAATATCCCGCATCTCCCCAACTATCAATGCCGTGTTGTATCACAGAACCTAAGTGTTGGTCACCAGCAATCATAGGTGAAAAACTCTTTCTGATAACAGATAATGCTTTATTCCTTCCAGTTTGAGGCCAACCATTGGAATCAAAATCCGCAAAAATTTCACGATTATTTTTCCCTGTATAGTTGTTTGCCATAGCAAAAATGGTTTGTGATAAAACGGTTTTCATTTCGGCATTCTCCCAATCCGTAGTCCATGTTTCAAGAAATTCAAGTTGTCTTTCTCCCAACAGTTTTGCCTCCTTGATATCAAAAGTTTTTGTATCAATATTAGGGTCAAAAACAGCATCTATGCCTTTCCCTTTTCGTTTAAAAAAACGCCCTGGGCCAGATTTGAATTTACGATCTTCTAAAATGGCAAAACTAATACCACCCCATTTCAAGTCTGTGTAACAAACGCTAATTCCTCTTTCTATGGGTGTGGGGTCGTACGGGTCAGGCAAATGGCTAGTTTGTGCTCTTTGTACCTCTTGAATGTAAGATACGGGCATGTAATACCCTCCATTAACACCTCTTCTGTCCTCACTTTTAATTCCTCCATTTCCCCAAATATTTCCTTGCCCAATATCATGATCATCAACAATACATATTGTAGGTGTATTTCTCATGATTTCACCAAAAGCCTCTCCGAATTTTAACCAGTACAAATAATGTTGGCTGTGGTCATACACTTGATCACCTGAAAAAAACAATAGATCAGGATTTATTGTTTTTATGTTGTTTACAATATCTGTTTTAGGAATGTCACCCCCGTGTTGCGGATAAATAGAATTACATGTCAAAGCTACCATGACAAAATCTTCTTTTTCAATGGGATTTTTTCTTACAACACCTTCGTAGAAGTCTTTGTCATTATGTACAACTCTGTATGCGTATTCAGCGGTGTCGTCCCAGTTTTTAATTCTAAAATGAGACGTATATCCGGGATAAACAATTGAGGCTACATCTCTAACCACCCATTTGCCATCTTTATTAATTTCTAATCTGGCCTCGAAGGGTTCGTAATTTTTAATAGGATAAAATTGGGCTGTTAACTTCAGTGTATTTTCATGCACAGTGTATAATGTGAATGCAATTCTATCTTTAGGCAGTATGTTTTTGGGTAGAGACAAATGCTGTCCCAAAACTGGACATGCAATCAACAAATAAATCCATATCAACCTTAACTTCATAACTATTTCATGATTCATTCCAAATAGCAGGCATAAATACGGTCATCTCAGCTTGACCTCGATTACTCCATGCGAAGTAAGGAACGAGTTGGGTTTTATGAGAAACAAACCGTGGTATTGAAATTTCCTGATACATATCTTCTGTTTTGTCTTGACGCAAAAACAGTTCTGCTTCAATAAGGGTTACCCCACCTAACACACCTTCATCATGTGTGGCTTTTAGTTCTCCATTTCCATTAATGTACACATCCAAAATTGAAGTATCTTTAGGTAAGTCAGGAGATTCCACACAATACACGATAGGTCCTCTTTTTATGGCAATTTGATTTCTCACTTCCTCAATCCGATTGTGCCCCTCAATGCGTTTGATCTCCATAGGCATATCTAACACTATCGTGTCTCCAGCTTTCCACTCACGTTGGATTGTGGTAAATGTTCCGGGAACAACTGCTACATCAACATCTTCATTGTTTATCTGAAGAACACTTCCTTTGGCCCACTCTGGGATTCGAACTTTAATTTCAAAAGCAGACGACTTACAAGACTCAATGGTTAGCTTGACCAAGCCTTCCCAGGGGTAATTCGTGTCTTGGCTCAATTTTAAGGGCGAACCGTCTGACAGAAGAGTGTCGAGTTGATTTGATCCAAATAAAATAACAGCAACGCCGTTTTCTGTGAGGTTATAAGCCCATCCAGAAGATTTACAAATAGTTCTAACCAAATTGGGAGGACAACAAAAACATTCCAAATAATGTTGTCTCACAGGACTTTCTGTGACATCTTTGTGCGATTCGTAATCTCTGGAATTATTAACCATTCGTAATGGGTTCGAGTAAAAATAATCTTTACCCTCAATTCCTATTCCCGATAAGCCACTGTTGTACAGCACAAGTTCAATAACATCAGCATATTTTGATTCCGCATGGATACCTAGCATTCTGTAGCTAAACATGGCATTACAAAGGTTAGCACATGTTTCATTGTAGGCGGTCATGTTTGGCATCATGTAATCATCAATAAAACCTTCTTCGATCATATCAAGACTAGTAGATGCACCGTAGTGGGCTTGTCCTACAGCACCTGTAACATACATTTTTTTATGAGTCACATTTTCCCATAACCTGTCCAGAGCTTCAATTAATTCTTTTTCTCCAGTTTCAGCATACACGTCAGCTGCGCCTGCATAATAATACAACGCGAGAACGGCATGACCAACGGCTTCTTTTGAATCTCTCAATGGGGTTCGTTCTTGTACCATATCCCCAATTGGATATCCAACTGTGGTACTGTTATGCTCGATTTCAAAAGTTCCCCTTCTATTGATGAATTTTTCTGCTAACTGTAGATATTTTTTATCACCAACAGTGCGGTATAGCTCCACTAACCCCATGATTTGTGTTTGATTAAAACCAAATCGTAGGTAGTGTTTGGTGTCGGGCATAAAATAGGCGTGTAATAAATCTGCTTGCTTAGTGGCTATGTCTAAGAAATTTGTTTTTCCAGTAGTGCGATGATGAATGACACCTGCAATAAATAAATGACCGCAGTTATACATTTCATGATATTTTCTGTTTTCATAACGGTCAACACCAGCTGTTGTTTGAATGTAGGTGTGAATATACCCGTCTGCCTCCTGAACACTACCTATGAGCTGTATGTAGCCATCTAATTCGTCAACGATTGATTCATCTTTAGTTAGCTCATAGATGTAACATTTAGCCTCTATAAACTTGTAAAAATCTCCATCATGCCAATAAAAACCTTTGTGCTTACCCTTTTTATCTCTATTAGCAATCTTAAAATTATTCAATGCATGCCCAATATCTCCACACAACAAATGTTGCATATGGGGGAGCATGTTGGTTACAGCATTGTCTATCTTGTTTGCCCAGAATCCTTTTGTCCACCTACAATCTCCAAAGTTTATACTTTTCAATGATGTATTTGGGCTGTTTTCAGTGTTTAAAACAGATTGACCATGTAAGGTTCTTTTGTTCATATACTTTTTACTGTTGCTCACTGTTAATTAAGTTAAGGTCCAATTTTTAGTTGTTTGTGTAAAAAACAATAAATTTATTTGAATATAACAAAATTGAATTCTACGCATCTTACTAAAGAAGAAATATTTAAAACAGTTTATATATCAAAAAAAGGGTTAATTTTCAGTAAAATACAACTGATAATTACCCATTATAAATTAAAAATTAACTGAAGTTTTTAGGACCTATTTTTGGACTACAGAATATTTATTTTTAATCTTAAATAAATAATCTTTGGCACTACATCCCATAATGGATTTAAACTGTACATTAAAATTTGCTTTTGATTTATATCCAACAGCAAAGCAAACCTCGCTAATGGTCATATCTTCCATTGTCAAAATACGTACGGCATTACGAATCCGAACTTCATTTAGAAACTGCACAAAAGATTTGTTAGTATTGTTTTTGAAAAAACGACAAAATGAATTTGTTGTCATGCACGCTACTTTCGAAATATCATCCAAGGAAATTTTACTTGAATAATTATCTGAAATATAGTTTAATACTTTGTCCATTCTATTTACGTTAGAATCATCGTCAATTGACATTGTGGACATGGACAATTGATTTGAGTTTTTATCTCTTGACAAAACATCTAAGACCTCTAAAAGCTTGATATACTGTGTTGTGTCATCCATATTACCAAGAGACAAAATAATATTTTTAACCTCATTTGTAGTGGATTGACTAAACAATACTCCTTTATTTGATTTTTTTAATAGGTTATTTATTCTAAAAAAAACTGATTTTTCAAAAGTATCATTACCCAGGAAATTTTCATCAAACTTAATAACGTAAGTTTTGATATCTACATCACTATAACTGGGATCGTTTCTCCACAAATGAGGCAAATAAGGACCAACAATTACAAGGTCTCCGGGGTTAAATTGTGACACACTATCTCCGACAAACCTAATTCCCTTACTTTTTGTAATTAATATTAATTCGTATTCAGGGTGATAATGCCAATTATCATCTAAACAAGGTATGGTTCGCTCAACTACAACGACTTGTTTTTTTAATAAAGATTGAATATTCTTAAAGAATGGCTTCATTTGTGGAAATGACTTTCACTAACAAACTCAAATATAAGCTAAGTTTTAAAATATAGAACTAGTTTAACTCAAATGTTACATCAAAGCGGGGCATGGATTCTTTTTTCCACATTTTTTGAGTTTGCATGTTATGGAACCAATTAGGTTCTTTATGAGACCTAGACCAGAATTCAGCCTCCTTAATCATTTGTTTTAAAATATCAGGATGTCTGTTGCTTAGATTTTTCTTTTCTCCTGGGTCCTTGTTAAGATCAAATAATTTCCAACTTTGGTTATACACTTTTAAGGCCTTCCATTGGTTTTTTCTTATACCAACATCGCTCCATTTAGTGCGGTGTCTTAGGACGTAAATATTCTCATCCGGGTGTAATGGATTTCCAGTTTTGAAATCATTCCAGATATTTTTACCGTCAAGTTTCTTGGACGTGGGAATCTGAGCACCCGCAAGATGTGCAAGTGTCGGATAAATATCTAATGCTGTAATGCTGTGGTGAAACCTTTTTCCGCTTGGCACGGCATTGGGCCAATGAAAGAACATGGGCGTCCTAAATCCTCCTTCATGGGTGCTACCTTTACCTTCAGCTAAAGGAACATTAGTGGCTCCTTTATCTAACCTTCCTCCATTATCGCTAAAGAAAATAATTAATGTATCATCAAAAGCACCTGTTTCCTTGAGCTTTTCAACAATCTTTTTAACTCCTCTATCAACCGCATATACCATAGCAGCATAGGTGCGTCTATCTTTGTTTTTTATATGATTGAATTTCAAAATATCAGAGGCTTTTGCCTCTAGAGGTGTGTGTGGAGCGTTGTAAGCCACATACAAGAAGAATGGTTTTTCTTGATCTAAATTTGAATTATCATCAATAAATCGCACGGCCTCTCTAGACAATGCGTCTGTTAAGTATTCCGTTTCATCAACTTTAATTCCGTTGTGTTCAAGGGGAAGTATATAATCCCAAATGGGAGAAATTCCGTTAGCTTTTTGTATTTTGTAGTCTTTTTTATATTGATCAGGAAAATACTTGTGCCCACCACCCAAAAATCCATAAAAGTCATCAAAACCACGTTCATTTGGGGTAAATCCATCGTCAACGCCCAGATGCCATTTGCCAACAATACCCGTGTGGTAACCTGCATTTTGTAATACTTTACTGATGAATGTTTCTTCTACTGGGATTCCTTTTCCTGCAGGCGTATTGTTTCTAGGTAAATTAAATTGTGCGCCAATAGTATGTGAGTAAACCCCAGTCATCAAACTTGCACGGCTAGGACCACAAAAAGGGTGAGGAACATATGCAGATGTGAATATGGTTCCATTATTAGCAAGTTTATCTAAAGTAGGAGTGGTGATGTCTTTAGACCCATTAAATCCGACATCTGAATATCCTAAGTCATCCAAGAGAACCAGTATAATATTTGGTCTTGATGCTGTATTTTTTTGTTGTGAAAAAAGAGAAATACCTTGTCCAAAGATGAAAATATAAAGAAATATTTTATGTAACCTAAAAGGCATCGCTATATGTTTAATTGGCATAAAAATAGTTATAAGTAATTCATTTCTTTTCGAGTGCTTGAAAGAAACTGATTTAAATTAGCCATCTCAGCTCCTGTAAGTTTTTGCAAATAATCTATCGACTTTTGGTTATGAATCTTTATTTGCTTTATTCTCTCTTCAGTAGAAATAGCACCTGACCTTTCATTTTGCATAATTTCAATATAACCAAGGAAATACTGGGTCCGAGACTTAAGCAATTTTTGAGATTGCTTTTTCGTGAGCTTAAAATGGGCTGTGGCTTTATTTACAAAATAATCAATTTTCTTTTGCTGATAAGCGTTTTGTCCAAAGGCTGATGTTGCGATGAGAAAAAATAAGGTAAAGATGAAATGTTTCATGGTTTTTAGTTTAACGGTTATTTTTTTTGCCATACACGTACGTAATCAATTTCAAATTCCAATATTCCGTCGTGTTTGTTTGCCTCACTACTGTAGGTTTCTAATTCTTCTTTACTTTTTGGAATGTCATGCCAAGGAAAAATTTCCATATCCAACCATATATGAATAGGTTTATTCGCTACATATCCATTATAGTCTTTTGGAACATCTCTATTCTCACGCGCCCATTTGGTAACCTCTTTGGCGGAAACCTCAGAGAAAAGTTTACCATCTATGAAATATTTCACTCCTTTTTTGTCCCATTCAATTCCCCAAATGTGGTAATCGTCTGCAATGGTAAAACCAACGTCTTTTTTCTCTGTGTAAACAGGTTTTCCACCAACAGGTTTATTCCAATCTCTTATAGACCACCACAGTTGTTTGTCTAAGTGCTTTTTTTTTGGGTCCAAAGTACCTCCATAAGTTTCAAAAAAGTCAAATTCTAGTCGTTCGCCCATAGACCAAAAGCCACTGGTAACGGGTCCCTTAGCTGCCTTACTGCGAATTTCTATGTATCCATATTTAAATTCTTTACGACCTATAAAACAAATAGTTGTGATGTTTTCGTAAGGATATGGGTCTCCAAAAACAGGCTTTCTGATTTCGTCACTAAATGGAAAATCAGGTTCCCACTTGGTTTGTAAGTAAAGCTTTCCATCACTAAGCCTATAATTTTTTCCTGAAAATTGAGAAGGTGCGCGTCCTTTCCATACTTTTTTATTGGGTTTGTCGGGGTGTTTGTAAAAAGGTTTTCCGGTCTCATCAAATTTTCCAACAATATACCATCTATTTTCATCAATGACCTCGCTGTTAAACTCATCACTCACCTCAGAATTATATACCCATTTATCTTTATTTTCAGGGTCTGAAAAAGGACTTAAACTACCAATGTTTTTAGATTGTTTTTGTGCGTCTTGAGCATAAACATTTGACATCACAAATGCCAAAACTAACATTAGTATGTAAGATACTCTCTTGATCATAATTTATTTAAGTTATTTTTTTAAAAACTTTCTAATTGAAGTTGTTTTAGCGTGAGTAATTTTTGCAAGATAAATACCTTTATCTATGTTGTTTACAGGTATAGACACCTTACCTTTAAAAGTGGCTAGATTAACGCCCAATAAGTTGAATATCTCTACCTTTTCTATATGCTGAACACCATGGATATTAAGAAATTCCGCGACTGGATTTGGGTAAATGGTTGCCTTTGATGCCACAATATCTGAAGCGGACAGCGTAGAGGATTTGGAAATTAGGATATTGTCAATCAATATTTGCGGATCTGTTTGTGCTATCATTTCTGTTGGAGGCGTACCATTTCTGAATGCTATACTCCATTTGGTGGTTGTTCCACTTTCATTCCAATTAGTATTATCTATCTGGATGTCATAAGTAGTGTAATCATTTGAGTCATTAAGGTTATTCAGCTGAATACTTTCAGTATGGACAGTATAATAAGCACCTCCAAAACTAGCCCTAATAATCATTTGTGTAATTTCAGATGAAATATTTCGGATTTTAAATTGCATATATTTATTGGCACCTGATAAGGCAGCAGTTGTTCCCGGTTCAGCATTTGAGCCAGATACAGTACCAGGAGGATAAATGATTATATTTTTTGTTGTATTGGCAATGAGTTTTAATTGTCCATTTGGATTGTTTTGAAGAGTTCCTCCCCAAGAGGCACTTGTACCACCGCCTGTCCATCCTTCCCAATCAGAACCATCAAATGTATATTCAATATTTGCTGAACTGTTTATGTCCGATATTTGGATTGTCGCAGAAGCAGTACCAATCGAGCCAAAACTAGTCGAATTGAGTTGAATTTGAAGTGTTTCACTTCCTTCATCTGTATTATCCTCAGCGGCTACAATTTGTATGGTGGCACTATTCTGACCTGAGAAAATGGTAACATTTCCACTCAAAGCTGTGTAATCTTGCCCAGCTGTAGCACTTCCACTGGCAGTGTAAGTCAAACTAATATCTTCAGATGCAGTTACTCCGTTCGGTAAAGAAACTGTAAAAATCCCGGTAGTGCCACCTTCTATTGCGTTGGTGGTTCCGTCTATATCAATTTGATATGCTTGGTCATCAGGCAACAAAGCTGATCTTTCAAATAATTTATCATAAGCAGGTAAAGTGCCATCATTCCAAAGAAAACTATGTGGATGTCCACTACCATCTCCATCATTGTCATACCATTGTGGTTTTACAGATTTGAATGGTCCAATAATTTGAACAGTATCATCCATTAGTTCTTGTATAATGGCTTCAGCGTTTTGTTCTGTAGAACGCAGGTCTGTCGATTCTCCAGGATCGTCCAAGATGTTGTATAATTTCCAAGATCCATTACCACCAGTTTTGACAATTTTCCATTGATTTTTTACCATTCCACCATTATGAAACCCATTTTGTGGACGCATGATAATCAGGGGTTCATCTTGGCGAGCATTGACTCCATCCAATACATTGTCCATGAATGAAACGCCGTCCAATGTTTTGTCGCTAGGAACTGTGCCTCCAGCTAAATCTACAAGTGTTGGATAAAGATCCAGAGAACTTATTTGATGGTCAAAGGTAGCTCCTGAATTAATTTGATCAGGCCAATGAATAAACATAGGCACTTTGTGCCCCCCTTCTTTTACGCTACCCTTCAATGCATCTAGTGGATAGTTTACTGCGCCTTTGCTAAAGGTATAGCCTCCATTGTCGCTTAAAAAAATAATGAGTGTGTTTTCTAGTTCCCCCTTGTTTTGTAAAGCGCTGACCACTCTGCCAATGTTGGCATCCATGTTAGCTACCATTGTAGCATATACGATTCGTTTTTCTGTGAGCTCTTGCGGAGTTGAAGTTCCTTTTGCTACAGGGTTCGAATTGTTGATATAATCACTATTTAAGACCAAACTCTCAAAGTTTGGATTGTCTTGTTTGAATTGCGCGATTTCAGCGGCGGGAGCCTGCAATGGTGTGTGTGGTGCGTTGTAAGACAAATACATAAAAAATGGATCTGCGCTAGGTGAATTATTATTAATGTATGCAATGGCATCATCTGTTAGAATATCTGTCAGATAATCTTCATCACCATTGTCGCTAAACTCATCTATTGAAATATAGTTTCTGTTGCGTCTAAGTGGATTGCGATATTCATTGGTTTGACTTGGATTGTTGTGCCAACTGTCCTCATAGTCAGACTCAAAGTACTGTTTACCCCCACCAAGAAAACCAAAGAAGTAATCGAAACCTCTATCCTGAGGCTGATATAAGTTCTCTACAAAACCCAAATGCCATTTGCCAATAGCGGCGGTATTATATCCCGCATCTTGAAGTAATTTAGGAAAATAGGTTTCTGCAGTAGAAGGGCCTAGCGTTCCATTAATGTTGTTTGGAAGGTTGTATTGAGCTCCAATTCTATGAGGCATCATTCCTGTCATGATTGCTACCCTACTCGGACCACAAAAAGGATGAGCAACATGCGCATTCTTAAATATAATCCCATTTTGTGCAAGAGCATCTAAATTTGGTGTTGGAATTATACCTAAATCTTCTGGAAATGAACTGTCGCGATTAAATCCAACATCTCCATAGCCTAAATCATCTGCTAAGATGACAATAATATTAGGTCTGGAATTATTGGTCGTTTGTGCATAAACCACTGTAGAGATAGCACAAAAAATCACTAACGTGGTTAGTTCAGATATTTTATTCATGATCTTCATTAAAATTAGCATAAAAGTCTTAGAATAATTTATTTTTTATACAATAAAAATTACCTAATAAGTACAAGAATCTAACAAGTAATAGCCAAAAAAATTATTGGCATATTGTATTGGTAGTAATAACAAAACAAAATACTACTTGCAAATAGAGTTAATCTGTTGAAGTTGTTCTTTAGAAAAAGGCTTTCCATCAATTGCTTTTATATTTTCTTTCAATTGTTCTGTAGAGCTTACATCAATCAATACTGAGGTTACTTGCGATTTATTTAGTAACCACGTTATGGCCATTTTAGATAGTTTTCGTTCCTTTCTTCTGCAATTTTTGGAGTAGCTGAATTTTATAGATATTTTTTTTATATAAAAATCCATAAAATAATAACCTAATAAATATAGTTTACTGTTAAAATTCTACTTTGATTGGGTAAAATAAAACAAAGTCACCATTTATTTTTAAATTTAATTTGTTTACTCAATATCATTAAATAAAATTGATATTACTAACAATTAAAAGATTTATTGTATGTATAAGTTTATTTTAAAAAACCTTTTTACAGCTTTATTTGTCTTAACATTTGCTGCTTCATGCAGAAGTAAATCCAAGTTTGAAAAAGAAGCATTAGAAAAAATTGATCAACTTACTAATATGATGACTGAGGCACAATCGAGGTCTATTGATGTCACAAGAGAAGAGACAACACTTTGGTTCTCCAAAGAGTTCTTGAAATTTGCCAATTGGGACGAAGCAAACAAAGATGTTATTGAGGGGCTATTTGAAAAAATGGATGTTTTTGCCAAAGACAAAAAACAGTTGGCAAAAGAATTACCTGATTTTGAACGACAAAAAGTCATACAAATCTTAGATGAATCCATTAAAGTTTTAGGCCAAGAAATTCGTGGTGAGATCAAACGAAGACCTGTTGTTAAGGTAGATTGGCACAACACCAAAGCTTCTGAAAATATGTTTATAGGCAATGGAAAACCAATATTTTTACACGACTATTTCTCAAAAACAGTTGGACAGCCTCTTACTAATACAGATCTATATAACGATCATTTAGGCGCATTATTTCACGGTGGAGAAAACCTTTACCCAGTCGATCATGACCGAGCTATAAACTCATTTCTTTTGAATGAAGATGGCACCTTTGATGAAGAACTCATGAAGGAGCTTACAGGAATCCCTGACACCAATATAGGATACCTTATTTATTGGAATATGGGTATCCCTGAGTGGGCACAGAAAAAAGAACCTGAGATAAGAAAAGGTCGCTCACTGTTTACAGGGTTTGACATTGACAACCCTCTTGCAAGGGATATTTGGGGTAAAATTGTTCGTGAAACAGGAACGCTAACTAAAGGGAAAAAAGTTACTGAACTTGGTTATATATTTTCTAATGAGCCGCATTGGTTTTCTGAAAAAAACCATTGGACCTACAGATATCAAGAGATGAAAGAACTCTCTTCATATACCAAAAATAAGTTTAGAGATTGGCTGAAGAAAAAATACAAAGGAAATATCAAGGAATTAAACCTCAATTGGGAATCTTCTTTTGCTAATTTTTCCAAAATTGACCTTGAAATTCCAATAAGTCAAGATTTAAGAGGAAAACCAATTTGGTATGATTGGTGTCGCTATAATATGGATAGAACAATTGACTGGTTCACATATATTCAAAACGAGCTTCATTCTGTTAACCCTGAAGCCGATACGCATATCAAATTGTGGCCTCCAACTTTCTACGAGGATTCCAGGTCACATGGAATGGATTTTGAAGCGCTTACAGAATTAACTACAATGATTGGGCATGATGCAAAGAGCTTAGGGGCAGCTAGTATAAAAGCGCATATCAATTCGGATTGGAATAAAAAATATGCGTTCAAATGGAGTGGTATGGCTATTATGCATGATTTTCTAGAATCTGTAGGACCCAACAAGATTAATGTAAACTCAGAATCGCATTTTCTTTCATCCGGAAGATATAGAGAAATGGATCCGCGCACAAGTTATGTCCGCAGTGTCTATTGGCTAGCAACCCTAATGGGCATGGATGCCAATATGGGATGGTTTTGGGCACGTGATCCTGACGGTTCACCCGAAGATAGGCTAGAGGGAGAATTAAACTTTTTTGATCCAGGACTTGCACCTTCATTTGCTGCATCTAACAATATGCAGCCACATGTAACCAATGAAGTTACGCAGGTCATGATGGACTTAAATTCATTCTCAGAAGAAATTGTTGCGCTTAGAGAACAGAAACGCCCTTTGCGTTTATTCTATTCAGAAACATCGGCCATAAACACTTCCGACTACATGACCAAAACTTCAGAATTGTATAAGTCATTGTTTTTTGAAGGAATACCATTAGGCTTTGCGACTAAAAATATTATCGATAAACAGGACAATAACAAATGGAGTACAATTGTAGTTTATAGCAATAAGTATGTAACCGATGCAGAGTTTAAAAGCTTACAGGGTTATTTAGATAATGGAGGTACTGTTATTGTGGATGCTGATGAAAGTTTGTCCTTTGATGAGTATGGCAAGAAACGTAAAAACAAGCTTAAAAAGTCTAAGGGAAAACTTGTTATTTTGGATGGTGCGTCTATCGAAAAGATCAAAAAAAATGCACTGAAAGAGATCGAAAATGATTTACCTGACGTTATTGTCACTTCAGACAATGGTGACGATTTTAAAACCACTATTTCAAGAGTAGTTAGAAAAAATGACGGTACTTATCTAGTGAATCTTTTGAATGTGGGTCACGATAGTGCTAAAATTAGTTTGTCTTTACAGGATGGTAGAAAATTTAAGATCACTAATATTATGACATCAGTTGAAATGGAAAACCATTTTAATTTAGCATCAGAACAAGTGCTGCTTGTTGAAGTTAAGCCATTATAAAACTTCAAAGTTTTTGCATACTGTTTTCAGAATACTTGGCGTAATTACCCTTATTACTTTTCAATGTTATCTTAATAAGGTATTTACACAAAACCTCCCTAATATTATATAAATGATGACCGATGACCAAGGTTATGGTGATATTGGGACATGGCAATCCGTTTCTAAAAATAGTTAATATTGAGTCTATAGGCAAAGATGGTATAGAAATACCCCATTTTTTTTCCTATCCAAATTTTTCTGCATCCCGAGCAGCATTGTTAACAGGGAGATATCTTTACCGAACAGGTGTGACTGCTGTAACTCAAGTAGATCATTTTATGAACACCTCTGAAGATACCATTGCAGAAGTTTTGGCTAATAATGGTCATGAAACAGCAATTTTGGAAAATGGCATTTAGGAGACAATGCTCCTTGCGGTCTACAGATCAAGGTTTTCATGAATCATTAATTCACAAAGGGGGAGGTATTAGACAAGCAGCTGGTCCAGCTGGTAACACTTATTTTGACCCCATTTTAGAACACAACAATGTTTCCAAAAAATACAAAGGGTACTGTGATGACATCTTTACCGATGCTGCTCTAGATTTCATAGGCAAAAATAAAGACAAGCCTTTATTTGCTTATATAGCAACTAACTTACCACACCTTCCTTTACAAGTACCTGATGAAAGAGCCGAACCATACCGCATACAAGGCCTACACGAAGACAATGCCCTATTATATGGTATGATCGATAATATCGATTATAATGTTGGTCGTGTATTAGATAAGTTAAAAGAATTGGGTATTGAAGATAATACCATTGTAATTTTCTTATCAGAAAATGGACCAAGTCATAAACGTACAAAAAATGATTCTTATTCAGGTCGTTATGTAGCCAATTTAAGAGGAACAAAAACTAGTGTATACGAAAATGGTGTTCGTGTTAAGTCGGGCACTTCCGTTGATAACATTAATGATTTTGTAAAGTTTTGGAATAGGTTCACTTCCCAGTACTTTTGGCGTGCTAAGTTGTTTCAATGTTTTCTCTTCAATTTTTCCACTACCGTTGGTTAATTTATTAAGTTATTTGTCATGAAAAACAACAATTTCACCTGATTGGCAACGAAACACATCGATTTCAACACCATCAACGTCAAAAGCTAACGCCTTCTTCATAGAAACCAACGTGTTTTCTGGCGCATGACCTTTAGCATCTCTATGTCCAAAAGCTGAATTTCTTGAGAAATCGCAGGGAATATAACGAATAACAAGACGAGGCTAATACATAAATATTTCATCTTTGAAATGTTAAAAAAAGCACCCAAAATGCGTCAATGTGTTTAAATTAAATCTTTAAGGTTTTGTAAAAATATCAACTATTGTTTCGAAAATAGCGCAATTGGGTATGCAAAAGGCTGTCTAAAAAGTATGAAAACCTATCATTCTGAATTTATTCAGAATCTTAAAAAATTGATTAACAATAGATAATTGGAATCTGAAACTAGTTCAGATTGACAAAATGTAGCTTTTAAGACAGCCTCTTTATATTTTCATTTTAAACTATTTTAAAGAGGCAATTGGTTTTTTTTCAGAAAACAAGCCTAAGAATGTTAAGGCTTTCTGATGGTCTCAACCAACTGTTATAATTCTTAGATAATAGTGCGATTAATGTAGTCACACCCGATGGGATTATAAAATTGGTAAGCACGTTTGTTCTGAAGTCTAAATGTGAAATTCCAAACCACCATTTTGTACAAAAAGTCTAGTACTAATGTTTTTTCTATTGTCATGATGCTTAGATTTCAATAGAAACACATGTGAAAAATATGAAATTAGCTATTTTTAAGCACTACAATAAAAGATTAAATTCTATTAAAACGTATTTATTAAAAATTGTGGATTTTAATTATATATGAACTTCAACTATGTATAATATTGGATATGATATTGGCAGTTCGTCTGTAAAGGCCGCCATTATCGAAGTAAAGACAGGCAAGCAAATTGCCGTAACGCATGAGCCTGAAGGCGAGATGGGGATGATAAGCCCAGAAAATTCATGGGCAGAACAAGACCCCGAACTGTGGTGGAGGCTCGTTTGTTTAGCAACAAAAAAACTCCTAAAACAAACGGGAATTGACTCCAAAAAAATCAACGGCATTGGCATTGCTTATCAAATGCATGGTTTGGTTGTGGTAGATCGGAATGGGGCACCACTTAGAAATGCCATCATATGGTGTGACAGTCGAGCAGTTTCTATTGGAAATGAAGCTTTCAAAGCCTTAGGTACAAAAAAATGTAAGGAGCACTTGCTCAATAGCCCTGCAAATTTTACAGCTTCCAAATTAAAATGGGTTCGTGACAATGAGCCAGAAGTATATGATAAGGTTCATAAATACATGCTCCCTGGCGATTATATCGCCTACAAGCTTTCTGGCGATATAACGACAACTGTCAATGGTCTTTCTGAAGGAACACTGTGGGATTACAAAACACACAAGCCAGCAAACTGGCTTTTGGATTTTTATGATATTGATGTTTCCATGACACCTGATGTAGTTGATAACTTTACGCTTCAAGGAGTGGTTAATCAACAAGCAGCCATGGATTCTGGGCTACAGCCAGGCACATCTATAATGTATCGCGCAGGGGATCAACCTAATAACGCTTTAGCATTAAATGTAATGAAGCCAGGTGAGGTTGCTGCCACTGGTGGGACATCGGGAGTGGTGTACGCGCTTACCGATAATATGCATACGAATGAGTTGGAGCGTATTAATAATTTTGCACACGTAAACTATACACAAGAGACTCCTGTTATTGGTAAATTATTGTGTATAAACGGCGCAGGTATTCAGTACCGCTGGATGAAAAACAATACAGGTGCTGATAGTTATAACTACATGAATCAACTTGCTAGTGCGGAACCTGTGGGGTCTAACGGCTTGTCCATAATGCCTTTTGGAAATGGCACCGAACGTATGCTTGGGAATACAAACGTTGGGGGACGTATGCTTAATTTGAATTTAAACAAGCATACAAACGGTACTGTTTATAGAGCTACTCTAGAGGGAATTGCCTTTTCATTTATTTATGGAATGAAATTCATTAAAAATGACAATACGCCGCTGCATGTCATACGTGCAGGAAACGATAACTTGTTTCGGTCAGAAGTTTTTTCAAATACCATAGCTTCATTGATTGGGCAAGAGATTGAAATTTACAATACAACAGGTGCTGTTGGCGCAGCAAGAGCTGCTTCAATTAGCAAGTCCGATTTAAACGCTTTTGGAGACAGTATATCCAATAATGATTATGTGAGCAGTTATACGCCACAAAAAAATACCACTGCTTATACTGAAGCATACAGTAAATGGGAACAACAACTAGAAATGATTTTAAAAAACAATAATTAATCTAACAATGGTAAACAACAAATACTTTAAAGGAATAGAAAAAATTCAATTTGAGGGAAAAGAATCCGATAACCCTTTTGCATTTAAATACTACAACCCAGACCAAGTTGTAGCTGGCAAGACCATGCGCGAACATTTCAAATTCGCTATTGCTTACTGGCACAGCTTCTGTGGCCAAGGTTCCGATCCCTTTGGTCCAGGTACTCAAAATTTCCCTTGGGATCAAAATAATGACCCCGTTCAAGCAGCAAAAGACAAAGCAGATGCTGCTTTTGAATTTATTTCCAAAATGGGCTTTGATTATTTTTGTTTTCATGATTATGATCTAATTCAAGAAGGTGGCTCTCTAGCAGAATCAGAAAAACGATTAGAAGCCATCACAGATTATATCAAAACAAAACAAGATGCAACCGGGATTAAACTCCTGTGGGGTACAGCCAATTGCTTTTCTAACCCAAGATATATGAACGGTGCGGCTACCAACCCTGATTTTGATGTAGTTGCCTATGCGGGTGCTCAAGTTAAAATGGCACTGGATGCTACCATGAAACTCAATGGTGAAAACTATGTGTTCTGGGGTGGACGCGAAGGATATATGTCGTTGTTAAATACGAATATGGGACGTGAGCAAGATCACATGGCACGTTTTTTAACCATGGCCAAAGACTATGCACGTTCACAAGATTTTACAGGAACATTCTTTATTGAGCCTAAGCCTAGTGAGCCAACTAAACATCAATACGATTTTGATGCTGCTACCTCGATTGGATTCCTACATAAATATGGACTTCAAGATGATTTTAAATTGAATATTGAGGTAAATCATGCCACTTTAGCACAACACACCTTTGAGCATGAACTTACCGTAGCTGCCAATGACAACATGCTTGGTAGTATTGATGCAAATAGAGGTGATTATCAAAATGGATGGGACACCGATCAGTTCCCCAATAATATAGAAGAAACGGCTAGAGCCATGATGGTTTTCTTAAAAGCTGGTGGACTTCAAGGTGGAGGTGTTAATTTTGACGCTAAAATTAGAAGAAACTCTACAGACTTAGATGATTTGTTCCATGCGCACATTGGCGGTGCAGATACCTTTGCCAGAGGTCTTTTGGTTGCCGATAAAGTATTAAACGACACGAATTTCACATCGTTTGTTCAAGAAAGATATGCTTCATTTGATGCTGGAAAAGGAAGTGATTTTGAACAAGGTAAACTATCTTTAGATGATTTGTATGATATTGCAAGTAATAGCACTTCTGATATTAAGCCTATCAGTGGCAAACAAGAATTTTTGGAGAACATTTTAAATAACCACATTTAAAACAAAAATAGTCTTACAAAAATCATATTTATTGAGATTAACTTTAGTAGGTACATTAGGTGGCCTGCTCTTTGGTTTTGATACGGTTTCGTAGTTGGTGTTGAAGGTTTTGATTTTTTTGAAACCAGAACTGTAAAAATCATATTAAGCTACATTACAAGACTATTTATTTGCAGGGTAAATGTATTTATAAGAACTGTTTAAAAAATTTGGTTGACCAAATTGGTTAACCATTCACTTTTTTTTGTAATATTGATAAATATTCATTAATAAATCAAAAATTATGAAAAAAACTTATACACTTATTTTATTTTTCATCTCATTCACATTTTACGCACAAACAAATTTGGTGTTAAATGGTACTGGAGATGAGCTGCTTTGCAATATAGACATGGACGCTAATAATAAAGATGAACTTGCAGATAATGCAGATGCTTTTGACATGACACCATCAAGTAAGATATGGCAAAGTGACGGTGCCGGAAGTTGCAATGAATTAGACAGTCCTTATAAAGCAGTTTGGAATAATACAGATCTAAACACATATATAGATTCAAATTTTTCAACAAATGAGCAACCGGGATCTACTAGTGACGGAACATATCAAGATGGTTCTAAGACTAGAGCGTTTAAAATTTATTCCAGTGGGCGCCGCTTATATCAAAAAATAACCGTAGAGGCAGGCGAAAACTACAAGTTTTCAATAGACTCTCGTTCTGAAGCTGAAAATATTCCTTCTGAAGTGTTTATACTTAATGAAGAAATCACAACTGAAGTAGGCCTAGAAAACGGCGCCACCGACACTAGGGTTGATCATTACCTTAACATTACAAACGACCACAATACAAGTAAAGGAAGCGCTAGTGATAACACCTTTACAACCAGTTCGTTTACGTTTACAGCATCAACTACAACTGTGGTTATTTATGTTAGAGCATTATTAGCAATTGATGGTTCGACTGAAGTGTTTTATGACAACATAAGCTTGGTTAAAGAAGCTACAGCTTCTATTGGTGATGTTTCAGCAGTAGATGTAAAAGTGTATCCAAATCCAACAACAGGGTTGGTTAACATTTCAACAAATGAAAATATCAACTCAATTGCTGTTCACGATTTGCTTGGAAGAAAAGTTTTAGCATCTCAAACAAACCTAGAAACAGTTGATGTTTCTTCACTTACAAAAGGGATATACCTATTACATCTAAATCTTGAAAAGGGTCAATTGACAAAAAAACTAATCGTTGAGTAACCATAAATATTTAGCAGTAAAGGCATACAATTTTGTATGCCTTTTTTTTATAAAATTAATAATAATTACATGCATCCTTTCAGGGTATTTGTGTATTTCCCAAGTACTCTTAGAACCTAACGGCCCTGGAAATACGTATGGTGAAATTACGGCTGTGCTCGCGCCAAATTACAGTCCTATTGAAACACCAGATTGTAACCACAGTGCTTTTGGTGATCATATAGACGAGGTTTATGATAGCAGCCTCGGTGACTATGCGTTTCGGTTTTATATTCATGTTACGCCAGACAATGACCGTTGTAAAAAATTTGACCGCCAACGAAACGAAATCAAAACCTATGACAAGTCTCCAGCGAATTTATTAGGCGTTGAAGGAGAAAAGGTAATCTATAAATGGGCATTCAAATTAGCAGATGGATTTCAATCTTCACCAAATTTCACCCACATTCACCAATTAAAATCAGTTGGGGGTAGTTATGAAAGCATGCCCATGTACACGCTTACCACTAGGAAAGGCTCGCCAGATAAGCTAGAACTTCGTTATGCGGAAACAGACACCCAAATCACACTCAAACAAACTGCTCTAAGTCCCATGATTGATGCTTGGGTGGAAGTCACAGAAAAAATTGAATACGCCACTACAGGCTTTTATTCTATTGAAATGACCAATAAATCTACAGGGCAACAGTTGTTTTATTATGACAATACCGATGCAGCTGCTCCTAAAATAAATTGGCGGCCAGGGGCTAGTTTTGTGCGTCCCAAATGGGGAATTTATCGCAGCTTAATTAACGACCAAGACCTTCGTGATGAAGAAGTTTTATTTTCGTATTTCAGCGTTGAGGAGGTGTCAAATTTAAGTTTGCTTAAAGCAGACCAAAGGCGTATTAACGTATTTCCAAATCCAACGTCAGGCGTAGTACACATTTCAAGTATAGATGCAACACAGACGCACATTTTTGCTATTACCGGTCAACTGCTCAAGCAGTCCAATAGCTCCCAAATTGACATAAGTGCATTACCACCCTCACTTTATTTTTTAAAAGTGTTCGATAAAAACAGCAACTTGCTCTTAACGCAAAAGGTGTTAAAGTCGAATTAAATATAATTTCTCTATATTTGGAAAACCAAACTGGTTAACCAATTAAACCAATCTTTAAAATGACTACAACAAAAACAATCCTCCGTGTATTTATACTCATTTTTGTTTTGCACTTGCAGGGGTGCAATCAAAATAGCAAGCCAGCGCATATAGCAAGTAAGGTCATCCCATTTTTCCAGCATTGGAATTTAATTTTAGGAGACGGTTCAAATGCGGGTGTCGCAATTGATTATGAAAATAAGGACTTTTTTTATGCTACAGCTGAGGGTGAGGAAGAATGGGTTGTTTTTAAAACGCCCAACGCTGGGAACACGCATGGCACTTCGAACAATACAAGAACTGAATTAGCGCAGCTAAAAAAGTGGTCACCACTAACCGATGCAAAATTGGAAGCGACACTAAAAGTAATGAACGTAGCAAGTACAGGTGATGCGCGGGTAGCAGCAAGTTACTCAGTAGTAGTGGGTCAGATTCACAGTGCAGATGGGCACGAGAATGAACCCTTTAAGATATTTTATAAAAAATTCCCGGGGCATACAAAAGGATCGGTTTT
>Ga0209654_1000375_pt1 | contig 44963 bp, 36 predicted proteins | sample SaaInl1SG_22_DNA_FD_184646 | JGI IMG/M metagenome (GOLD analysis project Ga0209654, IMG submission 184646) | Marine microbial communities from expanding oxygen minimum zones in the Saanich Inlet - ESP_161SG_22_DNA (SPAdes) (version 2) | ecosystem: Environmental > Aquatic > Marine > Intertidal... | reverse complement strand
CTCTCATTATTCTATTTAGTCCTACAGTTGGACACATTTATTATTTCGAAAAGCAAGGAATAATGAATATCCTCATTACAGGCGGTGCTGGTTTTATAGGCTCGCACGTAGTGAAGCGTTTTCTAAAGGACAAAACGTATCATGTTTTTAATTTAGATAAGCTTACGTATGCTGGAAACCTCAACAACCTTGTTGGCATAGAACAAAACGAGAACTACACCTTTATTCATGGTGATATTACAGATGCGAACTTTATCCAAAAAGTTTTTGAAAAACACCACTTTACCCATGTTATTCACTTGGCAGCAGAGTCGCATGTAGATCGATCCATTACAGATCCATTTGTGTTTGCCAAAACGAATATTCTAGGCACATTAAACCTGCTGCATAGCTTTAAAGCAACGCATCAATCAGGCGGGTTGTTTTATCACATCAGTACAGATGAAGTGTATGGCACACTTGGCGAAACAGGACTTTTTACAGAAACTTGTCCCTATCAACCCAACTCACCCTATGCCGCATCAAAAGCAAGCTCAGATCATTTTGTTCGCGCCTACGCCGAAACCCATAAGCTGCCTGTGCTTATATCGAACTGCTCCAACAATTATGGTCCCAATCAGTTTCCAGAAAAGTTTATCCCGGTTTGCATTCAAGCAATTGTAAACAATAAAAACATCCCTATTTATGGCGATGGAAATTATACCCGCGATTGGTTGTATGTAGCAGATCATGCAGTAGCAATAAAAACCATTTTGGAAGAAGGGAAAGCGGGTGAAACCTATAATATTGGGGGACTCAACGAATGGAAAAATATTGATTTGGTAAAAGTTTTGATTCGGGAAACCGACAAAGCACTTGGCAGACCCGAGAGCGCTTCGCTACCGCTAATCACGTTTGTGAAAGACCGCCCTGGTCACGATAAGCGTTACGCTATTGACAATGCTAAAATTATGCGGGAACTGCATTGGAAGCCCGAACACACGTTTGAAGAAGGGATTGTAAAAACCATAGATTGGTATTTGTCAAACCAAGCATGGATAGACGCCATACACGATGGCTCATACAGAAAGCTTAACTTTAAGGCATGAAAGGCATTATACTAGCAGGCGGTTCAGGTACACGACTTCATCCGATCACCTTATCGGTGAGTAAGCAATTGATGCCCGTTTATGACAAGCCGATGATATACTACCCGTTATCAACGCTAATGAGCGCTGGAATTCGTGAGATTTTAATTATTTCTACGCCACAAGACCTTCCACTTTTTGAACGACTCTTGGGGGATGGTAGTCAGTTGGGATGTTCGTTTTTTTATGCCGTTCAGCCTGAACCAAAGGGATTAGCACAGGCTTTTTTGATAGGAGAATCCTTTATTGGCAATGACTCGGTCGCACTCATTTTAGGAGATAACATCTTTTACGGAACCGGCCTTCAAACAACATTACAAAACTGTACAACTCCAACCGGCGGAACCATTTTTGCATATGAGGTCCAAGACCCTGAACGTTATGGTGTAGTAGCGTTTGACGCATCAGGCAAGGCAACATCTTTAGAAGAAAAGCCTAAAAACCCAGCATCAAAGTTTGCAGTACCAGGAATCTACTTTTACGACAATGAAGTTATTTCGATAGCAAAAAACATAGCCCCAAGTGCTCGTGGAGAGCTGGAAATCACCGACGTGAATAAAACCTATTTGGAGCAAAACAAACTTCAAGTACAGGTACTGGACAGCGGAACGGCATGGTTAGACACAGGCACATTTACCTCGCTTATGCAAGCAGCGCAGCTTGTGCAAGTCCTACAAGAGCGTCAAGGCATACGGATAGGCGCCATTGAGGATGTAGCACTTCAAATGGGCTATATCAATCAAAAGCAATACAAAGCTCTAACGGAACCCTTTATTAAAAGTGGCTACGCAAAACAGTAAATATGCAGATAGAAGAAACAAAACTTAGCGGCTGTTTGTTGATATCTCCCAAAATATTTGCGGATGATCGTGGGTATTTCATGGAAACCTACCGAGAGTCGTGGATGGATTCATTACACGACTTTTCGGGTAATTTTGTGCAAGACAACCAATCTTTTTCACATTACGGTACCATTCGCGGATTGCATTTCCAATACGGAGAACATGCACAGGCAAAACTTGTTCGGGTATTACAAGGAACTATTTTGGATGTTGTTGTTGATATTAGAGAAGAATCGCCAACGTATGGACAACATGTTGCTGTTGAATTATCAGCAGAAAACAAGCAGCAGCTTTGGATTCCGAAAGGTTTTGCGCACGGCTTTTCCGTGTTGTCCGAAACGGCTGAGGTTTCATATAAATGTGACGCCTACTACAACAAAGAGGCGGAATCTGGAATTCATCCCTTAGATGAAACATTAAACATAGATTGGCAAATTCCCACAGAAAAGCAACGTATGTCGGAAAAAGACTTGCTACTCCCTACCTTTAATAAGCCGAACAAATGAAACAGGTATTGGTTACTGGAGCAAATGGGCAGTTGGGATTAGCAATAAAAGCAGCACAAAAAAACTACCCAAAGCTATCTTTTATTTTTGCGGGCAAGAAGGAACTCGACGTTACCAGTCCCCAACAAATAGACCCATTTTTTAAGGCAAACCGTTTTGACTATTGCATCAATGCGGCGGCTTATACCAATGTGGATAAAGCCGAAGAAGAGACAGCAGCAGCGTATTTATTAAACAAAACAGCACCACGGCTTTTAGCAGAAGCGTGTAAACAACACAATGTATTTCTCATTCATATTTCTACAGATTATGTGTTTGATGGCACCAAAGGCGCCCCTTACACCACGGCAGACAAGCCCAACCCGATTAACGTATATGGCGCATCAAAATTGGCTGGTGAACAAGCCCTAGCTGCTGTTGGCGGCGACTACTGTATTGTACGTACGTCGTGGCTATACTCAGAATTTGGCACTAATTTCCAAACTAAAATTTTAGAAAAAGCGAAAACAGCGCCTTATTTGGAAGTAGTGGGTGATTTGTACGGTACACCTACCTATGCTCCGAATTTAGCTGTATTTTTGTTAAACAAAATTAACGACTCAGCGTTTACTAATCATGTGGAACACTTCAGCGATGGAAAAACCATGAGTTGGCATGCGTTGGCGAAACGTCTAACCCAAATTGAAATGAAAGAAATACCTTCAGAAACGTTAAACCTTAAAGCGAAAAGACCGAAGAATACGGCAATTATATAACTATGAGTACATTTTTAGAAAACAAAACGATTTTAATAACAGGCGGAACAGGATCACTTGGAAAAGCTTTAACCAAACACATTGTGTCTTCAGGAGCTAAAATAAAAAAGCTTATTATTTTTTCTAGAGACGAGCAAAAACAATTTGTAATGGCCCAAGAATTTCCACAAACCGAAATTCCGTTTATTCGATTTTTCATTGGAGATGTTAGAGATAAAGATAGGTTAGAACGCGCTTTTCAAGGAGTAGATTATGTAATTCATGCAGCGGCAATGAAGCACGTACCTATTGCCGAATACAACCCTGACGAATGTATTAAAACAAACATAGGAGGAGCAGAAAACGTGGTTGATGCGGCACTTAAAACAGGAGTTTCTAGGGTAGTTGCGCTATCTACGGACAAAGCGTGCGCACCAATTAATTTATACGGTGCAACAAAGCTAACTTCTGACAAATTGTTTATAGCAGCAAACAACATAAGAGGAGCTAAAGAAATTCGTTTTTCTGTTGTTCGTTATGGAAATGTTATGGGCTCAAATGGGTCCGTAATACCATTTTTTATTAAACGTAAGAACGAAGGCTTAACCTTACCCATAACAGACGAAAACATGACGCGCTTTAACATCTCTCTTCAGGGTGGTGTTGATATGGTCATGCACGCATTAGAGCATGCTTGGGGCGGAGAATTATTTGTTCCTAAAATCCCCTCTTATAAGATTCTAGATATTGCAGAAGCGATTGCGCCAGATACGAAAAAAGAAGTTGTTGGTATTCGTCCAGGAGAGAAAGTTCATGAAGAAATGATAACCGTATCAGATTCTTTTAACACATACGATTTAGGCAAATATTATGTTGTTTTACCATCAGTACCTCCCTTTGTAACCCAGGATTTTGTTTCTGCGTTCAATGCTAAAAAAGTTGCACAAGGATTTTCTTACAATTCTGGAGATAACACGGAGTGGGAAACAGTAGAGGGGCTTAGGACATTAATTAAAGATCATGTTGACTCAAAATTTGACGCATAAATGAAACCAATTCCCTACGGGAGACAGCATATTGACGAAAAAGACATTGAGGCGGTTGTTCAGACCTTAAAGTCTGACTTTCTCACACAAGGACCAAAAGTATCACAATTTGAGGAAAAATTTGCCGCTTATGTAGGTTCAAAATATGCCGTAGCAGTAAGTAATGCTACAAGCGGACTTCATTTATCCGTATTAGCATTAGGCTTAAAAAAGGGAGATAGGGTTATAACCACGCCCATTACATTTGCCGCTTCTGCAAATTGTGTTCGCTATGTTGGTGGTGAAGTTTGGTTTGCAGATATAGAGCCCGATACATATTTATTGTCTTTAGAAAGCACAAGAAAACTTATTGAAAGTAAACCTAAAGGTTTTTTTAAAGGAATTATCCCAGTTGATTTTGCGGGACTTCCAGTTGACATGGAGGCATTTAATGTGCTTGCTAAAAAACATGATTTGTGGATTATTGAGGACGCATGTCATGCTCCAGGCGGATATTTCATTGACTCAGGGGGGAAAAAACAAATGTGCGGAAATGCCAAATACGCAGATGCGGGAATTTTTTCTTTTCACCCAGTAAAGCACATCGCTTGCGGAGAAGGGGGCATGGTAACCACAAATTCTGAACAAGTTTACAATAAACTTATGATGCTTCGAACCCATGGTATTACAAAAAACAGCATGTCCGAAAATCATGGGCTATGGTTCTATGAAATGCATGAATTAGGATTTAATTATAGATTAACCGACATTCAAGCAACTTTAGGCATAACGCAACTATCGAAAAACAAAGCAGGTGTTATAAAGAGAAATGAAATTGCCTCGCGTTATAAAAAAGCATTTGGAGGGAAAATCAAATTTCAAGAGCTTCCAGAAGGGCGATATAATGCACATCATTTGTTTGTAATTGAAGTGGATAATCGAAAAGAACTTTATGATTATTTAAGAGAACAAAAAATTTATGCTCAAATACATTATATACCTGTCCATACACTACCATACTATAAAAAGATTGGCTATCAGCATGCAGATTTAACACACTCAGAAGTATATTACAGCAGGTGTATTAGTTTGCCGATGTACCCAAATCTTACATATGAGGAGCAAGAGAAGGTGATTTCTCACGTAATTGACTTTTATTATGGGTAAATCAATTGCAATTATTCCAGCACGAGGCGGAAGTAAGAGAATACCAAAAAAAAACATTAACCTTTTTTTAGGAAAGCCGATTATTGCCTATTCAATACAAGCGGCGATAGATTCTAATTTGTTCGATGAAATAATGGTTTCTACAGATAGCCTAGAAATTGCAGAAATATCAAAAGAATATGGCGCAAATGTTCCGTTTTTAAGAAGTGAAAAAAACGCCGATGATAACGCAACTACATTTAGTGTCTTGAAAGAAGTTTTAAGTATGTATCAAGGATTTACTTATGCAGCATGCATCTATCCAACAGCACCTTTAATATCTGTTGAAAAGCTAATAGAAGCTAAAAAAACACTAAAAGAAACAAGTTTTGATTCTGTTTTTACAACTGTTAAATACGGCCATCCAATTCAAAGGGCATTACATGTGGATGAAACTACAGGAAGAGTAGAAATGATAAAGGACGAAAACCTTAATTTGCGTTCTCAAGACTTGACAGACACATATCATGACGCAGGGCAGTTTTATTTTTTTAAGATTGATCCAATAATGCACGCAAATAAGCTTTGGACAGTTAATTCAGGAGGATTAATTTTAGACGAGTTAGAAGCCCAAGACATTGACACAGCAACAGACTGGAAATTGGCAGAACTTAAATATAAATTGAGAAATGAAGTTTCCTAACAGGTATAGCGTTTTACAAAAGAATCTTTTTCAAAAGAGCAAATATAAAATTGTTCCCATTCGTTATGAGGATCGTTTGGAAATCATGAAATGGCGAAATGCACAGTTATATCACTTGCGCCAAGAAAAACCATTAACAGAAGCCGACCAAAACACCTATTTTGAAAACGTTGTTTGCAAACTGTTTAATCAATCCAATCCAGTTCAACTTTTGTTTTCCTTTTTGGAAAAAGACAGTTGTATTGGGTATGGGGGTTTGGTTCATATCAATTGGAGAGACAAAAACGCCGAAATATCATTTATTGTTGACCCCTCGCTTGAGAAAAACTATTTTGAAAAGCATTGGGGTACTTTTTTGTCACTATTGGAGAACGTTGCTTTTGATGAGTTGGGGCTACATAAGATATATACTTACGCATTTGATTTAAGACCTCATTTGTACAAAGCCGTTGAAAAAGCAGGGTATATAAAAGAAGGAGAATTAAAAGAACATTTCTTATACAAAGGGAAGTATAAATCGGTCGTTATTCATTCTAAATGGAATCAAAGTTAAAATTAGGAATACTCGCAAGCGGCGCACTAGGATTTCATGTTTTGAAAAGCCTGTATAAAACGCATACTATTGCGTTTATAGCTACCAATTCAACCTCTAATCAAATTGTAGAACTTTCTACCCGAAATAAAACGCTGCTTTTTGTTGGAAACCCAAGAAAAGGGAAACTATTTAAAGCTTTAAATGGTATAGACTGTGATGTTGTTTTATCTGTGAATTACTTATACCTTATAGAAAACGACATAATTAACCTGCCTGAAAAGTATGCAGTAAATTTTCATGGGTCACTACTGCCTAAATACAGAGGAAGAACACCTCACGTTTGGGCAATAATTAATGGCGAAAAAGAGTGTGGTATAACAGCGCATTTAATTAACGAGGCGTGTGATACTGGAGCGATTCTTTATCAGAAAAAAGTAAATATTCTTGCAGATGACACAGGGCAAAAAATATTAGATAAGTATAAACTTCAATACCCTTTTGTTGTTAATAAGGTTTTGTCGATGATTGAAAATAATTCTTTAAGCCCCAGAGAACAAGCTCACGAAAAAGCAACTTTTTTTGGAAAAAGGACACCTGATGACGGTCAGATTGATTGGAGTTGGCAAAAAGAGAGAATATATAATTGGATTAGAGCCCAAGCTTATCCATACCCAGGCGCATTTACTTTTTACGAAGGAGTCAAAATTGTTATTGATAGCTTAAGTTATACTGATTTAGGATTTGATAACGCTGTAGAAAATGGTACAATTGTAAAAGTTTACAATAATATTCCTTGTGTAAAAACATCAAATGGTGTGTTAAAACTCAAAGAAATTAGAAACCTGAATGAAGTAAGGTTTTATGAAAATAGTATTTTAAAATGAAAATGGGAAATGTGTTTATAATCGCAGAGCTTTCTGCAAACCACAATGGAAATTTAGAAACAGCCATTGAAACAATCAACGCCGCAAAAAGGGCTGGTGCGGATGCAATTAAACTACAGACATATACAGCAGATACCATAACACTTGATAGCAAGAAAGCGGATTTTATAATTAAAGGCGGTACTCTTTGGGACGGAAAAAGTCTTTATGAGCTTTACCAAGAAGCGTACACGCCATGGGAATGGCATAACGAATTATTTAAAGCTGCCAAAGAAGAAGGCTTGGTTTGCTTCTCCTCTCCATTTGATAATACGGCAGTTGATTTTTTGGAGCAATTCGATGTGCCTGCATATAAAATTGCATCTTTTGAAATCACGGATATTCCTCTTATTCGATATACGGCAAGCAAGGGTAAGCCCATGATTATTTCAACGGGAATAGCAACGTATGACGACATAAAATTAGCCGTTGACACTTGCAGAGCTACCGGGAATAACGACATTACCATACTTAAATGCACGTCTTCTTATCCAGCACCTATCAATGAAGCAAACATGGTTATGATGCAGCAATTCGCTAAGGATTTTAATGTAAAAGTGGGTCTTTCAGATCACACGCTTGGAATTACGCTGCCTGTTGTTGCTACTGTAATGGGTGCTACTGTGATTGAAAAACACTTTATATTAGACAAGTCTTTGGGAGGACCAGACGCAGCATTTTCACTTGATGAAAAAGAATTTTCACAAATGGTAAAAGCCGTTAGAGAAGCAGAACAATCAATAGGGGTTGTAGGCTATGCGCTAACTGAAAAGCAAAAATCGGGAAAGCAATTTTCTAGAAGTCTTTATGTGGCTGAAGATGTAAAAAAAGGAGATATTATTACCAAAAAAAATGTAAGGTCGGTAAGACCAGGATATGGAATGCATCCAAAACATTTGGACGAGATATTGGGAAAAACATTCACTCAGGACGTTAAAAAAGGAGAACCCTTTTTATGTTGTTACGTTGAAGAAAATGTACGAGGGAAGCTTACCTAACCAAACAAATGAAAATTTCAATAGGGAACCTTTTTTTTAGAGGACTAACACTTGCTTCAAAGTTTTTATTTGTATTCTTTATTGGAAAGTATTCAGTAGATGAAAGCAACTTAGGGTTATTTGGAATAATAGCGTCTACAACTGCAATCATGATTTATTTTCTCGGGTTTGATTTTTATGTTTTCAACACAAGAGAAATACTAAATGATAACAAAAACCGGCCTTTTAAGTTCTACAACCAGTTATATTTTCATTTAGCACTGTATCTGATCTTTTTACCTCCGTTTTATTTTTTCTTGAAAACAAGTACATTTTTACCCAATGAATTTATATTTATTATTTGCTTTTTAGTTATTTCAGAGCATATCGGGCAAGAAACATTTAGATTATTTGCCACTCTTGAAAAGTCGTTTTTAGCAAACGCTATGTTGTTTATAAGATCAGGCGCATGGGTTTGGCTTGTCTTTTTCGATTTTTTTGTGCTAAATAACTCTGTCAACCTAAAACGCTATTTAACGTTCTGGGTTGCATTTTCAACTATATCTTCATTGTTTTCGTTAGGGATAATAATAATAACTGAGCTAAACAGTAAACTTGAGTTTATTCGTCCAAATTTTATTTGGATATTTAAAGGCATAAAAACAGCAGCAGTTTTTTTTATTAGCACATTAAGTATCCAAGTAATCAATTTTTCAGACAGATTTATCATAGATTTTTTCTTGGGTAAAAAGTATGTTGGTGCCTATACAGCATACGCAAACTTTTCTAATGCAATAGAAGTGTTTACTTTCAGTGCAATAACAATAATTGCCTACCCAATATTGATTAAATCGTATAAAGAAAATATAGATGCATACAAACAACGGATGAAAGAATATGGAAAAAAACTAATAATTTTATCAATTGTGCTCATTCTATTAGCAATTATCATAGGTCCGTTTATTTTCGATTATATGGAAAAACCTTTAATAATTAAAGAACAAAAAACATTTTACACGTTGTTAATTGGGGTATTATTTCTAATAGCATCTAATATTTATCACTATGATTTATACATCAAAGGGAGAGATAATATAATATTAAGAGCATCATTAATTGGTGCAGCAACCAATATAGTGTTAAATATTTTTTTAATTAAAAAACTTGGCATACAAGGGGCTGCCGTTTCGACAGCAATTTCGTATTTTTCAATTCTAATATACAAGCGTTATTACAGTGCAAAAAAAGATAGTACTAGACCTAATTAACGATGAGGCCCCTCTGTTCATTGAAGGAGTAAGCCTTCTTTTTCAACAAAAAATACTTGAGAAAGACTTTGTACTAGGAATAGTAGAAGGAGACAGATGGGAACAAGAAGCCAAAGGTTTATCAAGCATTAACAGGCTTCATTTTTTTGACGACTTAGACACAAAAGGAATAAATACCTCGTTAGAGCTTGAAAGAATCTCAAAACAGTATGATAATTTTAATATATACGCTTGTGATCGATATCTTACTCAAAAAAACAGAAAATATCAAGAAAAAATCTTAGTCTATACCTACTTGTTCTATGAAGAAGTTTTCTCTAAAAATGTAAGCCACTATTTTACAACAGGAATTGCTTTTACATATAACCTAATTTCATATCAGGTTGCAAAAAAATACGGCGTGAAAAACATATCATTTTATGGCACACGAATTGGAAATAGAACAGCAATTTCTTTAGACACTGACAATACCTTTAATGAGGTCTTAGAAGCTTACGATAATTTTGAACCGGAATTAGTAAAAGAAGAAATGTACACCCCACTACTTGATTTTTTAAACAATCCAGAACAACCGGTTTACATGACTAATGTAATTAATTCTTCTAATCTTAAGTTCATTTTTATTAAGGAGTTTTTTATCCGATTTAAGAAATATTATTTTTCAAACAAGCATAAATACGATCTTTTTACAAAAAACCCATTTGTGTTGGCTCGTTTCCGCCTCAATAAAATCATTACAGCTAAGAAAGTCAACATAGTTCATAATTCAATATTTGACCAAGTTGATTATAGAGATAAATATGTTGTTTTTCCGCTGCATATGCAACCAGAAGCAAGTACCTTAATTATGTCTCCTTTTGATGTAAACCAGCAGAATGCGGTAATAAATATTTCAAAATTAATTCCCCCTAACATGAAACTTTATGTCAAGGAACACCGAAGCGCCTTGGGACAGCATTCAAAGAAATTCTATAAGGAACTAAAAAAACACCCTAATATCAAACTCATTTCCTACAGAGAAAACATGTTTGACTTAATTAAAAACTCCTTAGGTACCATATGCTTATCTAGTACTGCGGGCTTAGAGTCTTTGATATTAAAAAAACCTTCAATTACCTTAGGAAAAGTTTTCTATAATAATACGGGGCTGACGTTTAATACGGAATCATATTATGAACTTAAAAAAATCATTAAATTAGTATCCAACCCTGATTTTAACGTAGAAGATTACTTTGAAAATTATTACGAAAGACTTGCTTTTTATCTCCACTGCTTGAAAGAGAAGTCGTATCCATTTGAGTTTAATGTAGCGAAATTAGATACTAAAAACAGGGTGCTTAATTCACACAACGTTGAAAAGTTTTCTGAATGTGTCAAAAAAATCCTCAAAAAACAGTGATATAACATTAATATGGCTATTGCTTTTTTTGCATATATAATATTCAGATACCTTTTTATTTCGAAAAGTATAATCAACTTGTGCACTATTAGTTTATTATATATCATGATTGGTATTTATGTGGGTGAAAGTACGATTCAATATAGTTCAGGCTGGGTTCGATTAGAAGACTTTAGCTATCTTTATATGAGTCAAAAAATTCTTAGATACGGATTTTATAGCATTTTAGCAGTTTTTTTCTTTTTACAATTTTTATTTAAAGAATATAATTTAAAAAGAACAGAAGGTCATAATTTAAAAAACTTATTTGTCTCAAATGTCTCGTGGGGGCTCATTATTATTTTATCGATACCTATTTATATAGTTTTTTTTCAGATTTATTTTCCTGTTTTTGAAAGTCAAACGTTTATTTCGAAATATTTTCAAGACCGGCTTGAAGATTTTCTGCCTTACAGGCCCTATTACACATTATCAATTAATGCTTTATCAACAGTATTATTTTTACAAATAAATTATTTTTTAACTACATATAATAGATTTTCTTTTTTTAAACTTTTTTTAAACAAAAACTTTTTAAAGCTTATTTTCATAGCGGCAACATTGTTTTTCACTGCAAAGCGAGGACAATTTTATTTTCCAATATTTATTTCGCTTGTTTCTTATATGATCTATAAAAGACACTTGATAAAGCTAGCAATATCAAGCACATTGCTTTTAGTACTAATAGGTATATCAAGAAATTTTTCTGAAGTTTTCAAAGGAGAAGTTTCATTAGAACGTATTTTTATGGCCTTGTCCACCTCTTTTTTTGTTTCTAGTAGAGAATTAACAAGAGTATTGCTGTATTTTAATGATGGAGGCCATGATTTTTTGTATGGTAAAACTTATGTTGCAGGTTTATTTAGCTTTATTCCCACCAAGATTAATGCATTAAAGGCAGATTACAATTATATGCGTTATACATCTATTATTTCAAATCAGAACCCAGATGAATTTGGGGGAATGAGATCCACATATTTAGGAGAAGCTTATATAAATTTTGGATATGCAGGGGTTATTTTAATCCCAGTCTTATTTGGTATAATCATTTATTTGTTGCATTTAGGGACACGTAAATACTCAATTAACAATTTCATTTATTATATAACTGTTTTATGGAGTCTTAAAATATTAATCCTACCATTTTATGAAAATGGAAGTTCTATGTTTTTGTTCTTTTTTATTACCGTGATCTTTATGATTATTTCTGCTTTAACAATTCGAATGAAAAATAATAAGCTCATAATTTGCATCACTTTTCTATCAAAAAAAAATGGATAAACAATATTTGTTAAAAGAGACGTTATTGGGTTTAATTTTGTTTACCCTTCCTCTATCCTTAAAACTCAATTCCTTATCAATTTTTGTTGCTTTTTGTTGCTTTTTCCATATTAAAATAAAAAGGAACTTTTTAGGAAAATTAACATCTTATTGGATTTCATTCACATTTTTTTCTTCACAGCTTATTTCCTTTATACTTAGTGAAAACACAATTGCGGCTAGCTCTAAAATTATTCTTTATTTATCATTTTTGCTATTTCCTATACTTTTTTCTTCTTTTGACAGAAAAATCAAGCTTGAAGAATTCAGGCTGATTAGGTGGCTTTTTTATGGAACTTTGTTGATACTCTGTTATGGTTTACTACGGTCTTTATATGACGTAATTTTCATAAATGAGCGATACGATTATGGGAGGGGGGTAGGATTATTGTTAAAATATGTGCCTCACCACGCATATTTGTCTATGTATATTTTTATAAGCATTATTGGCGTGTTGCCTAAAGCGATTGAAAGAAAAAGAATTCATTTTTGGATTTTAGTGTTTATTCCTCCACTATATTTAGCACTTATTCTTTTAAGCTCAAGAACAGCAATTTTAATTTCTGTATTTATATTTCCATACATAATATATTCTCTTTTAAAAAATGTTGCGATAAGAAAGAAATCCCTTATAATTTTAATTTTCACATACTTAGTGTTAATTACAATAGGATTTTCAAATGACTTTTCTAGAAATAAAATTATTTACACATTTTATGAAATCGCAAATATTTCAACCACCGAAAAACCTTTTGCAGGAGTTACATCAAGAAAAGACATTTGGTTTTCAGCAATTGAATTAGTAAAACAATCTCCTTGGATTGGATATGGGGTGGGGGACACGCAATATGTTTTAGACACTTATTTTTCCGAGAACAACCTTGAAAAACGTATTAATATGAATACTCACAATCAATATTTACAGTTCGCTTTGCATCATGGTATTTTAATTGCAAGTTTGTTACTTGCGATTATCATAAACCTTATCAGAAAATTAATTATTAATAAATATTCGTTTTTGGTTTTTTGTTGGTTTATTCTCCTTAGCTTTAGCATGACGGAAACTATTTTGAATAGACAGTGGGGGGTTGTTCTTTTCGCATTTATATTAAATTACTCAATTTATGTACTGAGTTTTTCTACTAAAGAAGTATCGAGAATTTGAGAAACAATGTAAACATACTGCTTAAAGAAGCAAGAAAAGGATTTTTAGCGTCTATTTTAGTAGGAATTTGTATTTGGCTATTCTTTTTTTTTTTTTTACCCGTTGAAGTGCCGAATCCAATTTCTGGCAATACGGCCTTATTTATCGTTCTAAACTACGCAGCGCTCATTGTTGGGTTTTATTTGTTCAGAAACCAATCAATCAATGTTAAAACAGTTAAAGTTAACAGAAGTAGAGCCGATAAACTCTTAAAATTCTTTTCAATATTGGTTTTTATTGCGGCTCTGTTGCGTTATTTTGATTTATTTTATTTTAGAGAAATATCCTTTTTTAACTCTGCTAACGACAATAAATTCAATTTATCAAAAGAGGAAAACTTTTCACTTGTATTAGGTCTTTTGTCAATGTTCAGACTCTTATACTTTGTCCCATATGCAATATATCAGACGTCTAATAAGAAGAAAATATATTTAATAATAACTGTATTGTTCTTTCTTATCCCCATTGCTGAAGGGTTTTTAAGGGGATCTAGAAGATTAATTTTGGAACCGCCTTTGGTTTTCTTTATAATTTTAATTTTGCAAAGAGGGAAAGAGCTATATCTAAACATAAACGGGAAGAGAATAATAATAGTATTGGTTATAATATTGGGTCTTTTTCTGAGCTCTCAACATATACTTAAACAACGGATTAATAAACCTAATAATTATGAAAAAGCCTTGCTTGCAGCACAGTACAATGACTTTTTACCATTAACAAAAAATGCAAAGAACTACATTCTTAGTCAAAAAGAAACTTTTTTGGGCTCTGTGTTTACTTTTTATTGCCACCTTGGACAATACATAAACCACGGAATATTCGAATTTGATTATCTTACTAAAATTGAGTTCGATTCCAAATATGGACTGTACAATGGATACATTGTGGTTAAACTTTTGAACAAGTTAAAGGCGATTGATTATCCATTAACTGAACTAGGTAATCCTGCTCAAAGAATCACGTATGTTACTCACTTTGGCGGACTATACATAGACTTTAAGTGGTTCTCATTATTAATTATGTTCCTCTTTGGTATTATTCAACAGAAAAGTTTCAGTTTAAGCAAAAAATATCTGGCACTAAAACCAATAATAATTATATTTATATTAATTAACATGACAATGTTGATTTTTAATTTCTTTAGAGCTCAAAGCCTTGTAACTCTTTTAGTATACTTTTTGTCCTTTGGAATGTTTAAATTTTTAGAAAACACAATCATAAGGACTGACAATAAAAACAGATAATGAAAGTTGCCATTATACATTATTGGTTTATTGGCCGCAGGGGAGGTGAGCGCGTTATAGAAAGCTTGTTAAAACTTTACCCTGATGCAGACATTTATACCCTTTTCTATGATAAAGAAAAGTATAAAGGGAATTTAAATGGCAATAAGGTTTACACAAGTGTTCTAGATATAAAGATATTTAAAAAAAATCACACGCTTTTATTTCCTTTGTATCCACTTGGGATTAAATCATTGAATTTAAGAAAGAAATATGATTTAATTATTTCCTCAGAGTCTGGACCAGCAAAGGGCATAAAAATCCCATCTGATACCCCCCATGTGTGTTACGTTCACACACCAATGCGTTATTGCTGGGGATATACGCACGAATATACCGCTAATAAGCCATTTTTTATAAGATGGATACTAAACACTTTTTTTTATCTTTTAAAAAATTGGGACAAGACAACTATTAACAATGTAGATTTATATCTTGCAAACTCTGTGAATGTTAAGAATAGGATAAAAAAGTATTACAAAAAAGAGGCTAAAGTTATTTTTCCACCAGTTAGGACAGAGTTATTTAACAAACCCGTAGCGCAGACAGGTAAGGATAAAAAACATTATCTGTATTTTGGGGCATTAGTTCCATATAAAAGAGTTGATTTATTGGTGGATACTTTTAAAGACACAGAAGACACTTTAATTGTAATTGGAGAAGGTCCCATGAGAAAAAAACTTGAAAATAAGTCCGGAAAAAACATTCACTTTTTTGGTAGGCTACCTTGGAATGAAATAGAAGACAAAATACATGAATCTAAAGCCTTAATTTTTCCTGGAGAAGAAGATTTCGGAATTATTCCGTTAGAGATAATGGCTTATGGGGTACCTATTATTGCTTATGGTAGAGGAGGTGCACTAGAGACAATTATCGAAAACAGAAATAGAGTTAAAAGTTCAACAGGGTTGTTTTTTAACGAGCAAACGACAACGTCTTTGCGAGACACATTAGAGTATTTTAAGTCTGTTGAAAATGAGTTCGAGGCGCACTTCATTAGAAAACACGCTTCTTTATTCAAAGAAGAAAACTTTTTAAATTCATTCAAAAAAACAGTGAACACATTTTTAAATGAAAAATAAAGTATTTGTTCTCGGCGGTAGTGGCTTTATTGGCACGCACTTAGCCCAACAGCTGTTGGGACAAAATCATGAGCTTGTAAATTTAGACATAAACGACCCTATAGATCAGGATCAAAAATCATTTCATTTTAACTGTGATGTCCGCCAACCAATCCCTGAAAAATTTGGGAAAGATGCCCAAGTCATTTTTAATTTAGCAGCGGTTCATAGAACCCCAGGCCACCCTTCTAATGAATATTTTGAAACGAATATTCTGGGTGCTCAAAACGTATGTGATTTTGCGCGAGCCAATAACATAAACACGATTGTATTTACAAGCTCCATAGCTGTTTATGGCACCTATGAAGCCCAAAAAAATGAGGAGACGATGCCGATGCCTGATATTCCATATGGCATATCAAAGTTAAGCGCTGAACATATACATAAAGTTTGGTATAATGAAGACCCCGAAAACCGCAGGCTTATCATAATTAGACCAGGAGTGGTTTTTGGAAAGCATGAGAAAGGGAACTTTACTAGACTTATCAATTCTATTTCGAAAGGCTACTTTTTTTATCCAGGAAGAACAGACACACGAAAAGGATGTATATATGTTAAGGATTTAGTACAATTGATGTTAGACCGAACTAACAATAATGAGCCTAGATCTGAAACAATTAACGCGTCTTACAAACCTTCTCCTAAGATTTCAACAATTGTTGAATCAATCAAAAAGCAAACAAAAAAAGGAAGTATTACATTAAAGTTACCACCTCTAGCTCTCATCTTAGCGTCCAGAGTATTATTTAATATTTTCGGAAAAAAATCGTTTCACCCAGATAGGATCAAAAAATTAATGATTTCAAACGATATTAATGGTGAAAAAATGAAGTCTTTAACTCATCCCAAGTACGGGCTAGAATTAGGCATAAAAGACTGGCTTGAAGAAACCAACTATTCACAAAACAAAAAAGTGTATTAAATGAAAATAACCGTAATCGGCACCGGCTATGTAGGCCTAGTCACAGGCACTTGTTTGGCAGAAGCTGGAAATGACGTATTGTGCATTGATATCGACAAGAAAAAAGTTGAAAAAATGCAAAATGGAGAGGTACCCATTTATGAGCCGCACTTAGAAACCTATTTTGAACGCAACATCAAGGCGGGTAGGCTACATTTCTCTACAAATCTAGAGGGAGGAGTTCATCACGGAGAAGTTATTTTTTTAGCACTACCAACACCTGAAGATGAAGATGGCTCGGCAGACTTATCGTATGTAATGGGTGTTGCCAACCAAATTGGTAATCTGATGAAAGACTACAAAATTGTAGTCAGTAAGAGTACTGTTCCAGTGGGCACAGGCGAGCGCGTAAAAGCAGCGCTTAAAGCCAAAACGGATATTCCTTTTGATGTGGTTTCTAACCCTGAGTTTTTACGCGAAGGCTTTGCTGTGGAGGACTTTATGAAACCCGATAGAATTGTGGTGGGCGTGGAATCAGAAAGAGCTCAGAAAACCATGCAAAAGCTTTACAAGAATTTTGTGCGTTCAGGTAACCCAATCGTCTTCATGGACATTAAATCGGCGGAGCTTACCAAATATGCCGCAAACGCTTTTTTGGCAACGAAGATTACGTATATGAACGAAATCGCGAATTATTGCGAAAAAGTTGGCGCAAATGTAGATGATGTGCGCATGGGTATGGGCCTTGACGCACGGATTGGCAAACGCTTTTTGTTCCCTGGCATTGGTTATGGCGGATCTTGCTTCCCTAAAGACGTAAAAGCATTACACAAATCGGGTAAAGATGCGCAGCATCACTTTGCTATTCTGGACAGTGTAATTGAAGTAAACGAAAAACAAAAAACAGTGTTGTATCCCAAGATGGAACAACATTTTGATGGAAATTTAAAAGGCAAAAATATTGCCGTCTGGGGACTTGCATTTAAACCCGATACGGATGATATACGCGAAGCCCCCTCGCTTTATATGATTGAAAAACTCTTAGCTGCCGGAGCAACCGCTACGGCATTTGACCCAGAAGCCATGGATAACGTAAAAGCCAAACTGGGCGATAGTATTGCCTTTGCCTCAAGCATGATGGAAGCGGTTCAAGATGCAGATGCCTTGCTGATTTGCACAGAGTGGCACGCTTTTAGAAATCCAGATTTTGATAAGCTTAAGGAATCCCTAAAAGGAAATGTTGTTTTTGACGGACGTAACATTTACAGCCCTGAAGAAATGAAGGCACTAGGATTTTCATATTATTCTATAGGACGATGAAAACAGCACTAATTACAGGCGCAGCAGGCTTTCTCGGATCACATTTATGCGACAAGCTATTGGCTAAAGGGATGTCGGTTATTGGCATGGATAATTTAATTACAGGCTCCATGTCTAATATTGCCCACTTAGAGTCAAATCCCAATTTTCGTTTTGTAAATCACGATGTTTGTGAGTTTATTGACATTGATGAAGACATAGACTATATCCTACACTTTGCCTCTCCTGCAAGCCCCATAGATTATTTAAAAATACCGATTCAAACATTAAAAGTAGGCGCCTTAGGAACGCATAACGTATTAGGATTGGCGAGAGCCAAAAACGCACGTATTTTGGTAGCTTCTACTTCTGAAATTTATGGCGACCCGCTCATACACCCACAAACGGAAGACTATTTTGGCAATGTAAACACCATTGGTCCGCGAGGCGTATATGATGAGGCTAAAAGGTATTTAGAGTCCATTACCATGGCCTATCACCGTTATCACGGAGTTGACACTCGCATTATACGTATTTTTAACACTTACGGTCCCAGAATGCGCTTAAATGATGGCCGTGTAATTCCTGCTTTTATGGGGCAAGCGCTGAGAGGTGAAGATTTAACCGTGTTTGGCGATGGCTTACAAACCCGTTCATTTTGTTATGTGGAAGATGAAATAGAAGGGATTTACCGCTTACTGATGAGTGATTATCATTTACCAGTAAATATTGGAAATCCAGATGAAATTACTATTTTGGATTTTGCCCAAGAGATTATTGAATTGACGGGAACCGATCAAAAAATTGTGTTTAAACCGCTCCCAAAAAACGACCCGCTCCAGCGTAAGCCAGACATTACCAAAGCCAAAGAAATTTTGGGTTGGGAGCCACAGGTTGGTCGTAAGGAAGGGATGCAACGCACCTATGCCTATTTTAAATCCTTAACAAAAGAAGAATTAGAAAAGGTAGAACACCGTGAATTTGCTTCTTTTAAAACCTAATGACATACAATAAAAAATGCTAAAAGGCGTTGTAATTTCACCAGCCACTGATGTATGAGTAAACGCTTTACTTACACTTTTTTAACCCTAGCTACACTTTTCCTTGATATTGGAAGTGCTGTTTTTTTGGCTAATAAGCTAAACAGCGACATCGCTTTTTTGCTGCACACCAACGGAGATTTTTCCTTAATACGCCTATTGGCTTTTGTGTTTATTTGGGTATTATTAGGGGTTTATTTTTCTATTTACACCCACAAACGAGCAGACCGGTTTCTTCGTTTGACCCTTCGTTTGTTAGGTCATCTGGGCATACTGATTTTACTTATTGAATTGTTTTCAGCATCTATTTTTTCTCGTAACCCTAAAACTGAAGATATTCTATTATTCGTGTTGATAATAATGACCCAATTGACCTATCGTTTTTTCTTTTTCTCTTTAATTCGAGGGTTACGCACAAAAAATAAATCGTTCAAAGACTCGGTTGTTTTGTTGGGAGACAAAACACAAGAAATAACCTCATTTATTAAAAATAACCCACATATTGGCTATAAAATTTTAGATATCGATGTTGATAAAACCACCAATATTTCCAAGAAATTTTTTATTGAGAAAAAAATTTCAACGGTATTTATGCATCAAAAAAATGCAGGGCGCAAAAAATATAAATCAATTCTAGAAAAGCTAGCGCTGCATCAAATCCCGATACGTATTTTCGCTTCTCACGATGATGTTTTTAGATCAAATCAAGTAGATTATTTTGGTTATATTCCTGTGTACAAAACGCAGTTTTCACCCTTATTACAGGGAACAAACATATATATTAAACGTGTTTTTGACATTGTGTTTTCTCTATTTGTGATAATTTTTATTTTATCGTGGATGTATCCATTGGTAGCTTTACTTATTAAGCTCGAGTCAAAAGGACCAGTTCTTTTCACACAAAACAGAAACGGATTAAGCAATGAATTATTTAGGTGCTATAAGTTTCGCTCCATGACTACAAATAGCAATAATGAGCAAGCAACAAAAGACGATATGCGTATTACACGGATTGGAAAAATTATTCGAAAAACCAGTATTGACGAATTTCCTCAATTTTTTAATGTGTTAAAGGGCGATATGTCTGTCGTTGGTCCACGCCCACACATGGAAATTCATAATGCGAATCATGAAAAACACGTGGAGTCTTTTCAGCTTAGACATACTGTAAAGCCTGGGATTACCGGAATGGCGCAGTCTAGAGGTTTTAGAGGAGAGATAAGAGAAGACCTAGATATTATTAATCGCATCAAATACGATATTTTCTACATCCGCCATTGGTCTTTTGCGCTCGATATTAAAATTATCATTCGCACGGTTCTCAATATCTTTAGAGGAGAAGACAAGGCGTATTAAGCCGTTGTTTCATAGCGTTTGGTCACCAAATAAACGCCCATAAATACCACTACCGCAGCAATCAATTTAGAAGGCGTAAACACATCTGCCCCTACAAAGACAGCATACGCAATGCCAATAAGCGGTTGTAAATACGTAAACACGCCTATGGTACTGGCTTTTAGTTGTTTTAGTGCATATACATTGAGCAGGTAGGTCATAAAGGTAGTCCCAACAATCACATATCCAAACCGCCAAATGGCCTCAAAAGGAAGTGAAGCCCAAGAAACCGCATTAAACTCCTTGTAAGTAACAGGGAGTGACATCAAAAACCCAAACAAAAACAACCATTTGAGCAAGTGAACGGTAGTGTATTTCGCCGAAAGCGATTTCACCAATACCAGATACATCCCAAAGCCTGCAGCATTAAATAAAAAGAGTAGATTTCCCAATGGAATATTGGGTGCGTCCTGACGTATTTCACCGCCAAAAAAGATTAGCACCAGCGCGCCAACAAACCCCAATACAACCCCAATAATCCGCGGCAAAAGAAGCCTTTCTTTGATTAAAACAGCAGAAAACACAAACACCAAAATGGGCGTAACCGTAATAAGTACGGCACTATTTATAGGAGTTGAAAGCTCAATACCCTTAAAAAAACAAAGCATATTAAGCGCCATTCCCAAAAAGGCACAAAGCACCATCCGTGGAAAATCAGAACGAGCAATACGTTGCTTAGGAATAAAAAAACTCACGATCCAAAAAAGAGATGCCGCACCCATCAATCGAATTTGCACCAAACCAAACCCTTGAACATAGGTAGGCATTACCTCTTTGGCAATGGTGTGTGAAAGCCCATATATTGTCGTTGCACCAAAGGCGGCTAGAAGAGCAAGTGTGCGTTTATTCATTTAGCGCATGCTTCATTTGTTCGACAGTAGCCTTACTATTTCCCAAAAACACTTTGTCATTCCAGATTAATATGGGTCGTTTTAAGCAACTGTATTCGTGCGTTAACAACTCCTTGTAAGTGGCTTCTGTAAATGATTCCCCCTCTTTTTTTAATTGTGCATATACACGACCTCGTTTATTTATAAGCGTTTCGTAGCTGTGCGTGTGTGCATACAAAAACGCCAATTGTTCAGGAGTTATCTTTTCTTTTTTTACGTCTTGTAAAAAGGGAGCACCCTCTATGTCGAGCTCTTTAATAATTCGTACACATGTAGAACAGCTTGATAAGTAAAGAAATGTGTTTTTCATCGTTGCACAAAGGTCAGTAAATTCATGGGATAATGCGGTCTCTTAACGTAAACTTAAATACATTTGCTCAAATTATAGTCATGGCAAAGAAAAATCTACATTTCAATTCCCGAACCATTCACGGCGGACAACAACCTGACAAAGCGTATGGAGCAGTTATGCCCCCCGTTTATCTTACTTCAACTTATGCGCAAAGCAAACCAGGAGAACACCTTGGCTATGAGTACAGTAGGTCGCACAATCCTACACGCTCTGCCTTAGAAGCGTCACTCGCAAGCATCGAGTCTGGGAAACATGGACTCACATTTGCATCGGGTATGGCCGCCATTGATGCTGTAATCAAATTACTAGAACCAGGAGATGAGGTCATCTCAACAAATGATTTATACGGGGGAACCTATCGTATTTTCACCAAGGTATTTGCATCCTATGGCATCAAGTTTCACTTTGTTCCAATGGGGGATATTGCAGAAGTGGAAAAACACGTCAATGCAAACACAAAGCTACTTTGGGTAGAAACACCAACCAACCCATTAATGCAAGTAATTGACATCAAAGCCATGGCGTCAATTGCCAAAGCAAACAAGCTATTGTTAGCCGTTGATAATACGTTTGCCTCGCCTTATTTACAGCGCCCTTTGGAATTGGGTGCAGATATAGTAATGCATTCCGCAACGAAATACCTTGGAGGCCATAGCGACGTGGTGTTGGGTGCTTTGGTACTAAAAGACGATGGTATTGCCGATCGCTTGGCATTTATCCAAAATGCGAGTGGTGCAGTCCCAGGCCCTATGGATTCTTTTTTGGTACTTCGAGGCATAAAAACATTGCATGTAAGAATGCAAAGGCATTGTGAAAATGGACGTGCCGTTGCCGAGTTTTTGGCACAACACCCTGATATTCAAACTGTTTATTGGCCTGGATTTGTTACCCACCCAAACCACGAGGTGGCCAAAGCACAAATGGATGATTTTGGTGGGATGATTTCTTTTATTCATAAAGACAATAGTCTCACAAAAGCCAATCAAATTGTTTCTTCCTTACACGTATTTACCCTTGCAGAGTCTTTGGGAGGAGTAGAAAGTTTAGCGGGGCACCCTGCAAGTATGACGCACGCATCTATTCCAAAAGAGGAGCGCGAAAAAACAGGTGTAACAGACGGGCTAATACGTCTAAGCGTAGGCATTGAAGACAGTAAAGATTTGATTGCCGATTTGACCCAGGCGATAGGCTAATTTTCAAATTTAACGTACATTCGATTAGCAATTTAAATCTTATGGAACACATCATCAATGGTTTTTTGAGCGAAGTCAGCAAACGTAATGCTCACGAACCCGAGTTTATGCAAGCAGTCACTGAAGTGGCTCAAACGGTATTGCCTTATATTGTAGCAAATGATATCTATCACGGAAAGAATATTTTAATGCGGATGGTTGAGCCTGAGCGTGTGGTTATGTTCCGCGTGCCTTGGGTGGATGACTCTGGTGAAATTCAAGTAAACAGAGGTTATCGAATAGAAATGAATTCAGCAATTGGCCCATATAAAGGGGGGTTGCGTTTTCACGAATCGGTGAATTTGAGCATTCTTAAGTTCTTGGCTTTTGAGCAAGTATTTAAAAATGCGCTGACAACCTTACCCATGGGAGGCGGTAAAGGCGGTGCTGATTTTAATCCCAAAGGCAAATCGGATGCGGAGGTAATGCGTTTTTGTCAAAGTTTTATGACCGAGCTTTTTCGCCACATTGGACCAAACAGGGATATTCCTGCGGGTGATATTGGAGTGGGAGGCCGAGAAATTGGCTATATGTTTGGGCAGTACAAACGTTTAAAAAATGAGTTTACAGGCGTATTGACAGGCAAGGGGATTTCGTGGGGCGGATCGCTTATTCGACCAGAAGCAACAGGATATGGTGCTGTTTATTTTGCACAAAACATGTTGCAAACCAAAGACGAAAGCTTTGAAGGTAAAAAAGTAGTTATTTCTGGGTCTGGAAATGTGGCACAATATGCTGCCGAAAAAGCCATTCAGCTTGGCGCAAAAGTGCTTACGCTGTCCGACTCTTCTGGGTTTATTCATGACCCAGACGGCATAGATCAAGAAAAGTTGAATCACATCATGGAGCTTAAAAATATTAAACGAGAACGCATTGATAAGTACACAGAAAAATACACCTCTGCAAGTTTTCACAAAGGCGAAAAACTATGGGGAGTTGCTTGTGATATTGCCATGCCCTGCGCAACGCAAAATGAGTTAGACGAAAACGATGCAAAAACTCTTATTGCTAACGGCTGTTATTGTATTAGCGAAGGAGCAAATATGCCATCTACACCAGAGGCTATTTCACATTTTCACGCAAACCAAGTGCTTTATGCTCCGGGCAAAGCTTCTAATGCAGGTGGCGTTGCTGTTTCAGGTCTTGAAATGGCACAAAACTCACTGCGCTACAATTGGACACGAGAAGAAGTAGATCAGCGGTTACAGGACATTATGGAAGACATTCACGATGCCTGTGTATTGTATGGTACTGAAAATAAAACCATCAATTACGAAAAAGGGGCAAACATAGCCGGCTTTGTAAAAGTAGCCGACGCGATGTTGGCACAAGGGGTTGTTTAGCATACTACAACGGCGTATTTTACGTTTTGTTTATGATGAAAGCTAGTTTTTTACGCATCCTTTTTGTTGCTGTTTTATGCGCTCCTAATTCTTGGTCGCAAAATAAACAGTGGGACTCCATGTATTCCTACTACAACACTTCTATTGGAACAACCTATAACCAAACAATAATTGCTGCAGCGGAAAACGCACTTTTTCTTTATGATTCCACTCAAAACAGTACAGAAACCATTACGACTGTTGATGGACTTTCAGGCGACAACTTTTCGGCAATAGCCGTTTATAATGATAATATTATAGCTGGGTTTGAAAATGGCCTTGTTGCAAAAATTGATATCAACACAAAAAAAGTGGATCTCGATAACGCTATTGAACGCAACACGATCATTGCTGCTGATGAAAAGCAAATCAATCAAATTTTGATTGATCAAAATGCAGCTTATTTGGCTACTGGATTTGGTATTGTTGAGTTAAACCCCAATACCTTGGAATTTGGCGACACCTATTATTTTGGTACACCTAACGCTAGAATTAAAATAAATCAGGTGGCTGTTTTTGAAGCGTATTTATATGCAGCAACGCCTCAAGGCATTTACAGAACACTGCTTAATAATCCAAACAAACTTGAATTTTCTTCTTGGGAGTTACATACATCAGGCAATTGGACTGCAACCTGGAGTCAAGACAATATGCTGTATGGGGCAAAAAATGAGGGAAGTGCTGTTTCTTTTTTTCAGTTGGGCGATAGTGTTGAACAAAAAGCGACATTTCCAGGTGTTGTAAGAGATATTGCACCCTATGAAAACGGGGTCATTATTACGGTATCAAACCGTATTTATGACGTCAACAAGTCGTTTATAAGGACACAAACCATCGGAGATTTGGAAGATGTTCAATCAAACAATTTCACATTTGGGCTGATGCTGAATAATGAGAAGTGGATAGGTACTAAAACCAACGGTCTTATTAACTACAAAAATGACGATAATTTTAGTTTTGTAAGCCCAAAAGGGCCGTTACGAAACAGTATTTTTGATATTGAGCCCTTAGCGAATGAGCTTTGGATTGCCCATGGTGATTATAGTTTATTTTACGATCCATCCCCATTAAACAGAAGCGGTCTTAGTAACTATACACTACAAGGATGGAATAATTTGTCTTTCGACTCTTTATTTAATGCAACAAATCTCGTAAGAATTGTACCGCATCCAATGGAAATAGGGACTTTTTATGCATGCTCTTTTCATCAAGGCATGATTTACATTGAAAACAATATTCCATTAGAACTTTGGAATTCCGATAATAGTGGACTGGAAAGCATTTCGTTTGAGGGACCTGACTATGTAAGCATACGCGTTCGTGATGCCATAGTAGATGACAGCGGAAACCTGTGGTCTGTAACATCTTTTGTACAAAAAGGATTAAAAAAACGCAGTCCTTCAGGGCAATGGACAACTTATGATTTGTCAGAAGTCGTATTAGATTATACTAAAGAATCAGGCTACTCCAACATGGAGTTATATGAAGACAAAATCATTTTCTTTGGCGGGGTGAAAAGCGCCCTTATTGGAGTTGACATCACGCAATCACCCCCGCAAATGAAACGCCTGATGGGAGGAGACCTTGGATTACCATCAGACGATGTGCGCAGCATTCGCTTAGACAAAGACAACCGCCTATGGGTGGGAACACGGGAAGGCATTGCCGTTCTGTATGCACCGAACCGTTTTTTTGAAGATGAAACCCAACTGCGTTCTATTGTCGTTGAAGATGGTGGAAACCTTCGAGAATTGCTCTCTGGACAGCTAATTACAGATATTGAAATTGACGGTAATAACCAAAAATGGGTAAGTACGGCAACTTCTGGCGTCTTTTTACTCAGTCCAAACGGAACCGAAATTTTACAGCACTTTACCAAAGAGAATAGTCCATTGCCGACTTCTTCTGTTAAAACCATTGGAATTGATAGTGACACAGGGAAAGTGTATATAGGCACCCTAAAAGGTATGGTGGTTTTTCAAGGAAATGCCTATGCCGAGTCTGAAAAATTATCCGAAATAAACGTATTCCCCAATCCTGTAAGACCTAATTTCACAGGGAATTTGGTTGTCCGGGGGTTGCAACAAGATTCTCGTGTTAAAATCACGGATATAGCAGGAAACTTGGTGTATGACACCACCAGCGAAGGAGGTAGTATCAGTTGGAACTTACGCTCTTTTTCAGGTCAGCGGGTTCGCTCGGGCGTTTACCTCATTTTTGCTTCAACCAAAGACGGCCTTGACAGTGCTGTCAAAAAAGTGATGATTGTAAATTAATGGAACAACCCACGCAAGCAATTGTGCTAAACGCCACAAAATACGGAGAAACAAGTGTGATTTTACACGCCTATACACAACAAGCAGGCTTGCGCTCTTATGTGGTAAAAGGGGTTCGATTGGCAAAGCGAAAAAAAACATTTTCTATGGGAATGTTTCAACCACTCACACAATTAGAATTAGTAGCAACAACGCCCAAAGGCGCGGGACTATCTGTCTTAAAATCGGCTAAAATTACCAATCCATATACCACTATTTCAACCCAAATTACCAAATCGAGTATTTGTATGTTTTTGGCAGAGGTATTGCGATCAGTTCTTAAAGAAGAAGAAGAAAACCCATCCTTATACCACTTTTTGGAGCATGCACTTATTTGGCTTGACACCCACGATAAGGTAGTCAATATGCACATTCACATATTGATACAACTAACCAAATACCTAGGGTTTTACCCCGATATTTCTAATATCTCACACCCTTATTTTGACGTTCAAAACGGACAGTTTTGCCAATATGCAAACAGTAAGGAATGTATCGCTGGAAGCGAAGTATCTCTTCTAAAAACCTATTTAGGTATGAAATTTGATATGTTGGATACGATTTTGGCTACTACTGAAGAGCGACGTGCATTACTAACGTTACTCATGCAGTACTATCAACGGCACCTACAGTCGTTTAGAATGCCCAAATCCTTAGATGTGTTGTATGAAGTTTTTAGTTAACACGATTTTTCTTTGCATTGCTTTGTGCGGCATAGCGCAACAGGTTGTGGTAAAAGATGCAATCACGCAGGAGGTGCTCCCAGGTGTGAGTATTTATGACATCGAACAATCACATTTTGAAACCTCTTCTGAAAACGGTAAAGCACAGCTCGATAGATTTCACTTAAATGCAACACTGTCATTTTCTTATATGGGCTATGAAATGCAACGCTTGCAAAAAAGCCAAATCAAGCCCATGCAAGTAATTTGGATGACACCAAACACGGAGCAACTGGGTGAAATCGTACTCTCTGTTTCACGTTCTTCTGGTAAAAAACAAAGGTTGGCACAGCAGGTGGGGATTGTAAGCGAGCAAGAAATAGCACAAATAAGCCCCGAAAATACAGCGGTCTTATTGCGAGAGGTTCCAGGTGTTCGGGTACAACAGTCACAGGTCGGCGGTGGTAGTCCAGTGCTGCGCGGTTTCGAGGCAAATCGGGTACTTTTGGTGGTTGATGGCGTTCGCCTAAATAATGCTATTTTTCGTTCTGGACATGTACATAACGCCCTTTCTGTTGACCCCCTTAGTCTAAGCCGGGCAGAGGTTATTTTTGGACCGTCTTCTGTGGGCTATGGTTCCGATGCGCTAGGAGGCGTCATACATTTTTACACCCGTACGCCCCTAATCAATCAAAATAAAAAATGGAGCTTTGCAGGCTCTACTTCTTACACGATTAATCAAAACACATCCAAACAATCCGCAGTTATTGAATACAGCGCGCCAAAGTGGGCCGTTTTACAACAGGTTTCGTATTCCCAATTTGGAGATATTGTTATGGGGGAGCGACGCCCACATGGCTATGAAAATTGGGGTAAAGTTTTTGAATACTCCCAAAACTCAAACACCAATTACAAGGCAACACCCTCTAAAAACAACAACCCCAATGTGCAACGAAATTCGGCATACGAGCAAGTAGATTTATTACAAAAATGGATTTATCACACCACAAATGGAATCAAATTTACGCTCAACCTTCAGGGATCTCACTCTGGAAATATCCCTCGATTTGACAAACTTTCAGAAATTAGAGATGGTGATTTGCGCTTTGCGCGTTGGGAATATGGACCCCAAAAGCGCTGGTTGATTTCTCCGCAAATTAGTTTTGTGGGCAACAAGCCTTGGTTGCACTCAGGAAAAATAATTGCCGCGGTTCAGTTTTTAGAAGAGTCAAGAATACAACGAAAGTTTGCAAGCCTAAACAGAGAAACACAGCGGGAACAACTTACCGTATATAGCCTTAATGCCGATTTTACGGCCAAAACACGAAAAGGGCGTGACTGGTCTTATGGGTTAGAAATGACACATAACCAAGTACGCTCATCTGCATATGCACAAGAACTCAACCTTCTTGCTAATAGAATCATTGGATTAAAGCCAAAAACAGCTATTCCAACCCGTTACCCCAGCGGAGGAAGTACATATGCAACGTTTGCAGGGTATGTGGATTATAGACATGACATTAACCCAAAAAGCACCCTGAGTTTAGGCGCAAGACACACCATTACAGAGCTGGATGCCACATGGAGTGAGCAAGCACTCATTGATGCAAAATTGGCAAAGGCCTATCAAAAGCATCAATCCTCAAATATCACGCTTGGCTATAGTTATACTTCCAATTCACAATGGCAACTCAAAACCCTTTTCTCTACTGGATTTAGGGCGCCAAACATCGATGATTTAGGCAAAACCCGTGAAAATCGGGGTATTTTGAGTGTTCCCAATTTGGAACTCAGTCCCGAATATATTTACAGCACAGATATTGGCGTTCGAAAACAATGGAACAACGGATCCTTTTTAGATATAAATGGATATTATGCCTTTGTGAATGATTATATGGCTCGAGTGTCACACCATATAACCCATGACTTTACAACTACTGACGGAGACACCGTTATATTCTCTGAGGAAGAGGTACAAACCACGACAAACGCCAATGTTGGCACAGTGGACATTTATGGATTTAACGCACAAAGTAAATGGAGGATTTCTCCCAAAGTATCGTACCAAAACTCACTAACATACACGAGAGGAATTGGAAATAACATCAGCGGAAACCTTCCATCTATAACCCCATTGTTTGTTACGCAAAAAGTACAGTGGCAATTGCCGAAAGGGGAAATTTCATTGCATTGGCATCACGCAAAACGAAAAACACCTGAAACGTACTCACCGTGGGGCGAAGACGGACTTGAGGAAACCCCACTTCTTGCAAACGAAACCTTTGCAGGCACACCAGCTTGGCATCGTTGGGATGTGCAATTTGCACTCCCTTTGGGCAATGCTATGAATCTTTCTGGGGGAATTTTTAATCTGTGGGACACGCACTATCGTGAATTTGCGTCGGGTATATCTGCACCCGGGAGAAGTGTAAAGCTTGTCTTAAGGTATGAATTGTAACGATTCTACATTACTAGAACACAACATTTTGCCCTAAATTAGTTACTTTCGCATGCATAATTTTAGTACAAAATTTTGTTTCCAACATACTCACATCTTGATTTAACTGCCGCAGCAGATGAAATAGCTTCTTTCTGGGACGAACATCTCATTTTTGAGTCGAGTATAGACACTCGCGAAGGAAGACCTCCGTTTGTGTTTTTTGAAGGACCGCCCTCTGCAAATGGACTGCCGGGGATTCATCACGTATTAGCCCGCGCGCTCAAAGATATTTTCTGCCGATACAAGACGCAACAAGGTTTTCAAGTGAAACGCAAGGCTGGGTGGGACACACACGGACTTCCCGTAGAGCTTGGTGTGGAAAAAGAACTTGGCATTACCAAAGAAGATATTGGCAAAACCATCAGCATTTCGGAGTATAACAACGCCTGCAAGGAAGCCGTAATGCGATATACTGACGTATGGAACGATCTCACCAAAAAGATGGGGTATTGGGTAGATATGGATGATCCATATATTACTTACACCTCAAAATATATGGAATCGGTTTGGTGGCTGTTGGCAACACTCTACAAAAAAGGATTGATTTATAAAGGTTATACCATCCAGCCGTATTCACCCATGGCAGGAACAGGTTTATCTTCGCACGAGCTAAATCAACCCGGATGTTATCGCGATGTAACCGACACTTCTGTAACAGCGCAATTTAAAACCAAAAACGACTCCCTTCCAAAAGCCCTCAAAGGAGAATTGCCGTTGCATGTTCTGGCATGGACAACAACGCCTTGGACACTTCCCTCAAATACTGCACTTACGGTAGGACCAAAAATTTCTTACGTTGTCATTCAAACGTTTAATCAATATACACACAAGTCTGTCCGTGTATTACTTGCAAAAAAATTGATTGGAAAACAATTTGGGAAAAAGTACAATCAGGTTGAAGCACAAAACGAATTAGCTGCCTACGACAAATCCAATAAAACCATTCCATTTTGGATTGAGCAAGAAATAATGGGTACCGATTTGGTAGGCATTCAATACGAACAGCTATGGACCGAGGCACCACTTCCATATCAAAACCCAGATGATGCGTTCCGCATTATAGCTGGAGATTTTGTCACTACAGATGACGGAACAGGAATTGTACACACGGCACCTACTTTTGGCGCTGACGATGCCAAAGTTGCCAAAGAAGCCACTCCGCCTATTCCTCCACTCTTAATTTTAGATGAAAATGAAAATCCTGTTCCCCTTGTTGACTTGCAAGGGAAATTCAGAACAGAGGTGGGACTAGTTGGCGGCAAATATGTAAAAAATGAATATTATCCAGATGGCGAAATACCAGAAAAGTCAGCTGATGTAGAAATTGCCATTCGGCTCAAAGAAGAAAACAAAGCCTTCAAGGTTGAAAAGTACGTGCATAGTTATCCGCATTGCTGGCGAACGGACGCCCCTGTACTATATTATCCACTTGATTCTTGGTTTATAAAAGTTCAAGACCACAAAGGACGTATGGTTGAGTTAAACCAAACCATCCAATGGAAACCCGCCAAAACAGGCGAAGGGCGCTTTGGAAATTGGCTTGCCAATGCAAACGATTGGAACTTGTCACGCTCTCGTTTTTGGGGCATTCCGTTGCCCATTTGGCGTACCGCAGACGGAGATGAAACGCGCGTAATAGGATCTGTTGAAGAACTTAAAATAGCCGTTGACGAATCTGTTGCTGCAGGACTGACGATGAAAAATCCATTGGCTGATTTTGTGGCAGATGACATGTCAGAACGCAATTATGATCGTGTAGATTTACACAAGGACACTGTGGATGAATTGGTGCTTTTAAGCGAATCGGGAAAACCCATGTACCGGGAATCAGACCTCATTGACGTTTGGTTTGATTCTGGCGCAATGCCCTATGCCCAGTGGCACTATCCGTTTGAAAATAAAGAAAAAATTGACGAAGGCACTACATTCCCCGCCGATTATATCGCCGAAGGAGTGGATCAAACACGTGGTTGGTTCTATACGCTTCACACCATTGCAACGCTAGTTTTTGATTCGGTTGCCTACAAAAATGTTGTTTCTAACGGATTGGTATTGGACAAAAATGGACAAAAAATGTCTAAGCGTTTGGGGAATGCCGTAGATCCATTTGAAACACTAAAAAAATACGGGCCAGATGCCACGCGTTGGTATATGATTAGCAATGCCAATCCTTGGGATAACTTGAAATTTGACTTAGAAGGAATAGAAGAAGTACGACGCAAATTTTTCGGAACGCTATACAACACTTATTCGTTCTTTAGTCTTTATGCCAATATTGATGGGTTTACTTTTTCGGAAGATGAGATTCCAATTTCAGAACGGCCAGAAATTGACCAATGGATTTTATCGGAATTGCATAGTTTGATTGAAAACACGACACAATTTTACGATGCCTATGAACCTACGCGTGCTTGCCGCGCGATTTCTCATTTTGTAACGGAAGACTTGAGTAATTGGTACGTGCGGTTATGTCGTCGTCGTTTTTGGAAAGGAAGCTACGAGGCAGATAAAATTGCGGCATACCAAACCTTATACGAATGTTTGATGAGCGTCGCGAAAATGATGGCGCCTGTTGCACCATTTTATGCCGATAGGCTTTACCAAGATTTGAATGGTATCACCAAACGAGAGAAAGCTTCTTCTGTACACTTGGCGTTTTACCCAAAATCAACTCCGGAGATTATCAACGCTTTACTGGAGCAAAAAATGCAACGCGCACAAAAAATCACTTCTTTAGTATTATCGCTGCGTAAGCGCGAAAAAATCAAAGTGCGTCAACCCTTACAACGTATTATGATTCCTGTGTTGGACGAAGAAGAGCGTAAACAAGTAGAGGCTATATCAGCACTTATTGCTGCAGAGGTGAATGTGAAAGAAGTCGAAATATTAGACGATACTTCATCTATTTTGGTAAAAGAAATTAAGCCAAACTTTAAAACATTAGGCCCTCGTTTTGGCAAAGACATGAAGCTAGTGGCACAAGCCATTCAAAATTTAAACGAGGCGCAAATACAAGAACTGGAAAAACAAGGCGCGTTAACCATCCAATTAGACAATAAAAAATGTACTTTAGAAGCTACAGACGTTGTTATTAGTTCTAAAGATGTAGCGGGCTGGTTGGTAGCTTCAGAACAAGGCGTTACCGTTGCACTCGATGTCCAAATGAACGAAACCCTTAGATTAGAGGGGATGGCGCGTGAGCTTGTAAACAGATTGCAGAACATGCGTAAAGACCTTGGATTTGAGGTAACCGATACAATACAAGTTACACTCCAAGAAAGTGATGAACTAAACGCTATTTTAAATGAAAACAAAGCGTATATTCAACACGAAATTTTAGCTACAACCATATATGTAGCAAAAGCAGTGAGCAATGAAGCTATGGAACTAACGTTCGATTCGTTGCAAACACAGGTAGAAATGGTCAAATCATAAAAACCTAATTATTATGGAACAAAAAATACGATATACCGACGAGGCCCTTCAAGAATTTAAGGTGCTAATTGAAGAGAAAATTGCAAAGGCTCAGCATGACTTGGAGCTTATTAGGAGTGCTTATATGAATGATGGGAATAATGGCACCGACGATACTGCCCCTACTTTTAAAGCATTCGAAGAGGGCTCAGTAACCATGTCTAAAGAGGCAAACACCCAGTTGGCTTTGCGTCAGGAAAAGTTTATTCGTGACTTAAAAAATGCCTTAATCCGCATTGAAAACAAAACATACGGCGTATGTCGCGTAACAGGTAAACTCATTAACAAAGAGCGATTGAAGCTTGTGCCGCATGCTACGCTTAGCATTGAAGCAAAAAATATGCAGCGTTAATTTATGCCGCTTCGCAAAATTTGTTGGATTGTTTTTGCCGTTTTGGCATTGGATCAAGCATTCAAAGTATATATCAAACTTAATTATTCCCTTACTTTTTATGGCTCTGACGCCATTATAGACTTGGGATGGTTTCGCTTATTATTTGTAGAAAACAAGGGCATGGCTTGGGGTGCTCGACTAAATGACATTCTGCCATTTATATCTGATAATACTGCCAAACTACTTCTTAGCATTTTTCGATTATTAGCGGTTTCGGCCATTGGTTACTGGCTAATTCGAGCCGCAAAAACAGCAATGCCAAAAGGACAACTCCTCGCCGTATCTCTGATTTTTGCAGGTGCTTTAGGAAACATTATAGACTCTGTTTTTTATGGTGTTTTATTTTCTAATAGTTACGGACAAATTGCTGCATTCCTTCCTGCTGAAGGAGGTTACGCTCCGCTTATGTTTGGCCATGTAGTTGATATGCTTCAATTTCCTATGTTTACGTGGACATGGCCTGAATGGATGCCCTTTTTTGGAGGAAATAGCTTTATTTTTTTTGAACCTGTTTTTAATATCGCCGATAGTGCAATTAGTGTTGGCGCCATATTGTTATTACTTAAAACCCGCAAGGGAACAGCTTAAAACGAATAAATACTTTTTGGGGTAACTACCATATCCAACGCCTTATCTGTTTGAGCAATATCTTCAATTTTTTTTACGGGCTCAAAATAAGAAACGCCTATGGTTTTACACTCAGGCGAGCATCTGGATAAAAACCGGTCGTAATAGCCTTTGCCGTAGCCAACTCGATGACCGTGCTGGTCAAAACAAAGCAACGGAACCACCACGGTTCTAATGCGCTTCGGGTCTATATATTCAGTGCTTGTGGGTTCTAAAATCCCCCATTGATTGGCATTAATAGGCATTCTATTTTCCCAAAGTACGGCTTCCATCTCCCCATTTGTATTAACAACTTTTGGCACACAAAGTGGATGTTCTTTTAAGGAATTAAACCATTTTTCCATGGGAATTTCGCGTTGATTTCTGCTATCTATATAGAGCATTACAAGCCCATCTTTGATAAGATTTCCGGATATGATTTGTTCTAGAATAGCAGTACTTGCATGCGCCAGCTCAGTGACAGAGAGGGCCTTGCGCTTTGCACGATAAATTGTCCGTAATGCGTTCTTATTAGGCATGCATAAATATAACCGTTTCAGAAGTAAGTTTTTGTATTTTAGTGACATGACAAAAGAGGGACTGAAACGGCAAGTTGCTTCGCTTCCAAACGAGCCCGGGGTGTATCAATACTACAACGAGCAAGATGAAATTATTTATGTAGGCAAGGCAAAAGACCTTAAAAAACGCGTGTCATCGTATTTTAGGAAACAAGTGGACTCTCGAAAAACCAAAAACCTTGTTAACGCCATTCACAAGCTTAAGCATATTGTAGTTCCAACGGAATCAGATGCATTGATTTTGGAAAATACGCTCATCAAAACGCATCAACCCAAATACAACATTTTACTGCGCGATGATAAAACCTACCCTTGGATTTGTATTAAAAAAGAACGTTATCCTAGAGTATTTGCCACACGGAGAATCATTCAAGATGGCTCGGAATATTTCGGACCTTTTACCAATGCTAAAACCGTTCGTGTACTTCTTAATTTGATTAATGAGCTTTATCCACTTCGCACCTGTCATTACGACCTAAGCGAGACGCATATTGCAAGCGAAAAGTATAAGGTTTGTTTGGAGTTCCATATTGGAAATTGTTTGGCTCCTTGTGTTGGAAAGCAAACCACATCGCATTACGACGAGGCAATAGCGCATATTCGCAATATTTTGCAAGGAAAATTTAAGCAAGTAAATAATGCGTTTGTTCGGGAAATGAAAGCTGCAGCAGAAACCTTACAGTTTGAGCACGCACAAAAAATAAAGTTAAAAATGGAGGCCTTACAGCACTACCAGTCCAAATCTGCTGTGGTCAGCGCAAAAATCAATGCCGTAGATGTATGTACTATTGTCACAGACGAGTCCACAGCATTTTTTAATTTTTTACAAGTCTCTTACGGATCTATTGTCCGCTTTCACAGCATGTCTATTAAAAAGAAATTAGACGAAACGGATGTTGAACTATTGCGTGTGGTTGTGGTAGAGTTGCGCCGCAGATTTGATTCTTCATCCAAAGAAATACTACTTCCTTTTGAAATTGACTTGGGCAGCGATGTGAGAGTAACAGTACCCAAAATAGGCGAAAAAAAGCAGCTTTTAAACTTATCGCTACGCAATGCAAAGCAAAACCGATTGGAGCAACTTAAACAACTTAAACTTACCGATCCAGAGCAGCATAGCCAACGCGTGATGGCTCAAATGCAGCGTGATTTGCGCCTTTCCGAACTGCCACTCCACATAGAGTGTTTTGATAATTCCAACATACAGGGGAGTAATCCCGTGGCGGCTTGTGTGGTGTTTCGAAAGGGGAAACCAAGTAAAAAAGAGTATCGCCATTATGGCATTAAAACCGTGGTTGGCCCCGATGATTTTGCCTCCATGGAGGAAGTCGTTTATCGCAGATATAAACGCTTGCTCAGCGAAGGTGAAGCATTACCACAATTGGTTGTAATTGATGGTGGTAAAGGACAACTTAGCGCAGCGCTAAAAAGTTTTGATGTGTTGGGGATTCGAGGCAAAGTAGCCATTTTAGGAATCGCCAAACGACTTGAAGAACTCTATTTTCCAGATGATCCAATTCCACTATATTTAGATAAGCGTTCAGAGACTTTACGTATCTTGCAACAGTTGCGAAATGAAGCCCATAGATTTGGGATTCGTTTACACCGTAACAAGCGTAGCAAAGGCGCAATCAATTCGGCCTTGGAAAACATTCCTGGAATTGGAGAAAAAACAGCTACAGCGTTGTTGAAAAGGTTTAAATCGGTAAAGCGAATTAAGGCTGCCACCCAAGACGAATTAACCCAAATATTAGGCCCCCAAAAGGCTAAAACTACTTATGATTACCTACAAAAAAACACCTCTTAGGCTTCTATTTTGTTTCTTTTTTATTGTTGTCACTGCCCAACCTACAGACCTAAAAGTGGGCCTTATTCTCAGTGGGGGTGGCGCAAAGGGCATGGCGCATGTAGGTGTGCTAAAAGAAATCGAACGCGCGGGTGTTCGTATAGATTATATAGGCGGAACAAGTATGGGCGCAATTGTGGGCGGCCTTTATGCTTGTGGGTATTCGGCATCACAACTGGAAGAGCTGCTCACCAACATCGACTTGGTTGACTTGATTAATGATAATTATAAGCGAAACGCCAAATCGTTTCAAGACAAAGAAGATAGCGAGCGTTATGCAATTACTTTGCCTGTTATAGACCGGAAAATTAAATTCCCGGTTTCGTTGTCCAAAGGCCAGAATGTATATAATTTTTTGGTGCAATTGATGCACGATGAGCGTGCCATTCGAGATTTTAGCAAACTCCCAATTCCTTTTTTTTGCATGGCTACGGACCTCAATAATGGAGAAATGGTGTTGCTAGATAAAGGATTTCTACCACTTGCCGTAAATGCTAGCAGTGCATTGCCAACCCTTTTTTCACCCGTACGGGTTGACAACAAAACCCTAATTGAGGGAGGGGTTTCAAATAATTATCCTATTGAGGAAATGCTTAATAAAAAGATGGATGTTATTATTGGTGTGGATGTTCAAACCCATATATCCGGATCTTATAAAACAGATACTTTCTCGGATATTTTAGTGCGACTGGGAAGTTTACAGACCGAAAAACCATGCATCCAAAAAGAGCAAAAACCGATATTTACATTCAACCCGATATTGATGGGTTTACGATGTTATCGTTTTCATATCAAGCCGCTATAATTGCTCGGGGAGAACAGGCAGGGGAAAAAGCATTTCCGCAATTGAAAAAACTGGCTCAGAAGCAAATGACGAGTAAACCGTTAAAGAAAAAAATCCCAACTTCTTTCCAGCTTGACAGCCTATCGTTTGTGCAAACACCCAACTATAAAAGAAATTATATTTTGGGTAAAATCAGACTAAAACCCAACACCCATTACCCTTTTAAAAAACTTCGTGAGGGGATGACAAATTTGGCAGCTACACAAAATTTTGAAGCATTTAGATATACGCTTACTCCAGTTAATGGAAAAGAATTTTTAGAGTTAAATTTTATTGAATCACCACACACCACCTTGTTTCGCACCGGATTACACTACAACGATCTTATGGGCGCTATGGGGCTTGTAAACATCACCCAAAAATACGCCTTATTAAAAAACGATGAAGTTTCAATAGACCTTGCTTTGGGAGCTAATGTTAGGTATGCTTTTTCATACTTTATAGATAAAGGTTTGTTTTGGAGCATTGGGATAAAGGCAACATTAGACCAGTTTGATACAGAAGCTCGTTTTTCTGTTGGCAATACTAACGAACAAGTACCATCAAGAACCAGGGCTTTTATACAAGAACACCTGTTGTTTGTGCAGACCGTTTTTAAAGAAGATGCCATCCTTGGTTTCGGAATTGCCCATCAAAAAAACAGGTTTAGAACCAACTTGTTTGACGTTGAAACGGGGCGGTTTTTTTTCGCTGATGACGCCGACTATTACAGCACAAAGGGATACTTAAAAGTTGACACTCGTGACGATGCGTATTTTCCAAAGAGAGGCGGTTATTTAAAATCGAATATGAACTATGTTTTTAGCCAAAAATCTCCAATAGACTTTGGCGTCTTTTCTCCTTTTATTGTTGGAAAAGCAGCCATGGGTGCAACTTTGCCATTAGGTCAAAAATGGTCATTGTCGCTAAACACCATGGGCGGGTTTACTATTAACAATCCAAATACACCAACCTTTGAGTTTCTACTTGGTGGTTATGGTAACGCCCCGCTTTTAAATTATCAACCTTTTGTGGGACTTCCGCAACAAAATATTGGAGCAGATAGTTTTATTAAGGGAGAAATGATATTTGATTATGAATTTTTGTCAAATCATCATGCTCTATTAAAAATACATTCGGGTGTTGTCAGCAATGATGTTTTTGACAACGGTAAATGGGCATCCACACCGAATTACTTTGGCGCGGGTTTGGCATACGGGTTAAACACATTTGCTGGCCCACTAGAATGCATGGCTGCATACAGCCCACAGTTTGACAAACTGTTGTATCACATTAGTATTGGTTGGCGATTTTAACATCTTAGATAAATGCTTTTACGTACTTTTGCCCATATGGCTCTTAATCGATGGCTTTGGATCGTAGTGGTTGCGTTTTCGCAGCTTATATTTTCCCAAGATATTCTTGATATTTCTGATACACAAAACACAAACTCCCATTCGGCTCAAAACGCTGCATTTAAAGGCGGCGAGTGGTTTAAATTTCGCATCCATTACGGAATTTTTAATGCTAGTTATGCTACCATCGAAGTCAACGAAACGACTTGGGAAGGCAAATCCGTTTTTCACGCAAAAGGTGTTGGTAAAACAACTGGTTTAGCACGCTGGTTTTTTAAGGTGGATGATTATTATGATTCTTATTTCACCAAAGATGCCGTTCGCCCCTTGTTTTTTATTCGAAATATAAATGAAGGCGGATACAAAAAACACGTTACCATTCGTTTTGACCACGACAAAAACAAAGCATTTGTTGATGACAAGCTCAAAAACAAACAAGGTACTTTTGACACAAACCCCAACATTCAAGATCTGATCTCTTGTTTTTATTATTTGCGGAACGAATTTGATATTACCGAAATAAAAAAGGATGAGTTTGTGGTGGTTAATCTATTTTTTGACGAGTCTAATTATGCTTTTAAATTTAAGTTTTTAGGAGTCGAAACCATTAAAACCAAATTTGGACATGTGAAAACCCTAAAATTCAGACCTTACGTACAGTCCGGGCGTGTATTTCGAAGCAATGAAAGCATCACCCTTTGGGTAAGTAACGACCATAATAGAATCCCCTTACGCTTACAGGCAACATTGCGCGTTGGTAGCATTACCGCCGATTTAGATGAATTTAAAGGACTTAAAAATCCATTTGAAATTGTTGTCAAAAATTAGACTTTTTTTCGCACTCTTCGCTTTAGCACTTTTTGCCGCTTGTAGCGGAACAACCAAGGAGCCAGTTGAAATTTTACCCCCTAAAGCACCCGATGTTTTTGCCTTTGGCTATAACCTTAACGACTTTGAGGTGGTACAAGACACCGTGCGTAAAGGCGATACGTTTGCCGATATTTTTTTGGAAAACGGATTTACATATCCGCAGATATACGACATCAACAGAAGAACAAAAAAGAAATATAATTTTAGAAAAATACAGCCCAAAAAGCCTTACACCTTTTTGTTTGCCAAAGACTCTTTGGCTACCCCCGTGGCGTTTATTTATCAGCCCTCCATGCTGGATTATGTAGTTGTAAATTTGAAGGATTCCATTTTTGCACAGACAAAAAAAAAGGAAGTAAAACTGCGCACATTTGAAGCGCAAGGCGTTATTACAAGTTCGCTTTCCGAAACCTTGGACGCGCAGCGCCTTAGCCCGTTATTGGCCTATGATTTATCAGATATTTATGCCTGGAGTATTGACTTTTTCCGACTTGAAAAAGGGGATAGATTTAAAATCATATACACGCAAAAATACGTGGACGATTCCATTTATGTGGGATTAAATCGCATTCATGCGGCATACTTTGAGCACCGCAAAAATCCGTATTATGCCATTGAGTTCGAGTCGGATTCTGTTCGCGGGATTACTGAGTTTTTTGATGAAAAAGGAAAGAACTTACGTCGGGCGTTTTTGCAAGCTCCCGTGCAGTTTTCACGGATATCATCACGCTATAACAAACGTCGTCGAATTTCATATTACGGCCGTACCAAACCACACTACGGAACCGATTTTGCCGCACCAGTAGGAACGCCTATTCGCGCTACAGCAAGCGGAACAGTAGTTGCTGCTAGCTATACACGAGGTAATGGGAAGTACGTAACCATAAGACATAATGGTACTTATAAAACCCAGTATTTACACATGAAAAAGCGCGCCGTGCGCAAGGGCCAATTCGTAAAGCAAGGCGATCTCATTGGAACTGTTGGTATGACCGGATATACCTCTGGGCCACACGTTTGTTATCGCTTTTGGAAAAACGGAAAACAAGTAGATCCGTTTAGACAAAAACTACCTGAAGCCAAACCCATTGACCCAAAATTAAAAGAAACCTACATGGAACATATGCAACCCTTTAAAGAAGCATTAGATTGTATCGAATTTTATTAAACAAATCATCAACTTATGTCATTTCCAAAAATCAATCCAACAACAACGAATAGCTGGAAAAAGCTAACGGAACTTGCAGCCAACCGCAAAACCCTACAAGCCTATTTTGCTGAAGACGATTCGAGAGCGAAGCATTTTTCCATTGATTGGGACCAATTCTTTGTGGACTATTCTAAAAACCACCTGGACAAGGATATCAAAGAAGCACTTGTGTCTTTGGCAAAAGAAGTGGGCCTTGAAGATGCCCGGGCGGCGTATTTTGGTGGCGAAACCATTAACCAAACGGAGGGGCGCGCGGTGTTGCATACGGCACTAAGAGCAAAAGCAGGCGCAGATATTCGTGTGGATGGCGAAAATATAGTGCCAGAAGTATATAATGTACGCGAGCAAATACGGACGTTTAGTCAATCGGTTATTGATGGAAGCCGAAAAAGCAGCTCAGGACAGGCGTTTACAACTGTGGTAAACATCGGAATTGGCGGCTCAGACCTTGGCCCTGCCATGATTACGGAAGCCTTGGCTTATTATAAAAACCACCTTGATGTGCATTTTATTTCCAACGTAGATGGCGATCACGTGATGGAAGTATTAAAAAAAGTCAATCCAGCCACGACATTATTTGTGGTGGTGTCTAAAACATTTACCACGCAAGAAACCCTGTCGAATGCAACAACTGCCAAAAAATGGCTTGTTGAGGCATTGGGCGAAAGTGCCGTTGCGGATCATTTTGTAGCGGTATCGACAAACCTTACTGCCATTGGTGCTTTTGGAATTCAGTCCGAAAATGTATTCCCAATGAACGATTGGGTAGGCGGACGTTTTTCCCTTTGGAGCGCGGTGGGCTTGTCCATTGCACTTGCAGTAGGACCAGACCACTTTGAAGCACTTTTAGAAGGAGCAAATGAAATGGACACCCATTTTGCTACGGCACCCATTGATGAAAACATCCCTGCAATCTTGGCACTACTTACCGTTTGGTACACAAGCTTTTTGGACGCACAGTCAGAGGCAGTCATACCATACACCCAATATCTGCATCGCTTGCCTGCCTATTTGCAGCAAGGAATTATGGAAAGCAATGGAAAGTCTGTTGACCGTAACGGCGAAACGGTTACATACCAAACAGGGAATATTGTTTGGGGCGAGCCGGGGACCAACTCACAACATGCTTTCTTCCAATTAATGCATCAAGGCACCAAATTGATTCCCGCACACTTTATTGGATTTGTGGAATCGTTACACGGTAATCAAGACCACCACGACAAGCTAATGGCGAACTTTTTTGCGCAAACGGAAGCCCTAATGCAAGGAAAAACGGAAGCGCAAGTGCGTGAGGAGCTAGTAACAAAAGGACTGTCTGGAGACGCCTTAGAAAAGTTGGTGCCCTTTAAAATATTTACAGGCGACAAACCAACCACGACCTTGTTAATTGAAAAGCTAACTCCCAAAACCCTTGGCGCACTTGTGGCCATGTATGAGCACAAGATTTTTGTGGAAGGTGTGGTGTGGAATATCTTTAGTTACGACCAGTGGGGCGTGGAACTAGGCAAGCAACTGGCAACAGTTATTTTAGATGAGTTTGACACCAAAAAGACAGCCTCACATGACGGCTCTACGGCGCAATTATTAAGCCGTTTTAAAAGTTAAAGAAATGTTAAAAAAATTAACATTAAACTAACACAGTGTGTTAGAAATGTTGTCATTTTTGTGAAAATTAATTAAACATAAAAATGAAAAATCTATTATCTATTGTTGTTGCTTTGGCATCAACGTTTGTGTTTGCTCAACAGACACAAGAAAACGACTCAATAGCTACCACTAGCCTTACAGAGGTTGTAGTTGTTGGAGGAGGTGTTATTGACCTTGCGCAAGATCGTGTAACGCCAATTGCTGCTAGTACAATTACTGCTGAGGAATTTGAACTTCGTGGTGTAGGTAATGTTGAGTTTGCTGAAACATTGAAGATGGTTCCTGGTATATATGTTGGAGGAACTGCATCTGGTTTTGGAGAAGCTCAAGTATTTACACGAGGATTTAATCAAGCAAATACGGCATTACTTTTAAATGGTCAACCAATCAACGCTGTAGAAGATGGACTTGTATATTGGTCTAACTGGTCAGGAATGAGCGATGTAGCACAACAAGTGCAAGTACAAAGGGGACTAGGTTCTTCTAAACTTGCTATTTCATCTGTTGGAGGTACAATAAATATTGTTACCAAAACTTCTGAAGCTAAAAAAGGAGGATACTTACGTCAAATCGTAGGATCTAACGAATACTTTAAAACATCATTTGCATACAACACTGGTATGAATGATGCTGGCTTATCTTTTTCAATGCTTATAGATCACTGGCAAGGTGCTAGAAAATGGGCTAAATGGACACAAGGACAAGGACAAATTTATTTCTTTTCGGTTGGATATAAGCCGAACAACAATCACAACCTAAACCTTTTATTTACAGGTGCGCCACAGTGGCATCACCAAAATTTCGATCAAAGCCTAGACGTATATGATGAGTACGGTAGAGATACCAACGGAAATGGTGGTTTGTATAATGGAGAGGAGCACTCTGAACGCCGTAATTTTTATCATAAGCCTGTAGCTAACCTTACTTGGGATTGGAAAATTAATGCATCTTTAGACCTTTCTACTGTAGTTTATGGTTCTTGGGGTCGTGGAGGCGGAACAGGATCTTTAGGTTCAAGTAGTAACCGTGTACGTGTTGATGGAAGTCAAGATATTGACTTTGATGCTATCAGACTTGGAAACCTTTCTAGGATTGATGCTCAAGGTAATGGTAACTTTGGCTCAGCATATATGCGTAGAGCTTCAATGAACTTACACGACTGGTACGGAGTTATTTCAAACCTTAGTGTTGATAATGAAGGTGCTTTTACTTATAATGTTGGTTTTGACTACAGAACTTATACGGGAACACACTTCCGCCAAATTGTTGACATGTATGGCATGAACGGCTATGTTGATAATTTTAGAATGGGCGATCGCCCAAGCGACTACACAATTACTGAAACATACCCAGCAAACCCTTGGGCAGTTTTCTTTGGGGATTACGCTCCAGAAGATCAAAGATATGATCGTGATTATTCTGAAACCATCAATTATTTCGGTGGCTTTGGGCAAGCAGAATATGCAACAGATAATTTTTCTGCATTTGTTCAAGCAGCAGTATCAACCCAAAACATGCAACGTACAGGAAGACATGAAGGCTATGGTGATGGTATGGGCCAGTCAACCAAACTTACTTTTGGCGGGTACAATATCAAAGGAGGTCTTTCCTATAAACTTGGTGAAAACCATACGATTTTTGCAAATGCAGGATTTTATTCAAGACAACCATTCTTTGAAAGCGTAATCGACGATTCGCGTTACAGTAATACATGGGTAAATGATGGTGATGTAGATAATGAGGAAATCCTTGGCCTTGAAGCAGGATATCGTTATGAGACTGAAAACCTTCGCTTTATGTTAGATGTTTATTCTACAGAATGGGGGAATCGTTATGTAGCTTTCGGAGCAGAAGCGCCTAACAATGACGAATTATTTTACCGCCTTTTTGATGTTACACAAAAACACCAAGGAATTGAGGCTCAGTTAGACTATAATGTATCAAAAAGCACTAAGCTGTCTTTGGTAGGTTCTTTTGGTGACTGGAAATATGCCGGTGAAACACCATTTGAACTTCAAAGAACTAGCGACGCAACTGGTG
>Ga0209654_1000374_pt1 | contig 45038 bp, 37 predicted proteins | sample SaaInl1SG_22_DNA_FD_184646 | JGI IMG/M metagenome (GOLD analysis project Ga0209654, IMG submission 184646) | Marine microbial communities from expanding oxygen minimum zones in the Saanich Inlet - ESP_161SG_22_DNA (SPAdes) (version 2) | ecosystem: Environmental > Aquatic > Marine > Intertidal... | reverse complement strand
GATATAATCTGAGAAAATAACGTTACTTTTATCATAAGAGGAATGGGGTGGAGTTGTGCAACTCAAAGATAACTTTGAGATACTTAACTTTTTCCTCTTTTTTTCTAAACGTTTAGGACGCTATTGAACAAAGTGTTAATTTTTAAAACTTTTACAACTATTTTGTGGTAGTTTCAGTTGGTATTCGTAATTTTGTTTAACGAAATTTGGTTTTTAATGAACAATATACAAGTTAATTTTAGCATTAAGGATTTAGAGAACCTTACTGGAATTAAGGCTCACACTATCAGAATATGGGAGAAGCGCTATAATTTACTTCGTCCTAATAGGAGCGATACTAACATTCGAAGTTATAGTTTAACAAGTCTCCAAAAGTTATTAAACATATCTTTTTTAAACAATAATGGCTACAAAATATCTAAAATAGCCGAACTTTCGGAAGATGAAATTCCAATAAAAGTAAGAGAAATTGCATCTAGAGCGAAAGTAGAAGATCATGCTATCAATGCTTTTATGCTCTCAATGCTTAATTTTGATCAAGTGCTGTTTTACAACACCTACAAAAATCTCATAGAAAATAAATCGTTTAATGATATTTTTTATGACATATTTCTACCTCTATTAAACGAAATAGGTTTGTTATGGCAAACAGACACTATCACTCCTGCTCATGAGCGCTTTTTAACATCACATATAAAGCAAAAAATATTACTTAATATAGAACGCTTACAAATATTAGAGCCTAAGCCGGTATCTAAAACCTTTATCTTATTTTTACCCGACAATGAAGTACATGATATTGGTTTATTATTTATAAATTACCAATTGAGAAGTAAAGGTTACCATACTATTTTCTTAGGAGAAAGTGTACCTATGTCTAATTTGGTAAGTGTTTTAGAATTTTTCGATGAAATAACATTCATTTCATATTTTACTGTATACCCTGAATTGATTGAAATTCCAAAATATATTGAACAATTCGATGATTTACTTTTAAATAATGAGAAGACTGATTTGCTGCTTTTAGGCCCCAAATTAATAGGCTTAGACGAAAATGTTCAACTCCCAGAACGCGTCAAGAAGTATGACTCTATTGAAAATTTAGTTAAAGATTTATAATTCGTTTTATTTTTGTTTAACTTTTATATATATTTGTTAAACAATGAAAAAAAGAATCGCCATAATAGGTTCAGGATTTGCAGGCCTCTCCGCCAGTTGCTATTTAAAACAGTATGGTTTTGATGTAACCATCTTCGAGAAAAATGCCACTGTAGGTGGACGTGCCAGACAATTAAAAAAAGAAGGATTCACATTCGATATTGGTCCAAGTTGGTATTGGATGCCAGATATCTTCGAGAAATTCTTTAATGATTTCGGTAAATCAACTTCCGATTATTACCAACTGGATAAGTTAAGTCCGGCATACAAGATATTTTTTAAAGATGAAGTCATTACGATTGGTGATACCATGGACAAGATATGCGCAGAATTTGAGCGTATAGAACCTGGAAGCTCCAAGCCGTTACGTCAGTTTATCGGTAAAGCCGCTACTAATTATGATATTGCCATAAATAAAGTCGTTTTAAAACCTGGAATCTCCCCTTTTGAACTGGTTACACCAGAAACCGCATCTCGTGTAGATCAGTTTTTTAAAACCATAAGTGGTGACGTTCGCAAAAAGTTTAAAAATCCTAAGCTAATATCTACACTAGAATTTCCAGTACTTTTTCTCGGAGCGAAACCAAGCAATACACCATCATTCTACAGTTTTATGAATTATGCCGATTTTGGTCTAGGTACTTGGCATCCTAAAGGCGGTATGTATGAAATTATAAAGGCTATGACTGCTTTGTCAAAGAGTTTAGGTGTAAACATTTACACAGATAGCCCTGTTGAGAAAATAGTTGTTGAAGGGAAAAATGCTACATCCATAAAAGTAAATGGTGAAACTAAATCTTTTGATATCATATTAAGCGGTGCGGATTATCATCACTCTGAAACTTTGCTAGATGAAACGTACAGACAGTATTCAGAAAATTACTGGGCTAAAAAAACGTTTGCACCTTCATCACTTTTATTCTATGTAGGTTTTGATAAAAAATTAAAAAATGTAGAGCATCATAATTTATTTTTTGATACAAGTTTTGAAACGCACGCTGAAGAAATATACGATAATCCACAATGGCCTAAAGACCCATTGTTTTACGCAAACTTTCCTTCGGTAACAGATGCCTCCATGGCTCCAGAAGGATGTGAAACTGGTTTTTTTCTTATACCCATAGCACCAGGAATTGAGGATACTGAAGAAATTAGAGAGCAATATTTTGACATTATAATGTCTCGCTTCAAGAAATTAACCCAACAAAATGTCACAAATAATATTATCTTTAAAGAATCCTTCTGCGTTAAGGACTTTATTAAAGAGTATAATTCTTACAAAGGAAATGCGTACGGAATGGCTAACACCCTTTCGCAAACTGCCTTTTTAAGACCAAAATTAAAAAGTAAAAAAGTAAATAATCTTTACTTCACCGGCCAACTCACAGTTCCAGGTCCAGGAGTGCCGCCATCATTAATATCTGGAAAATTAGTTGCACAATTAATTAACAAACATCACAACAAGTCATAATGAAAGCATTATTCGATACCGTATCATACAGTTGTAGCAAAGTGGTAACTAAAAGTTACAGTACTTCGTTTTCGTTAGCCACAAAAATGCTATCCAATTCCATAAGAATGCATATTTATAATATTTATGGTTTTGTAAGATTTGCTGATGAAATTGTAGATTCCTTTCATGATTACGATAAAAAGGAACTTTTTGAGCGTTTTACAGAAGATTTGGAAAATGCCTTAAAAGAGAAAATCAGTTTAAATCCAATTTTAAATGCCTTTCAGCACACCTATCATACCTTCAATATCGACAAAAGTATGGTAGATGCCTTTATGAAAAGTATGCGCTTAGATTTGTATAAGAAAGATTACTTGTCTGATGAAGAATACAAGGCCTACATTTATGGCTCTGCTGATGTTGTTGGTTTAATGTGCTTAAAGGTTTTTGTTAATGGTGATGAGGATAAGTTTAACGAGCTTAAAGACACAGCAATGTCCTTAGGTTCCGCATTTCAAAAAGTAAATTTTTTAAGGGATTTAAAGGCGGATTTTAATGAGCTAAACAGAAGCTACTTTCCTAATGTTGACCTAGATAACCTCGACGAAAACTCCAAGCAACAAATTATAGACGATATTGAAAGCGACTTTGAAAAAGGACTGAATGGGATTAAAAAATTACCTATGGAGGCTAAGTTCGGCGTATTCATGGCTTACCGTTATTACAGTCAACTTTTAAAGAAACTTAAAAAAACACCTGCGTTACAAATAAAAGACACTCGCATTAGGGTTTCAAACCCAAAAAAAATAGAACTTTTGGCACGTAGCTATGTAAAATATCAATTAAATTTAATGTAATTTTATAGTATGCAAACAGTTTATTGGATTCTCATATTTTTAGGCACCTATTGCATTATGGAATTTATGGCGTGGTTTACACATAAGTATATCATGCATGGGTTTTTGTGGAGTTTACATAAAGACCACCACCATAAAGATCATGACAGTTGGTTCGAGCGTAACGACGCATTCTTTATATTCTATGCGGTAGTAAGTATAGGCTTCTTTTTACTTTGGAAATATACTAGTTTTTGGCCAGGGCTACCCATAGGCTTAGGTATTTTTGCTTACGGTTTGTCTTATTTTATTGTACATGATATTTTTATACACCAACGCTTTAAAATGTTTAGAAATGCCAATAATTGTTATGCGCGCGGTGTTCGTCGAGCCCATAAAATCCATCACAAGCATTTAGGAAAGGATGATGGGGAATGTTTTGGAATGTTGTTCGTGCCTTTTAAGTACTTCAAAAAGAAATAATTCGAAATGGCGCATAGGGCTCATTTCGACTACATTATTGTTGGTAATGGTTTAGCTGGGTTACAACTCGCTTTAGAAATGGCATCAGATGCGTTCTTTAATGAAAAACAAATTGCTCTTATAGATCCCTCTGAAAAAAACCTCAACGATAAAACTTGGAGTTTTTGGGAAACTGAACCCACTAAATGGAAAAATTTACCTTATAAAACCTGGGATAAAGCAATAATTTCTACTTCAAAAAAGACTATCAGCCTCAACCTTTCACCTTACACCTATAAATCGATTAAAGCGATTGATTTTTATAATTATGCCAAATCTGAATTAAAAAACTACAACAATTTTCATTTTATAGTCGATAAAGTCGAAAGTATTTCTACTGATTTTCAACCTGTTGTAATCACAAAAAACACTAAGCTAAGGGCTGGTCATGTTTTTGACAGTAGAATTCCAGATGAATTTTACAATGCTAATAAAAGCATCAATATTAATCAGCATTTTAAGGGTATTGTTATAAAAACCCAAGACGCTGTTTTTAACGATAAAGCAGTAACGATGATGGATTACCGATTGAAAGACGGCGCGCAAACTACTTTTACCTATGTATTACCATTTTCAAAATATGAAGCACTTATAGAGTTTACCTACTTTACTAAAAATGTTGTTACCGAAGATATTTACGATACATTTATTTCTGCCTATATAAATAAGTATCTAAAAATTGATAGTTACAGAATCATTGAATCAGAGCAGGGAAATATACCAATGACGACATTTCCCTTTGATGATTTTAACACAAAAAATGTAACCAAAATTGGAACTGGCGGTGGTTGGGTGAAACCTTCATCGGGATATTCGTTTAAACATACGGAAAAACGGGTAGCTAAAATTATTGAAAACATAAAATCTGGAAAAATACCTTCGGCTAACCTTTTCAAAAAAAAATATAAATTTTATGACAAGGTTTTTTTAAAGGTACTCCATGACGAAAACCATAAAGGCGAATGGATTTTTCAACAGTTTTATGATAAAAATGATATTAAAACAATGTTTCGTTTTTTAGATGAAGAATCTACCTTTTTTGAGGAACTAAAAATAATGACTTCACTATTTTCTTGGAGTTTTATTAAAGCATTTTTTAAGACGTTCTAGATGCTAACCATATTACAACAAACCGTCTATTGTTTCTCTTACGGTATTACTATTCCAATTTGCAGCTCCTGTTTTGTCAATAATAATGTCTCCATTTCTATCTATTAAAAATGTTCTTGGAATACCATTAATGTTAAAAAACTCTGGGTAATTGGTTCTTGGCCTGTATACTTTTAATGTGTAACCTTTTTTATATAAAAATTCTTGAACGACAATTTGAGTTTCATCAGATACAAAAACAAATTCAACCTTGTCTTTATAATCATCATAAAGTTTTTGCATACTCGGCAATTCTGCAATACAAGGCGGACACCAAGTTGCCCAAAAATTGATAAAAACCACTTTTCCTTTTAAATCCTCAAAATTTAAAACTTCATTATCTTTTGATACGAGCATCCATTTCGTAAAATCTATATGCTGTCGTTCAGAAGATTCTATAACCGAGGGTCCAAATAACGCCAACCCCTTATTTATAAAAACTTGTATTGGTGTTCTTGTTTGCGGAATAATAAATAAAGCCGCTATTACTAGATAAATAAGATTTTTTTTATGGGCTTTAGTCAGTTTCACCTTTTATTTGTTTTGCTTCCTTTGTCCTTAGCACTTAAAAATATTGATTTAAAACTTCTGTTATGGCAATCGCTTCGCTTGTTCCCAAAATACGTCCATTTCAGCGAGTGTCATATCTTTTAAGGGCTTATTCAAGGCTTTAGCTTTGGCTTCTAAATATTGAAATCGCCTTGAAAACTTCTTATTCGTGCGTTCCAGAGCATTTTCTGGATTAATATTTAAAAAACGTGCGTAATTGACCATCGAAAATAGTACGTCTCCAAACTCACTTTCGATATTTTCTGGATTACCTGTTTTAATTTCATCATTGAGCTCATTTAGCTCTTCCTGAACTTTCTCCCAAACTTGTTCTGGTTCTTCCCAATCAAAACCTACACCAGCAACCTTTTCCTGTATTCTATTAGCCTTTACCAGTGCCGGCAAACTCCCAGGAACACCTTCTAAAACACTTTTTTTGCCTTCTTTCAACTTTAGGTTTTCCCAATTGCGCTTTACATCATTTTCGTCTTCAACTTTTACATCTCCATAAATGTGTGGATGCCTAGAAATGAGTTTCTCACAAATACCATTACAGACATCGGCAATGTCGAAATCTTCAGTTTCGCTTCCTATTTTAGCATAAAATACAATGTGTAGCAATACATCACCTAACTCTTTTTTTATTTCCTGTAAATCGTTGTCCAAAATAGCATCACCGAGTTCGTAAGTCTCTTCTATAGTTAAATGACGTAAAGTTTCCATAGTTTGTTTTTTATCCCACGGGCATTGCGTACGTAACTCATCCATTATAGTTAACAACCTATCAAACGCTTTAAGTTGATCTTGTCTAGAATTCATGATAATAAATTTGATGAATGATTTTAAAGAAATCGATAATTCAATTTAAATAAAATCGCGATTCCAAGTTAGGTGTGCCCAAAAATACGATTTTGATTTTCTTAAATCACAATAGCTGATTTAAAAACTCAAGATAAGATTTAACTTATAAATTTATCAACAAACTTGGGTCTGGGCAGTTTTCCGAATAAAAACCCGAATCCTCTTTGGCACAAACTCCAGGATAATCGCCAAAATTTCCTTGCAAATCCCTTATGATTTGAAAATGCAAATGTGGCGGATAATCACCATTAACAGTAGCATCACCAAGAGTAGCTATCTGTTCACTTTGTTTAAAAAACCCTCCAATTTTTAAATTATCGATTGATTTCAAACTCAAATGCCCGTAGAGCGTATAAAAAATAACATCAGAAATATTATGTTCTAGAATTATAGTTGGCCCATAATCACCATAGTTAGCATTATTTTTAAAACTATGTACTTTCCCGTCTAGTGGCGCATAAATTGGCGTTTTTTCATCACACCATAAATCTAAACCTAAATGGATATTACGTTTTTTCGCATCACTTATATTAAAATGTCCGCTTCTGTTATATATAGTACGCACTTCTTGGTATCCGCCGTATGCTACTTGAGCATTATGCGTTTTTAAATATGAATTGATGTATTTTGAAAAATCAAAAGACGATGAAAGATCTATGGCTTTTAGACTTGGATTGCCCTCTGAAAGATCTAAAGGAATGAATTTTGATTTTGGAATAGAAGCATCTAAAACGTGAAGCGGTTTGGGACTGATGCTTTTAAGGAAAGTAGAAAATTCAATTGAGGTCATTCACGATAAATTTCCTCAAAGCTAAGGAATTACTCCATAATTACTTTACTGTATTTTGCATTAACAGTAACAGTTTTGTTACTCTCGGGATTACTCATAGAAAAAGAACTTATATCCTTTTTATCGCCAGTACTGTTTGGATGCACTAGATAAGAGTGGGTGCCTTTATAAATCATATTGTAATTTTCACCCTCTGGCATTACAATATAGGCTTTATTGTTTTGTAAAATAAAGTTGAGATTGGTAAAAGTATCAGAAACATTTAGAATTTTTAAATCACCAATATTACTATCTATAATGGCACTACTAACCACATCATTTATCTTAACGTTTGATGATGTGCAGTTTAGCACCACATGCTTTACGGTTTTCAACTCTGCTTGCTTCACATGGTTTAGGTTTAATTCTCCTAGATTCCAATTACTTACATAAACCGGCGCATAGGCAGCATTAATGGAAGTATTGCTTCCATTAATGCCCTGTGCTTTAAATATTGTATGCGATAAATCTGCTTGCACGTCGTCTAAAACTGATGCGAATTCTAATTCTCCATGGCGTACATCTACCTTAATTTTTGCCTTTTTAGGCATTTTAATTATAATGGTTTTCTTCACATGCGAGTGTCTACTTTTGCTTCTTAATTTTTCTACAACTATCGCTCTTTCTTTAGCTTGCACTGCACGCTTCTCAGCTAATTCAGCACGTTGTTCTGCTATTTTCTCTCTTGCTTCTGCACGTTTTTCGGCTAACTTAGCACGCTGCTCTACCATTTTCGCCTCTAACTCGGCTTGTCTTTCCCGTTGTTCTGCAGTAAGTTCAACTTGTCTTTCTACTTGTTCTGCTTGTCGTTCCATCTGTGCAGCAAAACGTTCTCCCCAAGCTTCCATTTTTTCTGCATATTTCTCACCCCATTCTTCACCAAATTTTTCGCCCCACTTCTCCATGTCTTTTCCAAACTTCTCACCCCATTCCTTGCCAAACTTCTCACCCCAAGCTTCCATTTTTTTGGCATAATCCTTTCCGTAAGTGGACTCGAATTTTTTAGACCATTCTTCTAAATACTTATCCCCATCTTTTTTATACGCTTCATAATCAAAAGCTACAGCACCAACGCCTTCTGGTAGTTCAGGCAACTCTGGCATCTCAGGAAGTTCTGGCATCTCGGGAAGTTCCGGCATTTCGATAACATGTATGTTGTCAAAATTAAAATCGAAATCAAAGTCCATCTCTGGCAACTCTGCTAACTCATATTTTAAATTTTTCAATGCACGCTTTACTTCATCAGAATATTGGCCATTAGCATCAAAACTGTAAGTATGGGGCGCGTAAGATCCTCTTGTATTTATGGTTACCAAATATGTTGAGCCATCTATATCAAGCTTCCAGTCTTTAGCAATTTCGTCTAGCTCTTCTTTAGAAAGCTCATCACTCTCCACGAAAGCCTCAATACTTACTTCACTCTTGTTCCAAGTATCAAATACAATATTACAATGGCTTGTGTTAAGGTGTATAGTAACATTTTTATCAACTTTAAAACTTTGCGATACTTTGGTTACTTTTTCTTGCGCTCCCAATGTTGTTATTGCGAAACAAGCAAGTACCAATACTTTTAATTTTATAATTGTTCTGTTCATCTTTTGATTTTTTTAAATAGATTGTGTTGCCTCAGTTGATTCTTCTGAAGCGTTTAAGGTTTTTAATTGATCTTTTAAACGATACATTAGGTTTAAACGAAATCTTAGGTTGTCAATTAATGCCGTAATCGTCAACTCTGTGGCACCATTTTCAGTAAGTTCCATAGACAGCGTTTTATATTCCTGGTTTAGTTCATTCAACTGCTCTAAATACCCATCAAAAATGGCTTTCGTTTCAGGTGTTGGCTTTATTTTAGACAATTCTAAATTTATACTTGCTAAATAATAGTCCTCAACCTTTTTTAAATCTGGAGACACATCTCCCAATGTTTTGGTTTTTACTTCAACAAGTTCTTCACCGCTTGGTGTTTCAACTTGGAACACGGAATACGCTCCAAAACTTAAACCAATTAGCAACACAACACTAGCAGCAATATTTAGCCAACTAAATTTAGGGGAAGCTTTCTCCTCAGGAAATGCGGCTTTTAGTTTTTCAAGAAAACGTGCTTCATGATTTTTTGGCATTTCCTCGTGTTCCATTTTTTCATTTTTGAATAGATCTCTAATATCCTGTGCCATTTTTTTGTGCTTTTAATAGTTCCTGTAATTTTGCTTTTCCTCTAGATAATTGTGTTCTCGATGCTACTTCAGTTATATTTAAAATTTCCGATATTTCCTGGTGGTCATACCCTTCAATTAAATACAACATTACTACATATTGATATTTTTCAGGCAGTTGATGAATTGCCTTCCTTACATCGTTTACCGTAATTGTATCTTCTACCAAGCATTTGTCGTTATGTCCCGTATCAACCACTTTAAGGTGCACCTCGTCTAACTCTACTAACTGTTGTTTTTTTGATTTCAGAAAGTCGATACTCTTATTAACCACAATACGTTTTAACCAAGCTCCAAAAGTCACCTCAGCCTTGTACTGGTGAAGTTTAGAAAACGCCTTAATAAACGCCTCCTGAACCACGTCCTCAGCATCATTTGCATCTTTTAAAAACCGCTTTGCCACAATGTACATACCGTTGCAGTATTGGTTGTACAACTGCATTTGTGCCTTACGATTGTTCTGTTTACATTGTTCAATAATGTCAACTTGAAACATGCCTATACTTTTGGTCTTAAGTTAGTTCATTTTTAAAGACGACAAAAAAAACAGAGTGTTGCAAAAACTTTAATTTTTTTTTCAAAATTTTTGTTATTTCAAGTGATTTCAATTTTTTTAATCGGAATTGTATCGAGAAGCGGGCGTTTCCCTCCTTAGGTCGGGTCGGGCTATACGCTAATAGTTTTGGCTCGATGCGCGCCTCGCCAAAAGCTACCGCTACTATCCCTAACCGAGTCTGTTTGCTAATTTCGTTCTAACTCTTAAGTTATTTTCCATTTGTAAACTTATAATACAACAAACCTAAATAAATAACCGTTTCTACTTTACAAATACTTAAGCATCTAGTATCTTTGTTGTTACAAAACCTCTCATTCATGAATACTTTTTTAAAGCGCATTATTTTAATTTTATTTTTGGCAGCAATCGGTATTTTGGCATATTCATATTTTAACGATGGGTTGCAAAAACGAAAAAGTCCCAAGAAAAATGTAGCCTTTAAAGTAGACGATTTAAAGCTGAACGTATTTTACAATCGCCCTTCAAAAAGAGGAAGAAAAGTATTTGGAGCATTAGTGCCTTACAACGAAGTATGGAGAACTGGCGCTAACGAAGCCACAACGTTCGAGACTAATCAACCACTTAAAATAGGCAACGGTTATATACAAGCGGGGAAATACACACTTTGGACGGTACCAAACGATACCGCATGGACCGTAATCTTCAACTCCAAACAATACCCTTGGGGTGTAAACCACGAAACCTTGGAGCCACTTCGCGAACCAGAATTTGATGTAATAAACTACGTTGCTCCTGTTGAAAATCTCGATACAACCGTAGAACAATTTACCATAGCCTTTGATAATTCTACGGATAAACTATTCATGACTATGGCTTGGGATGATGTTCGTATTAAAGTGCCATTACGCTAATATCTTTTAAAATACTATCTTAGAGACTCATTGCTTTAAATTGTGACAAACAAAAAAAAGACGGCTTTAAAAACTACAGATGGGGTTTCCGATTCGGAGATGATTAATCCGTCTTATATATCAAAATTCAAATCTAAGCGTACTAAAACACTAAATACAGACAAACTAGTAAAAGGTATTTTAAACCAAAATATTTCAGAGTTAAGTCGTGCCATAACACTCATAGAAAGTACAAACCAACAACATCAACAACAAGCAAACGACATTTTAAAACAATGCCTTCCGCATGCAAATAATTCTGTTCGTATTGGTATTACTGGAGTTCCAGGTGTTGGAAAAAGTACGTTTATTGAAGCCTTTGGCGAACATTTAACTTCAAAAGGTAAACGGGTTGCTGTATTGGCTATAGACCCAAGTAGCTCAGTTACAAAAGGTAGTATTTTGGGTGATAAAACCAGAATGGAATCTTTGGTTAAAAACAACAATGCCTATATACGCCCTTCGGCATCTGGTGATTCATTGGGTGGTGTTGCAAGAAAAACTAGAGAAACCATAATTTTATGTGAAGCTGCTGGTTTTGATATTATTTTAATTGAAACTGTTGGTGTTGGTCAAAGTGAAACAGCAGTACATAGTATGGTAGATTTCTTTTTGCTGTTAAAACTGGCTGGTGCAGGCGATGAGTTACAAGGGATTAAACGTGGTATTATTGAAATGGCAGATGCCATCGCTATAAATAAAGCAGATGGCGATAACCAAAAAGCAGCAAAATTGGCAAAAGTAGAATTTAACAGAGCGCTTCACCTCTATCCTAAAAAATCATCGGGATGGACACCAAAAGTGTCGCTTTGTAGCGCGCTAAAAAATGAAGGGATTGATGCTATTTGGGAGCTTGTTTTAGAATATATAAGTCTCACTAGGAGCAATGCATATTTTAATAAGAAGCGCATTGAGCAAAACAAGTTCTGGCTCATTCAAACTATAGAAAATCGTTTGAAGTCTGATTTCTTTAGTCGCACAGAGATTAAAAAAGAATTAGAAAACCAGCTCACTTTAGTCGAAAAAAATAAAACTACGCCTTTTGCTGCTGCGGAGTTTATATTAAGACTGAATAAATCGCTTTAAAAGATACCGCGAGAGTTTATAAAACAAAAATCCTGAAATCGCTCCAAAAGTCATCCCGCAGATAATATCTAACGGATAATGTACACCAACATAGATTCTACTATACGCTACAATAAAACTCCAAAATAATAAAATGAAAATTAGATTTTTGTAATAAGGACGTAATACCAAACCTGCAAAAACAGCCGCCGCCATTGAGTTTGATGAATGACCAGAGAAAAAACCGTATTTACCGCAGCGCACCGCAATAAAACGTAAATGTTCTACCAAATCGGGAACACCACAAGGTCTTGGGCGCTCAAAACCCCTCTTGAATACATTTGTAATTTGATCAGTAAATGTTATCATTAATGCTAACACAACAACGAAGACTAGAAGAGACTTTGCTCCAAACTTCTTGTACAATAAGAATAAAAGTAGCGCATACAACGGTATGGAAGCTAGTTTATTTGTGATTATCAACCATAAACCGTCCCAGGTTTCAGAGCCAAGGTTGTTCAAAAACAAAAATAGTTCGGTGTCGTATTCTAAAACTTGATCAATCATAGTCTAAACCTATTCTTCGTACTTTGCTATTTCTGAATCATAAAAGGCAGTAGCCAACTTGATGGCATTCTCTGTTTCTATTTCTAATTCTTTCTGGTCCTCAGCATCGAAATCTTCAAACCATTCAACTTCATCATTTTCAAGGTTTATAATGAATCGAGGAAATTCGGTATGTATTACAAATATAGCATTTGGGTATTCGGTGTTATCCCCTAGTATAAATTTTGGTAATGTCATTCGTCTTATGTTTATTTTGATAAAATTAATTTCTTTGTCAGATAATTGAATCGAATATACAATAAAATTGCGGCCATAGTTAAACCTGATAATAACCCAATCCAAATTCCAATACTGCCGTAAACCTCTGCTTTACCCAAAAACCAAGAAATGGGAAAACCAACAATCCAATACGCTATAAACAATAACAGCATAGGTATCTTTACATCCTGTAATCCTCTTAAAGCGCCTAATACCAAAACCTGAATACTATCGCTTATTTGAAACACTGCTGCTACTAACAATAATTTTGATGCTATTTTGAGCACTTCGGCGTTATCTATGGCATTAGACACATCGCCAACGTCTAAATAGATTCTAGGTAGCTGCTGGTGAAACACCAAAAACAAAATAGCAAAACCAACTGCGAAAATAAATCCGAATAAGAATATTGAAAATGCGATACGCCTTAACTCACCATATTGTTTTAATCCTTTTTGATTTCCAACGCGAATCATAGCGGCAACACTTAAGCCCATGGCGACCATAAATGTCATAGAAGCTAAATTTAAGGCAATTTGGTTTGCAGCTTGTGGGTTCTTCCCTAAAAGGCCGCTTAACCAAATAGCAGCGGTAAAAATGGCTACTTCAAAAAACATCTGCATCGCACTAGGCATACCCAAATTAAAAATCTTTTTAATCATTAACTTTTCTAAAACAAAGAATTTTAATTGTGACACATAATGTTTTGATGTTTCATTTTGCTTTAAGAGAAACCACAAGTACCCTACCATAATAATTCTAGAAGCTAATGTACCATAAGCAGCACCTACAACACCTAATTGTGGCATTCCAAATTTCCCAAAAATAAGCATGTAGTTTAAAACAATATTTACCAAGTTACCTAGTAGCGTAGCATACATAGGATACTTTGTCATAGATAATCCATCACTAAATTGCTTAAAACCTTGAAAAATTATTAAAGGAATGAGGGACACGGCAACCAGATCTAAATACGGAATTGCCAATTGCACCACTTCTTCAGGTTGTTTCATAAAATACATTAAAGGCTTTGCAAAAAAGACTAGCAAAAACAATAAGACGCCAAGAACCGTACATAAAAACAACCCGTGCTTAAAGTATGATTTCCCGGTGTTAAAACTCTGTTCTGCATCGGCTTCAGCAATTAATGGTGTAATGGCTGTTGAAAACCCAATACCCAAAGACATGGCGATAAACATAAAACTGTTACCCAAGGACACTGCAGCTAATTCTGCAGTACCAAGTTGGCCAACCATAATATTGTCTACAAAACTTACAAATACATGCCCCAACATGCCTAACATTACTGGGGCAGCTAGTTTCCAATTGTGTTTAAACTCTTTAGTATAGTTTTGTAATTGCATTTTGCAAAAGTAGAGTTTACAGGTTGCATTACCATATTGCAAATCATTCTTTTTATATTACCAATTAATTAACATTTGTTAATAACTTGTCAAATAAAGCGTTTAGGTATTTATCGTAATTTTATACCTTTGAAACGCCTCAGAACATCTCTAGTAACTACTATAATAGCACTTAGAAACGTTTAGCTCTCTTTTTAATAGGGATTTAAATTTTAAGCGAAGTGTTTCAAGAAATGAAAAAAAGGGGAAAATAAACTTCCCCTTTTTTAATTTTTACACTAATTAAATGGATAAATGAAGTGTTTATGGAAGCAAGAGAATAAATAATTGTTTTATAGCAGCTAAATCACTTTAAAATGACATCAGTCCTGATGGTTTCGAAAACAGCACTTTCATAACAGTTTTGTTGATTCTAAAAACACTATACCTAATTAGTAGAACTGATAATGCATATCTTAACTTTAATACGCCATTAAAGACGAAAATTTTTTAATAAAGCCAACAAAATATAATAATGAATATCGTGGATCCACGAGAATTCAATAAATGGTTAATTTTTATTCTAAATGGAGCTGATACTGTTTTTTGCAGCTTCAAATTCTGAAACAATATCCTCAACAATAGTGCTTACCGGTTTTATATCATTAATTAATCCAGAAATTTGGCCAATCTCTAGTTCCCCTTCTTCCAAATCACCTTCAAACATGCCTTTTTTAGCTCTAGCTCTTCCCAAAAGCGCTTTAAGTTCTTCAACTGAAGTCCCTTTTTTGTACAACTCCTGCACATCGTTGTAAAACTTATTCTTTATCAATCTTACCGGAGCTAATTCTTTTAGGGTTAATTGCGTATCGCCTTCTTTCGCAGTCACTACAACATTTTTAAAGTCTTGATGCGCAGAACTTTCTTCACTTGCTACAAATCTACTTCCAATTTGAACACCATCGGCGCCTAAAACCATACATGCCAACATCGCTTTTCCTGTTGCAATTCCTCCTGCAGCTATTAATGGGACATTAATTTTTTCCTTTACCATAGGAATTAAAGTTAAGCTGGTAGTTTCATCTCTACCATTATGTCCGCCAGCTTCAAACCCTTCCGCGACAATAGCATCCACACCAGCTTCTTCTGCCTTTAAAGCAAATTTTACACTACTTACTACATGAACCACAATAACACCTTTATCTTGAAGCCATTTTGTCCAAGTTTTAGGGTTTCCCGCAGAAGTGAAAACAATTTTCACATCTTCTTCTATTATGATATCCATTATTTTTTCAATGTCTGGATATAACATCGGTACATTAACTCCAAAAGGCTTGTTAGTTGCTTTTTTACATTTTTGAATATGTTCACGTAGCACTTCTGGATACATGGAACCTGCTCCTAGCAGTCCCAAAATTCCAGAGTTACTAGCAGCTGAAGCCAACCGCCAACCACTATTCCAAACCATACCAGCTTGAATAATGGGATATTTAATATTGAAAAGATTTGTAATTCTATTAGTCATAACGCTAAGTTATGAAATTACGCCTGAACCTATTAATTCTTCATTTACATACCACGCTGCAAACTGGCCTTCGGTTATTGCCGACTGTAAATCTTGAAACTCTATATATAATCCACTATCAACTTTATGCAATGTAGCTTTTTGAAGTGGCTGCCTGTACCTGATTCTTGCGTCTACCTGCATAGTTTCATGAGTATCCAGCGCTAAATCCTCACGAATCCAATGTAATTCTTCATTTGAGATAAAGAGTGCTTTCTTTAAAAGCCCAGGATGGTTTTTACCTTGCCCTGTGTAAATAATATTGTTTTCTACATCCGTATCGATCACAAATAAGGGTTCTGGTGTTCCTCCTACAGCCAAACCTTTACGCTGACCTTTGGTAAAATAATGTGCGCCTTGGTGCTTACCAACAACTTTACCATCATTTATGGTATATTCTATTTTCTTAGACAAATATTGTAATGCTTCGATTTTTGAATAAAATACACTTTTGTGATGATGATATATTGGTGCATCTTCTAAAATTTCAACAATAACACCTTCTTTGGGTTTGAGTTGTTGTTGCAAAAAATCAGGTAGCTTTACTTTGCCTATAAAGCATAAACCTTGAGAATCTTTTTTTTCTGCGGTAACCAAATTAAGTTTCGTCGCTATTTCCCTAACTTCAGGTTTTGTTAACTCACCTATAGGAAACAAAGATTTCGATAATTGCTCTTGGGATAATTGACACAAAAAATAGGATTGATCTTTATTAGTATCCACACCCGAAAGCAATTGATAAATTAGTCCTTCTTCGTTTTCTATAATACCCTTCCTGCAATAGTGACCAGTTGCGACATAGTCTGCACCAAGATCTAAAGCAATTTTCATAAAAACATCAAACTTTATTTCTCGGTTACACAATACGTCGGGATTTGGTGTTCTTCCCATTTCGTATTCCTTGAACATATAATCTACGATACGTTCTTTGTATTGCTCGCTTAAATCCACTGTTTGAAAAGGAATCCCTAATTTATCAGCCACTAGCATAGCATCATTGCTATCGTCTAACCAAGGACATTCATTAGAGATTGTTACAGAATCATCATGCCAATTCTTCATGAACAATCCAATAACTTCATAACCCTGCTCCTTTAATATATAAGCCGCAACGCTTGAATCTACCCCACCAGAAAGTCCTACAACTACTCTTTTCATTTTATTCAGTGAAAAAAATTAAGAATGCAAAGATACACAATTTGTTAGGTTTAAATTCATTGATGAAACATCGATGAAATGCACAAAAATCTAATTTTGTTTAATTTTTGCATTTTTTTATAAAACAAAATTTGTTTTTATGTTTAATTTATTCTTAAATTTGTTAAACACAAATAATAAAATCATAAAAATACTATGAAAACATTAACAGCAACAAAAAAATTAATAGTACTATTTTTAGTATCTATATTCGTATTATCATGTAGTGATGATGACGGTCCTGCTCCATTTGTGCCAACAAATAGCCTTGTGGAGATTGTACAAGCAAATCCAGACATTTTATCAGACTTAGAAGCTGCTTTGGTGAAATATCCAGATTTAGTAAGCACGCTGAGCGGAAATGGAACATTTACAGTTTTTGCACCAACTAATGATGCCTTTGATGCATTATTAGAAGCTATAGGGCAAGAGAGCATCGACGATATTCCAGAAGACGTATTACGAAACGTTTTAGAATACCATGTATTTACATCGGCAACAGTAACATCTAATTTAGTAGCCCCTGGCGACATTACAATGGCAAATGGTGAAACTGCGACGATAACAGCAGAAGACAATGGGTTATTTATTGCTGGCGCACAAATTATCGCAGTAGATGCCTTAGCAACAAATGGCGTTGCACATATTATTGATAATGTAATGATTCCACCATCTATAGCGCCTATCGTAGGAACTATAGTAGCACCTGCTTATTTCAACAAGAATTTTACTACATTAATAGCAGCAGTACAAAATGCAAACACCGACGTTTTATCTGTGTTATTAGGAAATGGACCTAGCGGAAACGGTTTAACATTGTTCGCACCTACAAATGCAGCTTTTGAAGCCGCTGGGGTAACTGATGTTAACGGCGCTGATGCTGTATTAACGTATCATGTAATTGATGGTACTGTAATGGCTGCAAATTTACCAACGACTGCTGGAGCTTCAACGGCAGTTGAAACACTTGGTGGTTTTGTTTATTTAACAAACGCAGGTGGTGCTGTTAGTTTAAACGGTACAACAACAGTTACTGATACTGACATAGAAGGATCGAATGGTGTAGTGCATGTAATAGACAGAGTATTATTACCACCAACGCAAACGATTAATGAAATAGTAGCTGAATTTGCTGGAGGCAGTCCAGGAGAATTTACTTTGTTAGCAACTGCATTACAGAGAGCTGGGTTAGGTGATACATTCGGTACCGATGGACCATTTACAGTATTTGCTCCTACTGATGCTGCATTTGAAGCTGCTGGATTAACTGCTGATGCCATAAATAGTACAGATCCTACTGCTGTAGCCGGAATACTAACACACCATGTTGTTAAAGCGAGTGCTTATGTATTTTCTAGTGATTTGGTAGATGGAAATGTGGTTATGTTAAATGATCAAAACGTAAATATCTCGTTAAGCGCACTTACAGTGCAAGATGCAGCTGGCAATACACCTGCAGGTTTAGTGCCTAGTTTGCTAAATGTACATGCAACCAATGGTGTTGTTCATGTTATAGATAAAGTATTGTTACCATCAGAATAAAATTTTAGTTTGGTTTGTTTAGGATAGAAAATTACTAAGTATGAAATTTTCTATGAGAGTCCCTTGAAATTTCAAGGGACTCTCTTTTTTTAGGTTAATAATTAATTTACACTAGCGGCAGACTAATACAATAATATTAACGTTTTTTATGGGCTAAAATTTCATTTTTGTTTAAATTATTATTAAATTTGTTAAACAAAATTATGATAAAAAAGTAAAGGTAAAGATATGGCAGCAAATATCATGGGTGGTGCAGCCTTGGAGAGTGCAAACAACAGGGTAAGCAACATAATTGCTGTTGATGTTAAAGCTTCAAATGGTATTATTCACGTAATCAACAAGGTTGTTTAACCACCTTTTACCATAAGATATTTAGTTTAGTTTGGTTTGTTTAGTATAGGCAAGTTTTAAGGTTTATAGTTAGTAAGTAAAATTGTCTATGAAAAGGGTTCCTTGAGAAATCAAGGGGCTTTTTTTATGGGTTTATACTTGCCTTTTATTGTAAAATCTTTGGTCTCATTAAGCTTACCATTGTCATAATATTTCCAAATACCATGTTTTCCGCCTTTTTTATATTGCCCCTCTACGAGCAATTCCCCTTTAGGATTAAAAAACTAAGCAGATCCATGCAGTTCATCATTCACATAGATTAAAGTTTTTAGCACTACACCTTTTAACGAATAACTTATAGCTTTACCTTCTAATAAACCATTTTTATAATGTTTTTCTTCGGCTATTTGTCCATTTTCATAATACACAAAACGCGCACCATCGAGATTGCCTTCACTATTATAATTTTCCAACGTCAAGAGCTTGTCTGAATTCTTTTGATAATATTTCCAAGTACCTATATAGGTTTTACCCCTCATGTTACCTTCACTAATAACTTTTCCTTTTGAAGTATAAAACTTAACTTGAGCAATATCTGTAGTGTCATTAAACTGTCGGGTTGCTGATAAAACAGCTTCACCTTTTATGTTTTTATAAAACTTAAAAAGCCCAATTTCTTTTCCATTTGCAAAAGCACCTTCATATCTTAAAACTTTGGTGCCTTCAAAGTATTTTCTCCACACCCCATGGCGCTTACCATTCTCATTAGACTGATTAAATGTTTGGGCCACAGCGTTATTAAACCATCCCACTAAAAGAATTATAAAACCTAGTTTTTTCATCGATATACTAAAATTTAATTTATATACTACTAACGTAATTTCGTTTACTTTGTTATAACAAAAAAAGCTGCCAAAAGGCAGCTTTTTAAGAACGCATGTTATCTTATTTCTTTCTTTTCTGCTGTATTTGTTTCTGCTGTTCTGCCTGCTCCATCATTTGTTTCATTTTAGTTTGAAACTTACTTTGCTTTTTCGGCTTCTTTTTATTCTCTTGTATTTGAGCGTGAATTTTATCTTCATCTAAGATGTAATTCTTAATTACCAAAATAATTCCGATACTAATCAAGTTTGAAATAAAGTAATATAAACTTAATCCAGATGCATAATTATTAAAGAAGAACAACATCATTATTGGCGAGAAATACATCATATATTTCATCATTTTCCCCATGTCGGGCATACCTTCTTGTTGCGGTTGCGATTGCATATTTTGCCCCGTGGTTAACCTCATATAAAAGAAAATAGCAATTGCTGCCAATATTGGGAATAAACTAACATGACTTCCGTAGAAAGGAATGTTAAATGGTAAATTCGCAATGGTATCATACGACGATAAATCGTCTGCCCATAAGAAACTTTTCTGCCTTAAGTCAAAAGCAGAAGGGAAAAGCTGGAATAAGGCATAAAAAACCGGTAACTGTATTAAAGCTGGCAAACATCCTGCTAACGGACTTGCACCTGCTTTGGTTTGTAATGCCATAGTTTCTTGTTGTGCCTTCATTTTGTTATCCTTATGCTTTTCTCTAATCGCATCTAACTCAGGCTTTAAAATCTTCATTTTTGCTTGAGATAAAAACTGCTTGTACTGCACAAACGATAAACATATTTTCACCAAAATTGTCATTACCACAATTGCAATTCCATAAGGCATAAACCCACCAAGGAAACCAAACAATGGCATAAAAATATATCGGTTTATCAATCCAAAAATCCCCCAACCAAATGGCACAATTTCATCTAGATTTCTATCGTAGCTATTTAAAATTCTAAAATCGTTGGGGCCGATATACCAATCTAAAGATTCGTTAAACTCGCCTCCTTTTAATTCCAGTGGGATTTTAGAAGTAAACATTTTGGTATACACCGTATCGATTTCTTCATCTTCAACTAAATTTTCTGTAGTTATTTTTGCTGATTTAAAATGTGAATCCGTCAACAATACAGATGAGAAGAAGTGCTGCTTATACCCTATCCATGCAACATCATTTAAATCTTCATCAGCATCACCCATTCCTGTATAATCTGCATTTCCGCCATCATGTTCGTAATGAATATCGGTATATCTGTTCTCGTAAGAGATACTTTTTGCATGGCGATATCCTTTTAATTTCCAATCTAAATTAATAGCTTGGGAACTATTGATAACATCATTTAAACCTTGAGATTTTACACTAAAATCAATCATGTAGTCGTCAGGTTTCAACTCATATCTGTATTCTAAAAATTCATTTTCAGAAACTTTCAGCTTCATAGAAACTATGGTATTATCTCCGCTTTTAGAAACAGTTGGTGTAAAATATAAATCTTTTGTGTTAAGGATTCTACTATCGGTAGTTCCAAAATTAATATTGAAAACTGCGTTGTTGTCCTTAATAATGTAGATTGGTATAGAATCGTAATCCACAAAATTCTTTAATTTCACTTGGGAAAGATATCCACCCTTGTTGTTAAATTTTAGTTCGAAAACATCGGTTTCTACGGTAGTTTCTTTATCTGAGGCATTTGCTGCAGAATAGGCAAAAGCACCCAATTTATTTTGAAGTTTTACCATTTGTAACGAGTCTGCCCCATTACCGATTGCAAAATCCTCTGCAGTAGTTACTAAGGTTTGCTTATCTGCCTTGGCGTTTTGTTCCGCAGCAACTTGTTCTTGTTTTGCTTTTTCTTGGGCTTCTAGTTCTTCTGGCGTTGGTTTATTTTGCCAGAACATGTAAATCATGATTCCAAAAATGAGAACAAAACCTATAACCGAGTTAATATCTAACTTCTTTTCTTCCATAGTTTTAAATTAAACATCCTCTATGTGGAGAGGATGATTTCTGATTGTCAAAAAACTGTCCAATGTACAACGAAATGCCACAATGGCATTTATTTCGATTTTTTATGTTTTAATGCTGCCTTTACGAATCCAACAAATAATGGATGCGGTTTTGCTACTGTACTTTTATATTCTGGATGGTATTGTACACCAATAAACCATGGATGATCTGAAATCTCAACGATTTCAACCAATTCGGTTTTGGGGTTTAGGCCTGTAGCCTGCATACCTCCTTTTTCAATTTGATATCTGTAATCGCTATTAAATTCGTATCGATGTCTGTGGCGCTCGCTAATATGTTCTGTTTTATAGATTTTTTCAACCTTGCTTCCAGGCATCAATGCACAATCCCAAGCACCCAGACGCATGGTACCACCTTTATTTTTAATGCTTTTTTGCTCTTCCATTAAATCGATAACTGGATGCAAGGTATCAGGATCCATTTCAGTAGAATTTGCATTTGACAAGTTCAATACATTTCGTGCAAACTCTATAACCGCCATTTGCATTCCTAAACATATACCCAAAAACGGAATATTATGTTCCCTAACATACTTTACCGCCGAAATTTTACCTTCTATACCACGTTCGCCAAAACCAGGTGCTACTAATACACCATCTAAATGCCCCAGCATTAAACCTGCGTTTTCATCGTTTAAATATTCGGAATGTACAGACTCCACATTTACCTTTACTTCATTTTCTGCACCGGCATGAATAAACGATTCTAAAATAGATTTATAGGAATCCTGCAACTCCACATACTTCCCAATTAAGCCTATATTAATTTCTGTTTTTGGGTTTTTATGGCGTCTTACAAACTTGTTCCAATTCTTTAAATCTGGTTTGGTACTTTCTAAGTTAAGCTTACTTAAAACAATTTTATCCAAACCTTCTTTAAGCATTAAATTAGGCACATCGTAAATGGTGGAAGCATCTATAGATTGTATAACAGCATCAGCAGTTACGTTACAAAATAACGCCAACTTTTTACGTAGATCTTTTGGAAGGTTATGTTCTGTTCTACACACTAAAATATCTGCCTGAACACCACTTTCCATGAGTGTTTTCACACTGTGTTGGGTTGGTTTTGTTTTTAACTCACCTGCTGCCGACAAATAAGGAACTAAAGTTAAATGAATAACAATACCGTTATGTTCTCCTAAATCCCAACGCAATTGTCGTACTGCTTCAATATATGGCAAAGACTCTATATCACCAACGGTTCCCCCAATTTCGGTAATAACGATATCGTAATCTCCAGACTTACCCAAAAGTTGTACGCGACGTTTAATTTCATCTGTAATGTGAGGCACCACCTGAACCGTTTTACCCAAAAATTTACCTTCACGTTCCTTTTGAATCACACTCTGGTAAATACGCCCTGTGGTAACATTATTGGCTTGACTAGTAGGTACATTTAGAAAACGCTCGTAATGTCCTAAATCTAAATCGGTTTCGGCACCATCCTCGGTAACGTAGCATTCACCATGCTCGTACGGATTTAAAGTTCCAGGATCTACATTAATGTAAGGATCTAGTTTTTGAATGGTTACCCGATACCCTTGTGCTTGTAATAATTTGGCTAAAGATGCGGCAATAATGCCTTTTCCGAGTGAAGATGTAACCCCGCCGGTTACGAAAATGTACTTAGTTTTGGTAGTCATGTTGCGCTTATAAACGCAGGCAAATTTACAAAATTAAAATAGTTATTTAGGAATTGTTTTTTAACTATTTAGATTATTGTTATTAACAGTGACTTAAGCGTTACGCATTGCCTCTATATAAATTTAAGGTATCTTCGTTTAACAGCGGATTTAAGCTATTAAAGCGAAGCATATCTATCAATGTATTAAACAAATCCAAAAAAATTGAAAATTTAAATTGAAACTAGCCATTTTCTTATTCTTAATTATTCTACAGATGCAAACACATTCTATTGTTGATTTTAGTAAAAGTTCCAATATTGAAAACTGGCTTATTGTTGACGATGTGGTAATGGGTGGAAAATCCTCAGGGCTTTTTAAAATGGATGATGCTGGCAATGGGAAGTTTTTTGGTGAAATTTCATTGGATAATAATGGTGGGTTTTCATCCGTTAGGTATCGCGGAGCATCAATATCCACAGATCGTTATTCTAAAATTGCAATGCGCATTAAAGGTGATGGTAAGCGTTATCAATTTAGAGTAAAAGAACACCTAGATCAACGGCATTCTTATGTTGCCTATTTTACCACTTCGGGCGATTGGGAAACTGTTGAAATAGCAATGAAAGATTTAGTTCCAAAATTTAGGGGACGTCTTTTAGATATCCCTAATTTTTCGGGTGATACCATTGCAGAACTCGGGTTTTTATTTGGTAACAAGAAAGCAGAATCTTTTGAGTTACTGATTGATCGTATTTATTTACAATAAATTTGTTACATATATCTATCTGTCTATCGCCTTTTTCCACCGGAGTACTCCATAGCTTCACCTTTACCAAAACCATAGCTAAAACCTATAGCCACAAACCTACCACGTCTGCTCCAGCTGTATGCGTCTGAATTACCTTGTGATATAAAGCTTTCGGAAAATCTAGATTTAAAAACGTCTCTAATACTTAAATTAATTACACCTTTATCTTTTAATATTTTTTTTCGGATACCAATGTCTAGAAATGTATTTGCACTACTTACGCCCTGTACTGTTTTAACTTTTGATCTGTGATTGCCAACAGCTTCTAAGTCTATATCTGCAGGTAAATCAAATTTCGCCATAAGTTTCGAACTCCATTGATTACCGCTAAAATCAAAAACTGCCGACTCAAAAGTACCTTTCCTATCAAACTGATTGTAATTAAAATCCACATTAAATGTTAGCCATGTCGCAGGACTATACTTGGTATTAAATTCAATACCCAACGTACTATTGGTGCCAACGTTCTCGGGTATACTTGTATTAATATTATTTTCAAAAGTAGAAATACGCTCAATTACATCAGTGGTATAGCGGTGGTATATTCCAAGATTTAAAGATGTTTTTCCAATATCGAAAATACTGGTTAATTCATACGAATCTGTAAACTCGGGCATTAATTTTGGATTCCCCTTACGGATATTAAAGTTGTTGCGAATATTAAAAAACGGATTTAGTTCACGCATCCCTGGTCTATTAATTCGTGCTGAATAACCTGCTTGTAGCGACACAGCATCCGACAGTTTAAAAGAGGTATGAACACTTGGAAACAAATTGGTGTACGTTTGATTATTAGATTCGTTCGTAGTTACAAGCGTAGTCTCTAAATCGGTTTGCTCCAGTCTTAATCCCGCTTTCAGTCCCCATTTTTCATATTCGTATCCCCCAATAGCGTAGGCTCCTAGTACTTTTTGATCAAACTGAAAGTTATTGGTTAACCCTAAATCAGTCACAAAATCGCCGTTTACCAAGTCCTGTACTTCAAAATCATTACCAATATCATCAATTTGATATTGCGCACCTGTTTCAAGAGTCCAAATCTCAGAAAACGGTTTTGTATAATCTATTTTAAACGTGTAATTATTAGAACCGTAATCTGTTCGCGTATTTTGTGTATTGTCTCTGTCTGTGCCAGAAATAGTGGTGTCTTGAAATAAAGACGTTAAGTCTTTAGAAAAGGATCGTCCAGTAGCACTCAACAATAAATCATGGTCTTCATGGTCTTCAAAATCTCTTTTATACACTAACTCATATTGCCACTTAGGGTTTGTTGCTTCTGTAACTTCAGTACGATTCCATTCAGATGTTATATCGCTATTTGCATCAAGTGATTTAAAATTAATATCTGATGGTTGGTCTTCAATTTCATAAGCAAAATTTCCTGATAATGTTAAAACGTTATTGTCATCGATATAATAATCGGTACCTAGGGTGATATTATAAAACTTTTCAACCCTTAAGTCTCTACCTTCACTAACTATAGACGTGCCGTTTTGCAAATTCTCATTTATATTTTCCGAATCTCTTGGATATACACGTCTTCCTAAGCCCATTTGGGTAAATAAATTGAATTTTTCTGAACGGCGATTTAAACTTATACCAATACTATTATTATCTGGAATACCTGCATTTAAACTAAACGCCCCATTGATTCCCTTACGTTCGTCTTTTTTAATAACGATATTTATAATTCCAGATGTACCCTCGGCGTCATATTTAGCAGACGGATTGGTAATGACTTCAATTCTATCAATCATATCAGCAGTAATGCTTCCTAAAGCGCCACCATCATCAGTAAGAATAGAAGGTTTGCCGTTTATCAACACTTGAACACCAGAACTACCACGTAAACTTATGGTGCCTTCAATATCCACGTTTACTGAGGGTACGTTATTTAGGACTTCTAAAGCACTGGCGCCCGTGCTACTTAAATCTCTACCTATATTAAAAACACGCTTATCTAATTTAAATTGAGATGAGGATACTTCTGCTTGTACCAAAACTTCTCCAAGCTGTTCTGCATCTTCTTTTAAAACAATCGTGCCTAAATCTGCTTTTCCTCTGATAACATCAAAGTTAGTTATGGTTTTAGAGACAAAGCCCATAAAGCTTATTTGAATATAAAATTGCGTTGCATCAGTTTCGATTTTAAAAGAACCATCGTCTGAAGTAATTACCCCTGTGATGGTTTGTTTTGTAGCATTATCAAAAAGCGCCACAGTAGCGTAGGCAAGAGGTTGCTTGCTTGTTTCTTCAATAACCTGACCCTTAATTTGAATATCTTGAGCTGATAGAAAACAACCAAAACTATAAATGGCCACTATTAAAAACCATTTAATCACATATTTAACGTCCATTTTTCTTAAACCTATTAGATTCTTTTTTAAAATGTAATATTGAGTTTGGTTTATATGGCGAAGTTATTAAGTATTCTACGATTAAGTCTTGTTTCGTTTCTTAAAGATTTATTAAAGTATCAGCTATGGTTGAGTGCTAACCTTAGCGGATTATGCGTTAGGGATTGCAGCGGCATCCTTTTTAAAACTTCTTGAAGTCAATTTGATTAAGAACTTTAATATTTAAGATTGCCACGTTGCATACTCCCCACAATGAGGTCATTTTAAAAAGATATAGCGGAAAGCCCGACCCGACAAGGGAACGCCCAAAAACACAAAAGCCTGCAACTTACGTTAACAGGCTTTCTACAAAGGAAAAGTTTGAGTTAGTCTTTCTTATTTCCCTCTAATTTTTTTACCGAATCGTACATTATTGGCGTTGCAATAAATAACGATGAGTAGGTACCAACTATAACACCAACTATTAAGGCGAACATGAATCCTCTAATGGAATCACCACCAAAAACGAATATTGATAATAATACGACTAAAGTGGTTAATGATGTATTTAAGGTTCTACTTAGTGTACTACTTAATGAGGAGTCTACCACACGTTTGAATTCCCAACTTGTGTGCTCGTTGAAGAATTCACGAATTCTATCGAATACTACTACCGTATCGTTCAACGAATAACCAATTACTGTTAAGATTGCCGCGATAAATGCTTGGTCTATTTCCATATTAAACGGCATAAACTTGTAGGTAAGCGAGAAGATACCCAATACAATTAACACATCGTGGAATACGGCCGCTACCGCGCCTAATGAATACTGCCATTTTTTGAATCGTAGTAAAATATATAGGAATACAACGATTAAAGAGCCAAGAATTGCCCAAAATGATGCTTTTTTAATATCATCCGCAATAGTAGGGCTCACCTTGTCATTACGCATTAAACCAACAGTTTTGTCTTCTGCATCACTGATGAAATCCTCATATGTCATACCGTCAAAATAAGGTTGTAAGGCACTAAATAGTGACGATCTGATTTCCTCATCAACCTCAGCTCCTGTTTCGTTCACTTTATATTTGGTAGTAATTTTTAATTGGTTTGCATCACCAAATGTTTTTGCATTGGCGCTACCAAATACTTCAGGATCTGAAAGTACATCCGTAATTTCAGAAGCATTCATGTCTTGAGCAAAACGCACTTGGTAAGTTCTACCTCCAACAAAATCTACACCTTGATCTAAACCATTAGTGAATAATGAACTTAAACCTATAGCAATTAATATTCCTGAGATGATATAAGCCACTTTACGCTTTTTCAAGAACTCAATATTGATATTTCTAAATAGATTTTTAGTAATTGCTGTCGAGAAGTTTAATTCTCCACCACGGTTTGTGTACCAATCTACAAGCAATCTTGTAATGAAAATTGCTGTAAACAATGACGTTGCAATACCTATTAATAATGTAGTTGCAAATCCTTTAATTGGACCTGTACCAAAAATAAATAATATTAATGCCGTTAATCCTGTAGTAATGTTGGCATCTAGAATTGATGATAATGCATTACTGAATCCGTCTTTAATAGCATCCTTTTGTCCTTTACCTTTGGCCAGTTCTTCTCGAACACGCTCAAAAATAAGTACATTAGCATCTACCGACATACCGATAGTTAATACAATACCAGCAATACCTGGCAAGGTTAATACGGCTCCCAATCCTGATAAAATACCGAAGATTAACAAAATGTTTAACAACATGGCGATATCGGCAAATCCTCCTACTTTTCCGTAGTAGAATATCATCCATAATAATACTACTGCCAGTGCAATTAAGAATGACATGGTACCACTATCGATAGCTTCTTGACCTAATGATGGCCCAACCACCTCACTTTGAATAATATCAGCCGATGCTGGTAATTTACCTGCACGCAATACGTTGGCTAAATCAATGGCCTCGTTTAAGGTAAAATTACCCGAGATTGAGGAGTTTCCACCAGAGATAGGGCCTGTAGTTACGCCTGGTGCAGAGTACACAACATTATCTAATACAATAGCAATTTGACTACCTTGATTAAACGCTCTACCCGTCATTTCCTCCCAGATTTTTGCTCCTTTACTATTCATCTGCATAGAAACCTCTGGTTTTCCTGTTTGTCCATATTGCTGTCTTGCATCAGTTACTACTGCACCGCTTAATTCGGGCTGATTATCTCTATTCCCCTTTAACGCATATAAATCTACAATTTCACCATTTTTTTCAGGCTTACTAAATGCAAATTTCACATAACGCATTTCCGCAGGCAGTAAAGCTCTTACTTGAGGCTTGTTTAAATACTCAAGTACAGTTTCTTTATCTTTAACTTCGAAAGAAGCTATTACTGGACCTCCTTGGTAGCCAAAACCTCTAATCAAACTAATTAACGGTCTTTCAGAAGTTAAATCAACTTCCGTTGAATCTGTTGCAGCCTCTCCTAAAAGTTCATCAATTTTATCTTCGGTAGCATTCTCTTCATCTTGCGGTTCAGTTTCAGCATCATCTTTTTTAACATCAACCAATTCCTTTAGAATCTGATCTGCTTGACCTAAAAACCCACCAAATTGCTCGCCTTTGTACACATCCCAAAACTCTAATTGTGCTGTACTTTGCAATAATCCTGTAGCACGCTCTATATCCTTCACTCCTGGTAATTCTACCAAAATACGACCAGAGTTCCCTAAACGCTGAATATTTGGTTGCGTTACACCAAATTGGTCAATACGCTTGCGCAGTACTTCAAAAGCTGAAACAATAGACTCGTCTATTTTTGTTTCGATAACCCCTTGTACTTCCTCGTCAGACATAGTACCATCAATTTCACCATCTAAGGCTTTCGTGTAAAATATGTCTGGCGATGCTAATTTCTTATCGCCTTTAATAGCATCAAAAGCAATAAAGAAATCTTCCAAATAGGTGTTCTGACTATCCTTTTGAAGTTCTGATGCATTTTCTAAAGCCGCATTAAACACAGGGTCCTTAGTATTGTTAGCTAATCCCTTTAATATATCTTTTACAGATACCTGTAGAATAACGTTTAAACCTCCTTTAAGGTCTAAACCTAAGTTCATAGCTTTTTGCTTTACTTCGTTGTAGGTGTATTCGGCAACAAGTAAATCAAAAACAGTGTCATTTGCCTTCGCATCTAGATAATTAATTTCTTCTAAATTTCGCTTAGCACGATAGTCGTCCTCTGTTTCCGGAAATTTATTGATGGCAAATTCCTCAGCTTCTTTTTCAATTTGATTTGCTTTAAATGTGAATGATAATTGGTAGATACTTACCAAACCAAACAAAATAGCAAATAACTTAACTACTCCTTTATTTTGCATTTTAAATGTTTATTTAGTCAAAATTTTTAAACGCGCTAATTATAGTTTACGTTTAGATTTGACAATTTTAATGTTATTTGTGATTTTTTAATTATAGCCTTTAGGTTGAAAAGCTATATTTTAGGTGTAAACTTTAAGGATACACAAAACAATACGTGGGTTTCTAAAAGAACCTTTTACCTATTAACAGCACGGTCCTGCCCTAACTTCGGGTATGTGTTGTAATGTATCGTTTAATTCTACAAACGTGTTTCTATAAGTACGTAACGCCTCTTTAAAACTGACATTCGCTTTTTTAGAACTGTTACAAGAGGCCGTTACTAAAATTTTAGGTTTGGAAAACCTATCTGTTTTTGTATTTAACTCTGCAACGGCAATACCATTGAGGCCAGAATTTGATGTATTGCCTTTTTGAATTTCATGAACCTCTAAGTTGTAAGCAACGTCATTATCTTCAAAAGGAACGCTAAATGGTGCGTCCTCATCATCTGAAGTGTTTAATTCAGACCTGATTTTCTTTAGAAGAATGCGTTTTACTGAAAAGACATCAGCATTACTATAATAGGTGATTTTTAGCTTACCATTGTTATCATCTACAACCCTAAAATCTTTAACACCAAAATGTTGTAGTTCTTCTTTTAAAATTGCAATGGTTACTTCTGCATCTACTTCAGAAACGTTTGCCTCATTAAATTCTAGTAAGATTTCTTGATTGTGCACATCAGCCTGTTGCTGGTTTGCAATACCAAGTAACACCAATAAAACAATTATGGTACCTATGTACTTTTTGAGACTCATGCGGCAAATATAAAAAAATAAAGACTGCATTTCTACAGTCTTTATTACAAATATTTATTTTAGGCTACTTGCTTATAATTCTAATAATCCATTAGTCTTAGAAACACCTTCTGCACTAGCTTTCATATGTGCTTTTTCGGCATCACTTAAAGGTACATCCACAATTTTTTCAATACCATTACTTCCTAAAATAACAGGAACTCCAATACAAATATCATTTAAACCATATTCACCTTCGAGCAATGAAGAACACGGAAACATTTTCTTTTGATCGCAAGCTATTGCTTGAACTAAGGCACTTACAGCTGCTCCAGGTGCATACCAAGCAGATGTTCCTAATAACTTTGTTAATGTAGCACCACCAACTTTAGTATCTGCAGCAACTTGCTCTAGACGATCTTCACTTAAAAACTCAGAAACTTTAATACTGTTTCTTGTAGCATGACTTGTTAACGGTACCATACCAGTATCGCTATGACCTCCTATTACCATACCATCAATATCACTTATTGGCGCTTCCATGGCTTCTGCTAATCTGTATTTAAAACGTGCAGAATCTAATGCTCCACCCATACCAATAATTTTGTTTTTCGGTAAGTCTGTAGTTTTGTGTACCAAATAGGTCATCGTATCCATTGGGTTACTCACCACTATGATAATGGTTTCTGGTGAAAACTCGATTAAGCTTGAAGATACTGTCTTAACAATACCTGCATTAATACCAATTAATTCCTCTCTAGTCATTCCCGGTTTACGAGGAATACCAGAAGTTATTACGCATATATCACTATTTGCTGTTTGAGAATAATCGTTGGTTACACCGGTAATCTTAGTATCAAAACCATTCAAAGATGCGCATTGCATTAAGTCCATGGCCTTACCTTCGGCATACCCTTCTTTAATGTCTAATAACACAACTTCTGATGCAAAATCCTTTATTGCAATATATTCGGCACAACTTGCACCTACTGCTCCTGCTCCAACTACGGTAACTTTCATATTTTTATGTTTAGATTGTTTTTATTAAATTTTAACATCGCAAAGATAAAACTGGCAACTGCCTTATTTTATGATTTTCGTCATGCAAAACTACTCAAATTATAAACTACTACCAATTGAAATACAAAAGAAAAAAGTGCAACGATTTAACGTTACACTTTTAACTAAATTAAATAAAAACTAACTAAAAAAAACTAAATAATTATTATGAAACTATTAAGGTATTCCTATCTAAATCCGAAATTTATACCAACTGAAAAGGCATTAAACTCAGATAGATGATATTCTGCATTAAGTCTGAAAAAACCTAATTTTAATTTTGTTCCCACTGTTCCTCTCACAGCCGAAACTTCGCTTGATACTGAAAAAGGGTCTACAATGGTTTCAGAAAATAAAGGACCGCTTGAAACTGTGTATGATCCCAATAAATCCGACTCTGACTTACCTTTGATATAACCTAAACCACCATAAAAATTAATAATAGGTAATTTCGTGGAGGCTATCAACTGAAAAAGCCATGTGTTGGTACTATTTTCTAATCTTTGATTCTGCCCACTTATGCCTGAAGAATCTGTTAAGTCGTAAGATCCATCTAAATGTGTATAAGCTACTAAACCAGAAATGGCAACAGGTAACAATTTATCTGCTGGTAACCATTTTGTAAAATCCAGTTGCAATCCGGCACCGTACATGCTCAAATCAACTTCATCTGTATCAATTTTTGGTACAAAACGTGCTTTTATCTCTATGCCTTTACTTAAACCCAACGCACCTTGTAAAAAAGCTGTTGGTAATAAATTAGCAGTATCAGATCCTATTCCACTAGGAAGTGTAATTGTTTCTTGTTGTTCACCAAGTATAGGGTCATCATAGATAATAATGATATCAATATCAGAATCGTTTTCACCTAAAGCTGTGGCAACAGACTTAGATGATGATGGATCAGCAAACGTAATGGTAAAGTCTTGATCTGGATCACTGTTATAGTCTGCAATATTCATTTGAAAAGACTTGTGATCGTCTTGAATTGTTGCGGCATTTGCTATAATTGAAATTTCAAAACCACCTAAAGGTTTAGCGTTTGCAGTATTAAACCAATTGGCATTCATACTATGCATCAAACCATTGGTCCCTGGCATCAAATAGTCATTCGCAAAGCGTTCTGCATTATTTACACCGGCTGCTAATAAAGCATCAAGATCATTTTGCGCTTTTGAAACTAGTGTAACAAAGATTAGCACAATAAATAAGGTTAATTTTTTCATTGTAGTTAATAGATTTGGACATACAAATGTATAAAAAAAATGACACGAAATAACATTTTATCGTAAAAAAATGCTTTTTATCGGTTTTAATAGATAAAAAAATATCCTTGAGTTATAACTCAAGGCTATTTAATAATATGAAATCTTAACTATTTCTACGCATCAATATTCGCATAAATAGCGTTCTTTTCAATAAACTCTCTACGCGGCGGCACTTCATCACCCATAAGCATAGAGAAAATTCTATCAGCCTCCGTACCATTATCTATTTGCACTTGGCGCATGGTTCTATAGTCAGGATCCATGGTTGTATCCCATAGTTGTTCTGCATTCATTTCACCTAGACCTTTATAACGCTGAATCTTTGCACCATCGCCATACTCCGCAATAATTTCATCACGCTCTTTATCGCTCCATGCATATTGCTTCTTAGCGCCTTTCTTTACCAAATATAGAGGTGGCGTTGCAATATAAACATGGCCGTTCTCAACCAACTCACGCATATACCTGAAAAAGAAGGTCAATATTAATGTCGCAATGTGGCTACCATCAATATCGGCATCACACATTATAACAATTTTGTGATAACGTAATTTTGAAAGATTCAAAGCTTTACTATCTTCTTCTGTACCAATAGTTACACCAAGCGCAGTGAAAATATTTTTTATTTCTTCATTCTCAAACACCTTGTGCTGCATTGCTTTTTCAACATTCAGAATTTTACCCCTAAGTGGTAAAATGGCTTGAAAGTTTCTATCTCTTCCTGCTTTTGCTGTACCTCCCGCAGAATCTCCCTCAACAAGGTATAATTCACATTTTGTTGGGTCTTGCTCAGAACAGTCACTTAATTTCCCTGGCAATCCGCCAATGCTCATCACAGTTTTACGCTGTACCATTTCACGCGCTTTTTGGGCTGCATGACGCGCTTGTGCCGCCAAAATCACTTTTTGCACTATAATTTTGGCATCATCTGGATGCTCTTCCAAGTAATCGGTTAACATTTCAGAAACAGCTTGACTTACGGATGCTGAAACTTCACGATTACCTAATTTAGTCTTGGTTTGCCCCTCAAATTGAGGCTCTTGTACTTTTACAGAAATAATTGCCGTTAAACCTTCGCGGAAATCATCACCTGCAATATCAAACTTCAATTTATCAGTCAACCCTGATGAATCGGCATACTTTTTTAAGGTATGTGTCAATCCACGTCTAAAACCAGACAAATGTGTTCCACCTTCATGAGTATTAATGTTATTTACATAAGAATGTAAATTTTCGGCATAAGAGGTGTTATAAATCATAGCAACCTCAACAGGTATATCATTTTTTTCGCCTTCAAAAGCTATTACATCTTTCATTAGAGGCTCTCTGGTAGCATCCAAATATTTGATAAATTCCTTTAATCCTTCTTCAGAATGAAATGTTTCTCCCTCAAAAGAGCCGTCTTCTTTTTTTGAACGTTTGTCTACAATATGTATCGTAATACCTTTATTCAAATACGCTAACTCACGTAATCTGCTTGCCAAGGTATCATAGCTATATTCTAAGGTTTGCGTAAAAATTGTTGGGTCTGGCTTAAACGTAACCATAGTTCCTCTTTTGTCCGTATCTCCAATGGATTTTACAGGATAAAGGGCTTTACCGCGTTCATATTCCTGCTCCCAAATCTTCCCATTTCTATAAACCGTCGCTTTCAAATGCTCAGATAAGGCATTCACACAACTTACCCCCACACCATGTAATCCACCAGAAACCTTATAGGAATCTTTATCAAATTTACCTCCAGCACCAATTTTGGTCATTACGACTTCAAGTGCAGAAACGCCTTCTTTCTTATGTAAATCTACTGGAATACCACGTCCGTCATCTTCCGTAGTAATGGAATTATCTTCATTTATGGTTACCGTAATATTATCACAATGACCTGCAAGCGCTTCATCTATGGAGTTATCTACAACCTCATACACTAAATGGTGCAATCCTCTAACGCCAACATCACCAATATACATGGAAGGGCGCATGCGCACATGCTCCATACCTTCCAGGGCCTGAATGCTATCTGCCGAATAATTGTGCTTATTAAATTCTTCTTTTGGCTCGCTCATATTTATATTTTATATTATTTTTGGTTTAATTCTATTTCACAAAAAAAGATGCAACTAAGCATCCTTCTGAATACAAACAAATATACAAAATCCAAACGCATTTCAGGAGGTTTTACGACAGTTTATCTAATAATTATCAACAATTGTTAATTACCTAAAACCTTCTTAAAACGTCTAAAAAGTACCTTAAATTGGATTTCGGGTGTTTTTTATCAAATTATTAAAATCAAAAAACTACTAAATGCCTATACGGCTTTATTTTGAGTGTGACCCATCGCTTATTTTACTCGAAAAACGCAAACGATATAGTGAAAAAAGCGTTAAAATCATGACACATGTCACATTATGATGAAACAATTGATAATACTTTTGCTTAAAACTTAGAATAAATTTTAAAATGAAACTAAGAACAAAGAAGATATTAAAATTAGCAATTATAGCTATTTTAATAATACCAGCTGTGACGTTTGGACAAGATAATGATGCTTTTAAACCCAAGATTAATTGGAATATTACATCTCAGATATGGTTTCGATATTCTGATTTGAACGAAGGTTCAGTGATATACGAAGAACCAGCCTCAGAATTTCTAGATATATCAATTAGAAGGCTGCGCATTCCTGTATCCTCACAAATAACACCTAATATTTTTGCCTACGCCATTTTTGGTGGCAACAATTATAATTTTAAAAACAAAACCATCTCCCTTGAGGTTCTAGATTTATATGTTGAATATAAATTTGCTAAATTCTTAGAAGTTGGCGTTGGTAAATCTGGATGGCAAGGTTTAAATAGGTGGAATATTCGTTCGGCTAAAACGATGATGGGACTAGACACACCGTTGTTTACTTTAAACTCTGTTGAAAAAAATGATGATTTAGGACGTTTATTTGGAGTGTGGTTGAAGGGACAAGTTGGAAAGTTCGATTACAGGCTTGCGTTTAACAGACCTTTTGCGGTTACCAATATACCAGATAACGAAGTGAATTTTTCAAACGGCAAGCCTAGAGTAAAAACATCTTCCTATCTAAAGTACCAATTTTTCGAGATTGAATCCAATAAATCTGCTTACCATGCGGGTACATACATGCAAACAAAGAAAGTATTTAATATTGGTGCAGGGTTTCAATATCAAGAAAAAGCCATGAGTGATGGCGACGCACAATCACCAAGTACTACATTTTATGATGCAAACCATTTTGCGGCAGATTCGTTCTTAAATCTTCCTCTTACAAATGGTAACGCCATAACCGCTTATTTAGGGTATTTCGATTATGATTTTGGAAAGGACTACATAAGAAATGTTGGTGCCAATAACCCCACTACTGGAGGTGGCACAGACTTTAATGGCGCTGGTGTTGCTTTCCCTATGATTGGTAGTGGTACCACTTGGTACACGCAATTTGGATATGCTTTTAAGCAGACAGAAATTTTAAGTCAGTCCATGATTATTCAACCAAATATTGCTATACAACACTCAAATTGGGATGCTTTAGAGGATGCCATGACGGTTTATGACTTTACCATAAACTTCTTAATAAATGGTACCCACAATAATAAATTTAGTTTAGGCTATCAACATCGTCCTATTTTTGATGCTGTGTCTTTCAAACAAAAAGATTATAAGGGAATGGCTATACTACAATATCAAATTTCAGTGAAATAAATTATAACTCGTTTAAAAGGTACTTCACTTTTCAATCTTTCATCCTAACACCAGATCCATAATCGTCAGGATACAAAATATTGCCACTTTTACAGCGCACTCCTTCGGCGATGTCATTTTTTAAAAGCAACGAGCCATCTGCATCTAAGTAATCTAAAAGCGGCGCTAATTGGGCTATATTAGAAATACCAACAGAAGATTCGGTCATGCAGCCAATCATTGTTTTTAGTTGATGTTTTCTGGCGTTTTCTATCATTTGTAATGCAGGTGTAATACCTCCACATTTCATCAGTTTTATATTAACACCATGAAATGCCTTTGCACATTTTTGCACATCTTCCAGTTTTTGGCAACTTTCGTCTGCAATAATGGGGAGTTTACATTTTTTCTTTACATACGTCATGCCTTCCCAATCATTTGCTTTTAAGGGTTGCTCTATAAATTCAACACCCAAACCTTTTAAAACTTCTGATTTTTCGATGGTTTCTTCAGTTTCCCAGGCACAATTGGCATCAATACGAAAAACAGAATGTGTTACGCTTCTCAAAGCTTTTACGATTTCCAAATCATGCTCAACACCTAATTTAATCTTATAAATAGGCCACGGATTTTCCTTGATTTTTGACTGCATTACAGAAATCTCATCAATTCCAATAGTGTAATTGGTTTGTGGAAGTTTTAGTTCGTTTGTGCTCCAAAACTTCTTAAGGTGCTCCTTTGCAATCTTGCATAAAAATCCCAATAAGCACAATCTATGGCGCATAGCGCAAAATAATCATTACGAAGTATAGGTTCCAGCTGTTTCCATAAATCTTTGGGATGCAATCCTCCACTTGCTTCAACAATACCTAAAACGCTTTTTACGGATGTTTCCAACCCTTCAATTGTACTGCCATAATAAGGGTTTACAGTAGCTTCGCCATAACCAGAAATAGCTCCGTTTGAAATGCAAACTATAATGGTATCCTGTGTACTCACCGTATACCTCGAAATACTAAAAGGGTATTCCAACTGAAGTTTGTAATATGTTGTAGTGAGCTTAATTTTCATTCTAAAATTGTGAAAAACCCTTAAAATTTGTGTGTTTGTAAACTTTAGCATCTCAAACACACTTTCAATATTACTATAATTCCATTGCTTTTCTATACAAATTGACAACAAAATTGCTAATATTTTGAATATTCCAAAGCAATAGAAATACGCAACCAACTTTGCGACCCTAAACCCTTATTCTGCATAAAAACTTTTGTAATTTTACCTGCTTAAATTTTTAATAAAAAGACATGAGTAAAATTATGACAGTCGACGTTTTGTCGAGTATTAAAGGAGCGCAGCCATCCGAGACTGTGAACAAGTTATTTGAAGTGATTAAAAATGCGAATACATCAAATGATAACTCTTTTAATAATCATCATAATAATTGCGTGTCTTTAGATGATTTGAGAGATGACGTTGTGATAGATAGTTCTGCAACAGAAAAACAAATCATTATTGAAAACTTTCCGAAAGAAAAAAACGGCTATTTAGTAGTTTCTAAAGTAATCGAAGAATAGTTATGGAGTCCCAAATACATAAAATTCATCAGCAATTGATGGATAAAACATTTACGTGTACACAGCTTATACAAGAAAAATTAGAAGCTTTAAAACCAAACACGCATAACACTGTAAATTCCTTGTTAGATGAATTAGCCTTAGAATTAGCAGCGAAAGTTGATGCTAAAATTGAAAACGGAGAAACGCTTGGGATATTAGAAGGCATTCCTTTTGGAATTAAGGATGTATATATGCTGCAAGGTACTTACACCACGGCGAGTTCTGATTTATTGAAACATTACAAATCGGCATATACCGCCACTGCGATTCAAAAATTACTAGATGCAGGTGCCATTCCTGTAGTTAAAGAAAACTGTGATAGTTTTGGACATGGATCGTCTAGTGAAAATACCATTTTTGGAGCGGTTAAAAATGCACTAAACCCAGATTTGGTTGGAGGTGGTTCTAGTGGAGGTTCTGCAGTAAACGTAGCTTTAGATTATACAATATTTTCCATTGGTGGCGATACAGGCGGCTCAATTCGTCAGCCGGCAGGTTATAATGGCGTTTATGGTTTAAAACCTACTTACGGTCGTGTTTCACGATATGGCCTAATGGCTTATGCATCGTCTACCGATTGTGTGGGACCGATTGCAAAATCTATTGAAGACGTTCGTATCGTTTTAAATGTGATGAGCGGAAAGGATGTAAAAGACCAAACCACATATGAATCTAAAGTTATTTCGAAAGCGCACCTTTCTAATACTGAAGCCATAAAAACTGTTGGATATTTTAAGAATTTCATTGAAAGCGAAGCAATTGATGACCAGATAAAATCTGATTTTTTAGCTACAATTGAAAACATTAAAGCGAAAGGCATTACTGTGAAACCACTGGATTTCTTTGATGCCAACACCCTTGTTTCTACATATTACACCTTAGCTATGGCTGAAACTGCTTCTAATCTTTCACGATTAGACGGCACGAATTATGGCAATCGAATTGAAGGTGAAAATTTAAAGGAAACATATATGGTTACCCGATCTGAAAATTTTTCAGAGGAAACCAAACGCAGAATTGTTGGTGGTAATCAGGTATTATCTCAGGGCTTTTCAGATGAAATTTATTTAAAAGGTTTGAACCTGAGAGACCAGATTATAGCAAATTTTGAAGATGATTTTACAAAAGTTGACATCATCGTTTCTCCCGTAACACCAAGCACGCCTCCTAAAATTGGAGACAGTTTAAAAGACCCTATGGCCATGTATTTATCAGATGCTTACACGGTTGGGTTTAGTTTGGGAGAGCTACCTACGTTAACTGTACCCCAAGGCACTGCCACTGGTTTACAAATTACTGCTGCAAAAAATAATGACGAACTCGTTTTGAAGTTTGCTAACTTCTTAAAAGACACGATATAATGAAATATATATTATCGATATTTTCATGCAAATCACTAGTACTTGAGTGTATATTGCATCTGTCATCTAAAAAAATAATTTCTATCAGATGAAACTGGAGCAATTAAACGAGCAACTTAAAAAGCACGAACTAGAGTTAGTTATAGGTCTGGAAACCCACGTGCGCCTAAATACAAAAACGAAATTATTCTGTTCTTGTGCAAATGAGGAAACAGAAACACCAAACCATAATATTTGTTCAGTTTGTACGGGGCAAATGGGCGTGTTACCTGCTATTAATAAAGAAGCAATCACAAAAGCCATTTACTTTGGAAAAGCCGTAAAATCTACTTTTGAAAATGATGTCATTTCTTGGGATAGGAAACATTACGAATATCCGGACAACCCTAAGAACATACAGATTACACAATTTCATAACCCGATAATTCCTGACGGACAAGTATCGTGTTTTCGTAATGACGGCTCTCAATTTACAGTCAATCTTACCCAAGTGCATATCGAGGAAGATGCAGCAAAATTGATGCATGAGAAAAACGTCTCGCTTGTAGATTTTAATAAAGCAGGTGTTCCACTTATTGAAATTGTTACCGAGCCTTGTATCCGTCATATCGAAGATGCTTCAATTTATGCACAATATGTGCAACGCATTGTTGAAAATTTAGGAATTTCCGAAGCAAACCTTGAAAAAGGAGAGTTTAAATCGGATGTTTCGGTGTCACTTCGTAAAAAACGGGATTATACTTTAAATCCTCGTACCGAAATTAAAAACCTCAACTCTTTCAAATTTATGGTTGAGGCACTAAAGGAGGAAGTTGAAAAGCAACTCAATTATTATTTAGAGCATAAAGAATTTAGACCAGACCAAACCACCGTGTTGTTTGATGCTGACTTAAAGCAGACAAAAACCATGCGCAAAAAGGAGTTTGAAGCCGATTATCGTTTCATCTCCGAGCCCGATTTACCTTTTGTAGATATCAAAAACGTTGTAGAGTCAATCGATGTAGATATCAGTACATTGCCATTTGCTGTGGAATCTATTTTGATAAAAGGTGGTGTGTTGCCTCAAGACGCTAAGTTCTTTACGGCAGACCCTCTGCGTTCTAAAACATTTATGGCCATAAACGATGTTATAAAAGACCCTTCTTTTGTTGCAAAAACATTAGTTAACAACATTGATGCTGAAGCTTATGGTGATATTCACAGAATAGAACATCTTATTGAAATTTTTCAACTGTTTAAAGACGAAAAAATTACTTCAGTATTAGTTCAAAACGCCATTACATCCTATCTAAAAGATAGAAGCTTCGATTATAACAAATATTTTGAAGATAACACCATTTCTGAATCCCAAATAGAAGATGCCATTGCAAAGGTTATTTCTGAAAATGATGCCATTGCCAACGATATTAAAGCTGGAAACCAAGGAAAGGCGGGTATTCTGGTTGGGAAAGTTATCGGCATAATCGGAAAAGGCGCATCTGGAAAAGTAATTCGTGAGCGTATTTTAGCGCAATTAGCTTCTGATGCCCCAACTAGTTTAAAAACTGAAGCTGACAATAAACAGACTACAAAATCAGATGTTGTAAATCAAACTTCAGAAGAAGAAAAACTTCCAGAAGTTCCACTTGTTATTAAAGCGCAATATCGCACTCATAAAGTATCACAATTAAACGAAGCTTCAATTTCTGAAAAAGTTACCTTGGCAGGTTGGGTTGCTAGTGTTAGAGATCATGGCGAATTAATGTTTATTGATTTACGTGATTCTAGTCATGAAATCTTTCAAGTACGTTTAAGTAGGGAATCCTTTCCAAATCTTGATGACTTGGTAAAGTTAAAACCAGAATCTGTAATTACAGTTACTGGAGAAATTGTACAGCGTAATGCTGATGATTACAACCCATCATTAAGAACAGGAACTATAGAGTTAGAAACCTCAGAATTGGATATTCTAAATTTATCCAAAACATTACCTTTTGAAATAAAACGTGCTCACAAATCAAACGAAACAGTACGCTTTCAATATAAATATTTAGACCATAGAAATGATGATGTACGTCGCGCGATAGTAAATCGCCATAAGGTGATTAAATTGATGCGAGACTTACTGGACGCGCAAGAATTTCTAGAGGTGGAAACCCCTATTTTAACTGCTGGCACCGATGAAGGCGCAAGAGAATTTATAGTACCTACGCGTAAAAAAGCAGGTTCGTTTTACACATTACCACAAGCACCCCAACAGTTTAAGCAGATTTTGATGGTAAGCGGATATGAAAAGTATTTCCAAATTGCCAGATGTTTTAGAGATGAAGATTCTCGTGGTGATAGACAACCAGAATTTACTCAGTTAGATATTGAAATGGCTTATGCCAGCATGCAGGACATCATTGATTTGAACACAACTATGTTCAATGAAATTGTGACTAAAATCTACGGCAAGAAATGGATTTTACATCCGTTTGAAGTGTTGACGTACAAAGAAGCCATGGATTATTATGGGTGCGACAGACCAGATTTACGTTTTGGGTTAAAACTTCAGGATATCACTGATATTGTAAAAGACACAACCTTCCAAGTCTTTAGCAAACCTATTGATGATGGTGGTATCGTAAAATGTATTAGAGTTTCGGCCGAAGAACAAGGTAAAAAGCGTTTGTCTAAAGGGCAAATTGAAAAATTGACTGGCATTGCTCAAAGCAATGGTTTAGGCGGATTAGCCTATATTATAGTTAATGAAAACGATTTGCAATCGCCTATAATCAAGTTTTTAGGTGAAGACATTGCCAAAAACATCATTAAAACTACCAATGCACAAGTTGGTGATATTGTATTCTTTTCTGCGGCCGATTATGACACTGCAAATAAAGCATTAGATGCTGTACGGCAGGAATTAGGCGCCATGTTGAAACTCATAAACCCCAAAGAATTAAGACCTGCTTGGGTGGTGGATTTCCCTATGTTTGAAAAAACCGATGAAGGTAATTGGACGTTTACACATAACCCCTTCTCCATGCCAGCGGTGTACGATATCGAGAAGCACATTAACGGAAAAGAAGATGAAATTGGCACCATTATCGCCCAACAATATGATTTAATATTGAACGGTTATGAAATTGGTGGTGGTTCTGTACGTGCGCACAAACCAGAAATTTTAGAAGCTACATACCGCAATATGGGGTACAACAAAGCCGAAATGATGAAAAGTGTTGGCACCATGTATAATGCGTTTCATTATGGTGCACCACCACACGGGGGTATTGCATGGGGTGTAGACCGACTGATGATGATTTTAGAGAAAAAAGCATCTATTAGAGAAGTGATGGCATTCCCAAAAACAGGAACTAGCGAAGATTTATTATTTGGTTCTCCTTCTCCTCTTTCTGATAAAAAAGTGGAGGAAATGAATGTAAAGGTGATTCGGAAATAATTAACGAGTTTAGCCCACTATAATCTACATTATCAAAAAAATAATATGGAAGAATTAACTTTAACCACGCCTGCCCTATTGTTTTCGGCAATATCCTTGATAATGCTAGCCTATACAAATAGGTTTTTAGCCTATGCTGCCACCATTAGAAGTTTACATGATAAATACATTCAGAATAAAGATTCGGTATTGATTGCCCAAATTCAAAATATAAAAAAACGATTATACCTCACCCGCTCTATGCAAATTCTAGGGATTTCTAGCTTGTTACTTTGCGTACTCACCATGTTTTTAATTTATATTGAACAACAGACCATTGCAGTTTGGGTGTTTGGGGTTGCCCTTATTTTACTGATTGCTTCGTTAGGGTTTTTAATTCTAGAAATACAGATTTCCGTAAAAGCTTTGGAGCATCATATTAGCGATATTGAAGGAAAGGAATAGGTTTAAAACCAACTTTATTTTGTAAAATATTTCTTATATCTTCGTTTAACGGCGGATTTAAATAAGTTAAAAACGAGGCATATCCGTTAACCCATTGTGTGCAATTTGAAAAACTATGAGTGAAACAGTCTAAGTTAATACTTCCAATAATCGTAATCTCTCAGTTTTGTTGCACATCACTTTGGTTTGCGGGGAATGGTGTGATGAGCGAATTTATAGTAAGTTTTAATCTTAAAGCCAGTGCTCTAGGGCACTTAACGTCAGCCATACAATTCGGATTTATTTTGGGTACGTTGATTTTCGCAATTCTGACTATCGCTGACCGCTTTTCTCCATCAAAAGTGTTTTTAACCTGTGCTTTACTTGGTTCCGTATTCAATATTGGGATAATATGGGAGGAAAACAGTTTAGTAAGTATACTTTCACTTCGTTTTTTTACTGGCTTCTTTTTAGCTGGCATATACCCAGTCGGCATGAAAATAGCCGCTGACTATTATGAAAAAGGACTAGGTAAGTCACTTGGTTTTTTAGTTGGTGCATTGGTTGTTGGTACTGCATTCCCACATCTAGCAAGGGAAATAACTGAAGCTTTTACATGGAAATCTGTACTCTTTCTTACTTCATCTCTTGCTGTAATAGGTGGTTTATTAATGCTGATAATGGTTCCCGATGGCCCGTACCGAAAACCTGGAAATCAGTTAAACATATCAGCATTTTTTGACGTATTTCGGAATCGAAAATTTCGCTCTGCGGCCTTCGGTTATTTTGGCCACATGTGGGAGCTGTATGCCTTTTGGGCCTTTGTACCTATCATATTAAAGACATATGAAGTAGAACATCATCAAGTAACATTCAATATTCCACTATTATCTTTCATTATTATAGGAGTAGGCGGATTGTCCTGTGTACTAGGAGGATATCTCGCACAAGCAGCTGGAATTAAACGAACTGCACGTATAGCATTAATCTTATCATGTGGATGTTGCCTCGTTTCACCGTTAGTCTTTTTGACTAATTCTCAAAGCCTGTTTATTGGTTTTCTAATTTTTTGGGGAATGGTTGTCATAGCTGACTCACCTCTTTTCTCAACCTTAGTGGCTCAAAATGCATCAACAGAATTAAAAGGAACCGCACTTACGATTGTAAATTGTGTTGGTTTCTCAATTACAATAATTAGCATCCAGCTTCTAAACCTATTGCAGGATTCAATTAACTCAACGTATATTTATACTATATTGGCATTAGGACCAATTTTAGGTTTATTAGCATTATACGAAAAGAAAAATGTAACTGTACCCAATCGAGTAGGCGGCTCTCCCCATAATTGAGGAGAGTGCGCCTCTCACACCACCGTACGTACGGGTCTCGTATACGGCGGTTCACCAAATTGAAGTTTGCATCTTATTAATGTAATCTAACAAAGGT
>Ga0209654_1000373_pt1 | contig 45071 bp, 35 predicted proteins | sample SaaInl1SG_22_DNA_FD_184646 | JGI IMG/M metagenome (GOLD analysis project Ga0209654, IMG submission 184646) | Marine microbial communities from expanding oxygen minimum zones in the Saanich Inlet - ESP_161SG_22_DNA (SPAdes) (version 2) | ecosystem: Environmental > Aquatic > Marine > Intertidal... | reverse complement strand
CCGTCTAATTTCATTTGAACTTCCGAAGCATTGAAAATCATCGCTTGTAATTCATCGCCATTCCGCGGATTCCAAATAGTCGCGTTCGGCACATCCATTAAAAACCCGAGGTCAAAAACACCGTGGTGTGTAGGGCCGTCTGCACCTACCAGCCCTGCTCGGTCCACCAAGAATACCACTGGGAGATTTTGCAAGGCTATATCGTGAATAATCTGATCAATCCCTCGCTGAAGAAAAGTACTATAAATGTGTACCCACGCTCTTCCACCTGCCGCTACCACTGCTGCCGCTGTGGTTATTGTGTGTGGCTCGTTGATACCGGTATCGATGAATTGTCTTGGGAAATCATCTCTGAGCGGGCCAAAGCCACTGCTTGCGAACATTGCCGGAGAAAAGATGCGAAGATCTGTTCGGTAATGTAGTATTTCGCGCATCTGCTTTGCTGCCCACCACTGAAAAGTCGTTCCAGGTTCGTACGATTTTTTCTTACTTAGACTTGGCTTCGTAGTTCGAATGTGCACTACACGTCTGCCTCCTCGCGCTAAGGCGCTCTGCAAGTAGGCCATCACGGCTGTGATATTATTTCCCTGCTCTAAAAAAGAATACTCCCAGCCCAAACTGTGGAAATATTCCATGTATCGGTTGTTCTGATGCAAAGCACCCACAGTAGGATCTATACTGCCGTCATTGTCATTAAGTACAATTAGCGCATCCGTCTTCAACGTAGCGATATGATTCAATGCTTCAAAGCTTTGACCGCCGGTCATGGAGCCATCACCAATAACAGCCACCCTTTTCCTATTTCGTCCGGTAGCCATATCCGCAATACAAACTCCGGCAAGTGCACTGATAGAAGTCGATGCGTGACCTGCACCAAAGAAATCATATGGGCTCTCATCGCGCTTTAGAAAGCCGCTTATTCCGTCCTTGGTGCGCTGCTTAGAAAGATCGTCAAGACGACCAGTAAGCGCCTTATGAACATAGGCTTGATGACCGACATCCCAGATAAGAACGTCTTCGGGTGTCTTCAATAGGTAATGAAGTGCCACGGTCAATTCAGCCACAGCTAAAGAAGATTCTAAATGCGGAATCTTGTCCGTTACACGCGCTAAGATGTCCTCTTTCAATTCATTGGTGAAAGTGGTCAGCTCAATAGGTTCTAATTCGCGAAGGCGCTTAATCATTGGTTAAAATTAGCGCAAAATTTTGGTTGAAAATCAAAAAATCCTGCGGCGCATGCGCCGCAGGATTTTCTTCAAAGCGAGTGCTTAGATTTGGATAATTTAGGCAAACAATCTTCCTAGGAAGCGTTGCATTCTTTCGAATAGATAGTACATCACCGGTACGATAACTAGTGTTAAGAACGTGGCGAAAGTCAAACCGAAAATTACGGTCCATGACATTGGTCCCCAGAACACGACGTTATCACCACCGAAGAAGATGTTCGGATCGTTCTCACTGAAGAGCGTGTAGAAGTTGATGTTCATACCGGTAGCCAGTGGGATCAAACCAAGGATGGTTGTGATGGCCGTCAATAGTACTGGACGTAAACGCGTACGGCCCGCTTCCACGATGACCTCGACGAGCTCAGGATTGGCGAGCTTGTCGCTTTCCTCCATTCCCAACTCTTCTTTTTTACGTGCGGTCAACTGCTTGATGAAATCGATCAATACGATGGCATTGTTCACCACAATACCTGCAAGTGAAATGATACCAATCATCGTCATCATGATCACAAATTCCATTCGGAAGATGACTAGACCTAGGAATACCCCAATGAGGGAGAACACTACGGTCACCAGGATGATGAATGGTGTTGAGGCAGAATTGAATTGGCTCACAAGGATGAGGAAGATCAAGAATACTGCGATGAGTAGGGCACCAGAAAGGAAGCTCAATTCCTTCGCTTGTTCCTCTTGCTCACCGGTAAAGTCTACCTTAATTCCACGCGGCAATTCGTAATCGTTCATCACCTCTTTGATGGCGTTTACGACCTCGGTTGGGTTGGCACCCTCGAGCACATTGGATTGTACAGAGATCACGCGCTTAAGATCAATACGCTTCACCGAAGAGAACGTCGAAGTTTTCTTCGCCTTAGCAACAGCAGAAATAGGCACTTGCTTGATGCGGCCGGTCGCTTGGTCGCGGAAGGTGATTTTTTGGTTCATCAAATCTTCCACATTGTAGCGGTACTCGTCCGTCATGCGCAGGTTGATTGGGTAATCGTCCTCGCCGTCTTTGAATCGGCTCACTTCTTTACCGAAAAGTGCAGTACGCATCGCATCACCAATCTGTGCAGAGCTCAAGCCTAGGGCACGCGCTTTAATGCGGTCTACTTCGATCGGCATTTCCGGCTTACCTGTTTCAACATCGAGCTTCAACTCCTCAATACCAGCGATGCCCTTGGAGTTAATGAACGTACGAATCTCATCGGCCGTTTGGACCAATTCATAGTAGTTGTCCCCTGCGATCTCAATGTTTACTGGAGGCCCTGTTGGCGGCCCATTGCTGTCTTTGGCTACACTAACGACCACACCCGGGTAGTTGCTCAACGTAGCACGAATCTTATTAAGTACATCTGCACTGTTCACGCGGTTGCCTTCTGTATCTATACGCTCGGCAAACGGGTGGAACTGCACTGTAATCTTAGCTTTGTTAGGCGTCTGTGCCATCGATGGACCTGCATTTGGATCCGAAGTTCCTTCACCCACTTGGGCAATAACAGATTCTACCATGTAGTTCTGAAGGTCGCCGTTTTCGTCGGTAAAGTTGAACTCGTTCACAATGGCCATCACCTCTTTCTCGAGCTCCAAAGTCACCGCATTAGTTTCCTCGATATCTGTCCCAATAGGCATCTGGATGTATACCATAGCCTGGTTTGGCATGTTTTCCGGGAAGAACAATGTCTTTGGTGGGAATGCGCCTAGGAGCATGCCCGAGAACACAAGAAGTACAAAGGTTCCGATGAAGAACACCATAGGTTTTCTCCCGTTCAAAGCGTAATTCAACACGCCTTTATAGCCGCCTTCTAATGCTGGAAGTGCTTTGCCTTGGAACCACGCTGTAGCAGGTACTACCAGGTACGCATAGATGAGGGCAAAAACGCCGCTGTAGATAAACAAGTTTCCGAGAGCCATGGCACCTGCGCCGTAGGCAATGAGTGCACCTAATACGATAGCTGCAACTGAAATCATGTTCAATCTTTTCTTGTTCAATGGCGCTTCCTCTACCTTCATCAGCGCTGAAGTAAGTCCCGGGTTGATCACCAGGGCAACGAACAACGAAGAAGAAAGTACAGTGATTAGCGTCAGTGGTAAATACTTCATGAATTCGCCGAAGAGACCTGGCCAGAAGGCCAGTGGCAGGAAGGCTGCCAATGTGGTTGCTGTCGAAGCGATGATTGGCAAGGCTACCTCTCCGGCACCCAGTTTCGCTGCTTCGATGCGCGAATATCCTTCGTCCATGAATCGGTAAATGTTCTCAACGACTACAATACCATTATCTACCAGCATACCCAACGCCAAGACCAGGGCAAAAAGCACGATAGTATTCAATGTGATGCCCATCGCGTTCAGTATCACGAAGCTCATGAGCATAGACATTGGAATGGCGATTCCTACGAAGAGTGCATTGCGCAATCCAAGGAAGAACATCAATACCAATACCACCAAGAGCATCCCGAAAATGATCGAATTTTCAAGATCAGCCACCTGAGTTTTAGTTTGCTCAGAGGTGTCATTGGTCACCGAAATACTCAAATTGTCTGGAAAGTAATCGTCCTTAGCCTCTTCTAGTAGGTTCGCGATTTTTTCACTTACAATGATTTGGTTTTCACCAGAGCGCTTGAATACATCAAGCATAACTACCGAAGCACCGTACTGACGGGCGTAGGATTCACGCTCTACCTCATCAAATTCGATTTCTGCCACATCTGCAAGGCGCACAAGCTGCATCTTTTCGCTCTTAATGATCACATTGCGCAACTCGTCGAGCTCACGAATCTCACCAACAACGCGAACGTTGCGGCGGTAGCCGTCAACCAAAAGGTTACCCCCTGAAATGGTCATGTTCTCGTTTTGGATGGCCCCAGCGATATCGCGGAAGCTCAGCTCGAGACTCTCCAACTTTTTCGTGTCCACCAAGACGCGTACTTCCTTGTCGTCGATCCCGCGGATATCCACTTTAGAAATTTCGGTCAAATCTTCAATGCGCTCCTCGAGGTATTCGCCGTAGTCCTTGAGTTGGTCTAGGGAAAATTCACCCGACATATTGATGTTCATAATCGGCATCAATTCCGAGAAGTTAAGCTCAAATACGTTAGGGTCTGCCGGCAAATCTGTAGGGAAGTCTGGCTGGCCCATGGCCGCGTCCACCTTGTCTTTTACCTTTCTAAGGGCATCCTCTGGCGTGACGTCAAAGTTGAATTTTACTTGGATGGTCGAATAGCCTTCTACCGAAGTGGAATTTATCTCATCCACGCCCGAGATACCATTGATTTCCTTCTCCAAAGGACGGGATATCAACTTCTCAATATCCACTGGAGAGTTTCCAGGGTAAGGAGTACCGACATAGATTTCTGGCGTTACAATTTCAGGGAATGCCTCAGAAGGCATCGAGGTGTAGCTAAAAATACCTGCCGCGAAGATGATTACGGTCAGTACATACACCGTCATTCGGTTCTTCACCGAGAAGGTGGAGGGTCCGAACTGCTTGATTAAACTCTTTTTCTCTTCCATGTTGTTTGGATGGATTTAGGGATTAACCCAATACTACTTCTTGACCTGTACGAACGCTGCGCGATCCTTTTTCTACCACCAGCATTCCTGCCTCTAGGCCTGAAACAATTTCCGTTTGGTCCTCAAATGTCAGACCTGTGGTTACCCATGATTTCACCACTTGGTAACGGTCTGTTCCTTCAATATTTTTCAAGGTGTAGATGAAGTCATTGCCTTCGACATCTTGTTGCACTAGGCTCGCTGGAACCGTCAACGCTTCATCGTTTCGGTAATCCTGAAGTGCGACATGTACCATCTGATTCGGCTTTACACCATTTACCTCAGGCAAGCTTACATTGATGGAGAACGTGCGGTTGCCTTCTTGAATGAATTGGCCTACCTGTAGCACCTCTGCAGCCACTTCGTAGTCCATAGAAGTAAAGGCTACACTCGCTGGAGTTCCTACGTGCACGCGATTTGCGTAGCTCTCTGGAACATCGGCTTTTACATACACACCTGAAGTATTCACCAAACGAATGGCAGGCATCTGTGGACCCGCCAACTGACCTTCTTTTGCGAAGATATTGTCGATAGACCCAGCAAACGGCGCACGAATTTCGCTCAGCTCAATCTGCTCCTTCAAGGTTTTCACCTTTTGCACCAAACCGTCATAGTTGTTCTTGGCTTGCAAGTATTGAATTTCAGAACCAATCTGCTGGTCCATCCAAAGACGCTGTTGTTTCTCAAAAACCGTCTTGGCCAATTCCAATCCAGTCTCCAACTCTGCCAACGAAGACATCATGATATCTGTATCTAGAGACAATAGCAATTGGCCCTTCTTCACAGACTGTCCGTTCTTCACGTAAATCTTCTTTACAGTACCGCTGGCTGTCGTGTATAAACTGATGCTCTTATCTGCCTCAACCATACCGAAGACGTCGAAGTAGTGCAAGAACATACTGGGCTCTACCGACTTCGAGGTCACTACGTCGTATACTTTGTTGGTATCAAGTGCCGCCAATTGTAGCTCAACTTCAGAAATAAGTGCGCTGATGCTGTCGCGTGAAGAAACCAATGCCTCTTTCTTCGCTTTCAGCTCATCCGTGGTGCCCATCTCCTCTGGTGTCCCACATGCTACAAGTGCAATACTGCTTAAAATGAATATTACTTTTTTCATGTCCTGTTCTTATTTCTGTGTTTGTTTAGTCATTAAGTATTCCAGTTCAGACTTCTTGTCTAAGGCATTCTGGGCAGCCATAAATTTGGCCTGCAAAGCCTCTTGGTATTGTGCCTCACTCTGGGTCAATTCCATAGACGAAGCCATACCCTCTTTGTATTCCATTCTGCGTTGATCGCGGATACGCTTGGCTAGTGCTGCACTCTCCTTTTGGGCTAGGTAATCTGCTATCCCTTGGTAAAAATCATTTACTAGTGCTGCATGCTGCATCACCAGACCATCTTCCATTTGTTGTAAACCGAGCATCGCTTGGTCACGCTGAATCTTCGCCTCTTGCACCTTCGCACGGCCATTCCCAGAGGAAAAAAGCGGCACGCTAATATTTCCTGCAACCAAACTGCTTGGGATATCTACGGCTTGATCACCGAATATGTTCGCCTCACCACTCATGTATTGGATGTTGTTCTGGTAGCTTACGCCGATAGAAGGTAAATAGCCCATTTTTTGATTGAGCAATTGAAGCTTCGCACCTTCTACTTGGTTTTCCATGCCCTTGTAATCAACCGTTTTTGTTGGGTCAAAAGCGATATCAGCCATTGCCGAAGCGGCTGCAGCGTCTACCACTAATGCTTCCATGTTATCAGCTAATAGAATGTCTTGCTGAACCGGGAAGCCCATCTGAAGCTTGAGTAGCATCTTGGCTACTTTAGCTTGACCTTCTGCGTAGCGAACAGCATTCTTAATATTGTTGTAGTTCAACATCATCTGATCAGCATCCGCTTTAGACACTAAACCAGCCTCGTTCATTTTTTGCATTTCAAAAGCGAGGTCTTGCAAGTAGCCTTCGTTCGCCTTCAATACGCCGATGCTCTCCTCGCTCAACAAAGCCAAATGATAAGCCTTCGCGACCTCTCTCTTAAGTTCCGCTTTACTCTGCTCCATGCCTATGGCGGCACCGTCTTTCAATACTCGAGCAGCCATGAGTCCAACCACGTATGAGCCGTCAAAGACCAGCTGGTTCACAGCTAGTCCAGCTTGCGCCTGGTAATCTGTACCAAAGACTAATTCATCTAGGACGCCGTCGCCGTTAAAATCGGTCACCAAAGCACCCAATTCAACATTGTAGATGTACTGACCACTAGCAGAAGCCTGTGGAAGACCATAAGCGAGGTTCTGACGGTAAATTTGTTTGGCACGCTCTATCTCAAGCTTGGCAATCTGCACTCCATAGGCATGATCTAGTGCATAATCTTGTGCCAGTGCGAGCGTAAATTTCTCTTGAGCATTCAAGGAGCCTGCCATAAAAAGTGACAGAAAGAGCCATCCTAATTTTCTCATTCTTGGTTGTTTATTAATTGATTTAAATATTGAATTCCTTTATCTGAGGCAATTCCTCTGATGTGATATCTAAGACTGGTTTGACGTAGCTCGTCCATATTCGCTGGGCGCTCCGCAATGTTGTTTTCATGGGTCGCCAAAATGTGTCCATAATACAGGATAGTGATGTGGTCTACCGCAATGTCTGACCTGTAAAGACCCTCTTTGATTCCTTTTTGGAGGTTCTCGCGCGTAATTCTGAAGACGATCTCTTCTCTCCTCTTCATGAGATTTGGTGCCAATTCTGGATAATAGTGTTCGAGTTGACCAATCAAGCGATCTTCCTCACCGCGCATGTGCTCTTCAGCGAATCGCTCAATGGCAAACAGATCGTCTATCGCATTTCCCCCATTTTTCTCTAGTACATTATGGAGAATACCTTCCATGGAATCGGCGAAAAAGCCAAAGCTCTGAAGCAGAAAATCGCTCTTATTGGAGACGTGTTTATAGAGGGTCTTTTTTGAGATTCCGCAGGCACTGGAAATTTGTTCCATAGTAACTGCCTTGATTCCGAACTTCTTGAAAAGATCGAAACCAGTGGCAAAAATTTTGATGGCGTCTGCGTTGATGCTCATTCTCTTTTAGGGTCGGTACGGAGATTGTTTTCTCATTACGGGAAACGAAATATTCGAAAATCGTTTCCCGTGTTTCCCCGTTGCAACAATTTTTATGCCACAATGTTGCATAGACACCGATTTTTAAATTAAAATCGTACTTTAAATGGGAGACAAAGTGCATCTTTGTAACAAACAACACGAATAATGAGCATTTCGAAAATCTTACAAGAGCCAACAATTGGTAGTGTAATCACAGTTAAAGGATGGGTACGTAGCTTCAGAAGCAACAGATTCATTGCCCTTAATGACGGATCCGCATTGGCCAATCTGCAATGTGTGGTAGACTTCGAAAAGGAAGAAGAAGGCCAACTAAAGCGCATCACAACGGGTGCCTGTTTGGCAGTAACCGGAGAGCTTGTTGAAAGCAAAGGAAAAGGCCAAAGTGTTGAAATCATTGTATCGTCTTTCGAAATACTTGGGGACGCTCCAGTGGATGAATACCCACTACAACCGAAAAAACACAGCCTCGAATTTTTGCGTGAGATCGCACACCTTCGTCCTCGCACAAACACCTTCGGCGCAGTCTTCCGCATTCGCCATGCCTTGTCGTTTGCCATCCACAATTATTTCAATAAAGAAGGATTCTTCAACTGGCATAGCCCAATCATCACTGGATCGGATGCAGAAGGTGCAGGCGAAATGTTCCGCGTAACTACCCTACCAAACGGCACAGATCAAGAAAGCAGTGAAGACTTCTTTGGTAAAGAAACACACCTCACAGTTAGTGGCCAGCTTGAAGGTGAGCTTGGCGCTATGGGTCTAGGTAAAATCTACACCTTCGGCCCAACTTTCCGCGCTGAAAATTCAAATACTACGCGTCACCTTGCAGAGTTCTGGATGATCGAACCAGAGATGGCATTTTTCGATCTTGAAATGAACATGGACCTCGCGGAGGACTTCTTAAAATATACCATTCAGCACGTCTTAGATAACTGCCGTGCCGACCTAGAATTCCTTGACAAGCGCTTTGCCGACGAACAAAAAGGCAAGCCTCAGAACGAGCGCGCAGAGCAAGGATTGATTGAGAAGTTAGAGTTTGTTGTAAGCAACGACTTCGTGCGCTTGAGCTACACTGAAGCCATAGAAATCTTGCGGAACTGTAAGCCAAACAAGAAGAAGAAATTCAAATACCTCATAAGCGAATGGGGTGCAGATTTGCAAAGTGAGCACGAGCGCTACCTCGTTGAAAAGCATTTCAAAGCACCGGTAGTATTGTTCGATTACCCGGCCAACATCAAAGCTTTCTACATGCGCTTGAACGAAGACGAAAAAACCGTTCGTGCCATGGACATATTGTTCCCAGGCATCGGTGAGATTGTCGGCGGTTCACAACGTGAGGAGCGCTACGATGTACTCAAGCAAAAAGTCGCTGATGTCGGCATCCCTGAAGAAGAACTGTGGTGGTACCTAGAGACCCGCAAGTTTGGTACCTGCGTCCACAGCGGTTTTGGTTTAGGCTTTGAACGATTGGTTCTCTTCGCAACAGGAATGGGTAATATTCGTGATGTTATTCCTTTCCCACGCACTCCAAAGAGCGCAAGTTTCTAAGCAAACACCTCCCTAACCTATGCTAAAACAAACCCTATCACAAAAACTTCAACAAAAGCTGAGTCCTCAACAGATTCAGCTTATGAAGTTGGTGCAGCTACCGACCCAAAGTCTGGAAGCGCGTATCAAACAGGAGCTGGAAGAAAATCCGGCGCTCAACGAGGGTAGGGAAAAGCAGGAGGACAACTTCGAGAACGATAGCAGCGACGAACGAGAAGTTCGCGACAGCATGGAGGAGATCAACTGGGACGATTATCTCCGCGATGACGACGTGCCAGAATATCGAACTCGCGCCAACAATTACAGTGCAGACGACGAGTTATATGAAGCACCTGTTGTAGTCAGTGAAAGTTTTCATGAAAGCCTCATTAGTCAATTGCGGTTACGCAACCTCAGCGAAGAGGATTTAGAACTTGCCATTTACCTCGTGGGCACCATTGACGATGATGGAATTCTACGACGTTCCATGGAAGATATCGTAGATGATCTTGCCTTTTCACAAGGGGTGTTTACAGATGAAAAAGAGTTGGAGCGATTACTCATGGTCATTCAAGATTTAGACCCAGCAGGGGTAGGTGGTCGCAATCTACAAGAATGTCTAATACTCCAATTGGAACGTAAAACTCCTTCACTGCGTGTCAATCTCGCCTTGAGTATCCTTGAAGACTACTTTGATATTTTCGTGAAGCGCCACTATCAAAAATTGATGGATCGCCTGGGTGTTCAAGAAGATGAGCTGAAAGAAGCCATTGAAGAAATTGGCAGATTAAACCCAAAACCGGGCGGCTCTTCAAACCTGAGCAGACCTACTGAGAATGTCATTCCTGATTACAACCTTAAGATTGTTGACGACGAACTAGAATTGACCCTGAACGGACGGAATGCTCCAGAGCTCAGTCTAAGTCCGAAGTATCGTGAAATGTTGGAGCATTACAAGGCAAGCGGACAGAAAAATAAGTCGGAGAAAGAAGCACAGCTTTTTGTGAAGCAGAAGCTCGACAGCGCCAAATGGTTCATTGAAGCTATCGTTCAGCGCCAGCAAACGCTCATGTTTACCATGGAGGCCATCCTACAATACCAACGCGAGTATTTCTTGACTGGCGACGAATGCAAGCTCAAGCCAATGATTCTGAAAGACATTGCAGAGAAAATTGAAATGGACATCTCTACGGTAAGTCGCGTCGCTTCAAACAAATACATTCAGACGCCTTATGGAACTTTCTTAATCAAGCGGTTCTTCTCAGAGTCTATGACCAACGCAGACGGTGAAGAAGTCAGCACACGAGAAATTAAGAAGATTCTTGAAGACGTGGTCGCGGAAGAAAACAAACGCAAGCCTCTTACGGATGAAGCATTGGCTAAAATCCTGAAAGAAAAAGGCTACCCTATCGCTCGTCGAACAGTTGCGAAATACCGCGAGCAATTGGACATTCCTGTTGCCCGCATGAGAAAAGAACTCTAGTGCGCCTCAGCCTCAAACATAGTGTTGCCCAGGTTATAAGTTACGCCTTGCACCCTGGAATTCTCCCGACAACAGGTGCTCTTTATATTCTATTTGTACATCCTAAAATATTCACCTTTGACAGTATTCTAAGGGTTTGTTTTATTGTTTTTACCGGTACCTATCTCATACCTATGCTCGTCATATACGTGCTGACTTTGCTTGGCATCATTGAGAGCGTTCATCTTATAAAGAAACAAGATCGGATTTACCCTTACGTGGTCGCTGCCTTCAGCGCCATCCTTACCTCTCGTATTCTGGCGAATATGGGTGCTCCACTAGAAATTATTTACAGTACCCTCGCCAGCGCTTTTGTATTAGTGGCCAGTGCGATTCTCATCCCATTTTTCAAAAGCAGTGCACATATGGCAGGGATAACGGGATTTTCAGCGCTCTATCTAGCCTTGTACGAAAAATATGACGCAGGCTCTTTCTACGGAATGCTTGTCTTCTTATTCCTCTGCGGTGCCGTTGCCTGGGCTCGGACAAGTCTCAAAAGACACACCTTAAGAGAGCTTTTAAGTGGCGCTATTTTAGGCTTTTTACCACTTTACATTCTTCTTTCTCGGTAAACCGATTCGTTTACTCATTCCACTTGTTCTCGAGACTAAAATTGTAGATATTTATGGTTCGGAAATATGCACACGAAGAACAAACACATGAAAAAAATCATTAAAATTCTCTTTTTGACAGTCGCTTTTTTGGGACTTCCGCATTTGGCACAAGCTAGCCATTTTGCAGGTGGTGATTTACAGTACGAATACATTAGTTCTACTGGCAACTCTCACAAATATAAGTTAACCCTAAGACTTTATAGAGATGCAAGTGGAGCTACTATATTCGGTAACCAAACAGTGTATGCCTGCTCAAACAATTTCTCAACGGTGTCTGCTACTTTAATAGAAGTTCCAAATACAAATGGTTTGGGAACAGTGGCCCCTACTCTTTTCGATTGTGTTAGTGCTAATAACGCTGGAGTTACCATAAACGTCTTAGTCTTTGAAGGTGAAATTACTCTTCCAGGCAATGCTCCAGATTGGACGTTTGCCTATGATAATTATGCGAGAAATGGTGCTGTAGATAACATTAATAACCCAGGTGCAACTGGCTTTTACCTTGAAGCTAAGTTGAACAACCAGATTGGTCAAAACAACAGTCCTGAGTTCGTAAGTGAGCCTGTTCGAGCATTCTGTACAGGCCGTACATTCAACTGGAAGCAGAGTGTTGTTGAACCAGATGGTGATTCATTGTACTACCGTATTTCTCACGTAAAGGATGGAAACGCAGGTTCGTGTTCTCCTACGAACATTACATATGCTACCGGTTGGACATACGATCAACCAATTACGACTTCGCCGGCTAACTCGCTTGTGATGAACGCTACTACAGGTCTTATCACATTCACGCCTTCGGCTATTGAGATTGATGTAATGGCAGTAACCGTGGATGAGTACCGTTACGATTCAACCCTCTATGTTTGGAGAAAAATTGGTGAGATAAACCGAGATATGCAGATTGCCATTGCCTCTGCGTGTACGCCGCTTGCGCAAGCAGGTGTTCAGTTAGATTACCAAGCGCCAGGTATCTACCAGGATCCAGATAACGGTTTGCCAACGGTAGACTACAATTGTTTGGACTCCACAGTAACTCTAAAGTTTGCAGTAAAACTAGATTGTAGTTCTATCTCCGCTGACGGTACTGACTTCCGTTTGACCAAACCTGATGGTCAACCATTGGCGATTGAGTCTATCACAGCGAACTGTGACAACAACTTTGAGGCTTCGCAGATGACAATTAAACTGTTCAAGCCACTATCTAAGAATGGTAAGTACTTCTTGTACTCAAAGGTTGGTAATGACGGTAACACACTACTGAATAAGTGTGGATTCCCAATGAATGAATTTGACACTATTCAGTTGAACGTAGAAGATTGTTTCGATGCAGAATACGATCTAGAAAACGTGACCATTGAGGACGATAAGAATCCAGTGATCGAATGGAGTGCTGATACTTCATCTTACCCTAACTACCTCTTCCAAGAGTGGCAGATCTTCCGTAAAGATCCTGGTCAAACTGCGTGGAACAAAGTAGGTACTGTTTTTAATCAGTACAAATATGACTTCAAAGACGGTCAGATTGGTTTCATTAAAGTTGATCAAGACAGTTACGACTACCGCGTAGACATGAAGTTGAACGACGACATGCAGGGTCCAACTAGTGATGCGCACAGCATTCTTCTCGAAAGAGATAATGGAATCGTGCCGATAGTAGATCCTGATACCAATGCGATCAACCTCATTTGGAATACGTACAATGCGTGGCCAGTAGATAGCTACACTGTAGTTCTTCAAGAAAAACAAAACGGTGCTTGGTTGCCTGAGTTTGTTCACGATCACGTGAGCTCTCCACAGAACCCTGTAATAGCTCCAGATACTACATACGAAATGTTCGTAGAATTACTCCCTGGAGAATACAGAGTATGTGTGCGCACAACAAACCCAGCAGATACGCAATACACTGCATATTCAAACTGTTTACCAATCATTATTACCACACCTCCGTTCCCAGACACGGTAGTGGTACCAAACTTCATCACGCCAAACGCGGATAACGTAAATGACGAGTTCATCATTCAGAATATCGACGATTACGAAGACCTTAGCCAAGTGACCATCTTCAACAGATGGGGAGATCGCGTATGGCAAAGTGAACCGCTTTATGACAACTCTAATCCGTGGAGAGGTACCAACCAAAACGGTACTAAACTTGCCGACGGTGTGTACTTCTACACTATTGAGCTAGTCAATGCAGCCGACGACTATGAATACGTAGTGAACGGTACGGTAACCTTAATGGATGCCCGATAAAATGTCCCCACTCGCTTAACACGCGAACACAGCCCGGCTCCCGAAAAGGAGCCGGGTTTTTTTATCTTTACATTCCATGTCGAACACACCCGAACACATTCAAAATTTGCTGAAGACCCTGCCACACAAACCTGGGGTGTACCAGCATATTGATAAAGACGGAAAGATTCTGTACATAGGTAAAGCCAAGGATCTTAAGAAGCGGGTAAGCAGCTATTTTACCAAAAGTGTTACCAGTGCTCGTATCGCTGTAATGGTGAGAAAAGTTGCTGATATTAGGACCATCATTACAGATACCGAAGGTGATGCCTTATTGCTCGAGAACAACCTCATCAAAGAGCATCAGCCTCGATACAACATCAATCTTAAAGACGATAAAAGTTATCCTTACATCACCATACGTAAAGAACGCTTTCCAAGAATATATGGGCTGCGAAACATTAAACGTGATGGCAGTGAATACTACGGTCCCTATCCTTCTGTAAAAGCCATGAAGGCAGTGCTCGAGCTAATCAAGCAGATGTATCCAACGCGCACCTGTAAGTATGTGCTAAGTGAAGAGAATATTGAAAAGGGCAAGTTCAAGCTCTGTCTTGAGTACCATATTGGGAACTGTAAAGGACCTTGTGAAGGCTTACAAAGAGAAGATGATTACAATGCTGATGTAGATGCTGCTCGTAAAATTATCAAAGGACAGCTAGGGGAAGTGAAACGCAACCTTAAAGACCGGATGGCTAACCACGCCGCTAACCTGGAATTTGAGCAAGCACAATACTGCAAGGAGCGTTTGGACGCGCTTGAAAAATATGCTGCGAAGAGTACTGTGGTCAGTTTCCGTATGACCAATATTGATGTCTTCAGCGTGAGTATGGATGCGGAATTTGGGTATGTGAACTACCTGAAAATTGTTGAAGGAGCGATCGTTCAGAGCTACACTGTGGAAATGAAGAAGAAGTTGGAAGAAGAGCCGAGAGACTTTCTTCACCTAGCTATACCTGAGATACGTGATTTGTTTGGCTCCACCTCCCGCAGGGTTTTCACCTCACACCCTATTGATCTTGAGATCGAGGGGGTAGAATTTGCAGTACCGCAAAAAGGAGAGAAAAAGAAGCTCATAGATCTCAGCATCAAGAACGCGATGTATTATCGCCAGGAGAAACTAAAGAATATTCAGATTGTTGATCCTGACAGACATGTGAAGCGTATCATGACCCAAATGAAGGCAGATTTACGTATGCCCGAAGAGCCGCGTCATCTCGAATGTTTTGATAATTCAAATATTCAAGGAACCAATCCTGCATCAGCATGTGTCGTTTTTAAAAACGGAAAGCCCTCCAAAAAAGACTATAGGAAGTTCAATATCAAAACCGTAGAGGGACCGGACGATTTCGCCTCGATGGAAGAAGTCGTTCATAGAAGGTATAGACGACTATTGGACGAAGGTGAGCCACTTCCTCAGTTGATAGTGATTGACGGCGGTAAAGGACAGCTAGGAGCAGCACTTACCGCTTTGGAACGCCTGGGGTTAAGAGGAAAGATTACAATAATAGGTATCGCCAAGCGATTGGAAGAGATTTACTTCCCTGGAGACCCTTATCCGCTATATCTAGACAAGAGAAGCGAGACATTGAAAGTCATCCAACAAGCAAGAGATGAGGCACACAGATTCTCACTTAGTCATCACCGAAACAGGCGAAGCAAAGGGGCCTATAAAAGCGAATTGGACGGGATAAAAGGGATTGGTCCTGAAACCATTAAAACTTTAATGCGAAAGTTCAAGAGTGTGAAGAAGGTCAAAGAAGCCTCTGTGGAAGAATTAGAGGCTTGTATTGGAGTAAGCAAGTCTTTAATCCTTCGAAACCATTTCAACTCTTAATTTTTAGACTCGATTTTATAATTAATAATCATAGTTGCTCAAAATGTATGTATATTGCTCAAACAGAACCTGAACATGCCTGATACATTTGAATTCATAGAATCCAATTTGGAGCTACTCTCGAAGTGCAAGATGCGCATGGTTAGATACTACGATCAGCTGCTGTGGTCTTTCGAACTTCCAGGAGGGAGTACTCGAACTCTGAATCACGAACAGTTTTCCTATTACATCAAGCTAAGAATTGAAAGTACTTCCAAGGCTATGCATCAACGCAACAATTAGTCTTCTTTGACTAAATAGGTCTGCCAGCTCGTGTGGAAGAATAATACGGCGGTCTCGTTGCGCTCATTGAAGTATTGGATCATTCGTGCAACTGTAGTGACAATTTCTTTCGCCTTTTCAACACGTTCTTTTAAGATAAGATCAATGCTGTCGATATAAATAGCCACACCCGTATTTGAAACGCTCATGTCTTCAGGATCTTTGTCCTCGTCTTCCTCGCTACCAAGAATCTTAATAATTGGCCAATTCAGGTTCGCCGCATTCAACTCTTCGCGAACTTCTGCTGCATCGACTACAAATTGGATAGAAGTACCTTCAAACATGCTTTTAAGAATTTTGGCAAAGGTCAGATAAAATCACTGATTTCGTCTAAAGTCTTCTTGCTAATGTTTGGCACTGTTGCATCCTCGGCTGGATACCCAACTGGCAAGAGCAAGAAGGGCTTTTCATTTGCGGGCCTGCCCAAAATCTTTGACAAGAAGCCCATAGGAGATGGCGTGTGTGTCAACGTAGCCAATCCTGCGGCATGAATGGCCGCAATCAAGAATCCACAAGCAATACCAACGCTCTCCTGAACATAGTAGTTTTTCGCTTTTGAACCATCATCATTCAAATCATAGTTCTTGCGAAATACTACGATCAGCCATGGAGCATCCTCAAGGAAAGGCTTTTGCCAATTAGTAGCAAAGGGCTTTAAGTCGTCGAGCCATTCCTCCGAGGCTCGACCGCCGTAGAAGGCTTTTTCCTCCTCCTCTGCTGCAGCGCGGATTTGTCTTTTCACCTCTGCGTCTTGCACAGCCACAAAGTGCCAAGGTTGCTTATTCGCACCACTTGGTGCACTTGCTGCGAGTGAAATTAATGCCTGAATTTGGTCTTTAGATACTGGATTGCTAGAATATTCTCGAACACTGCGTCTAGTAATGAGGTTTTTTTCAAACTGCTGAAAGAGCTTGAGTGCCTCCTCCGAATTTGAAGGCCACGATTGGTACGGTATCATTGGTGCATCCATACCTAACAAGGTAGCTTTTATTTCGACGTATCGCTAATGACCTTACCGTCGCTAATACTCACCACTCTTTTCGCCTTTGAAATAACCCTATCGTCGTGGGTTGCGAAGACGAAGGTCATGTTCTCTTCACGGTTGAGCTGCTCCATAATGTCTAGCAGCTTGGCTGTACTTTCAGAATCTAGATTCGCGGTAGGCTCATCTGCCAAGACAAATTTAGGCTTTGAGGCTAAGGCCCGCGCTACGGCTACACGCTGCTGCTGACCACCGGAGAGCTGGCCTGGACGTTTATCTTCCTTCCCTTCTAAACCAACAGCTTTTAAAAGCTGCTCAGCACGGGCTAATCGCTCTTCTTTAGGACGGTCTTGAAGCAGCATAATGAAGCTCACATTTTCTGTAGCACTGAGTACTGGAATGAGATTGTAGGCTTGAAAAACAAAACCGATGTTATGCAATCTGAAATCGATTAGTTCATTATCCGAAAGACCTGTAATGTCCGTGCCGTCAATAAGTATGGAACCTGATGTTGGCTGGTCGAGGCCACCTAGGAGGTTGAGCAAAGTGGTTTTACCACAGCCTGAAGGACCTTTGAGCGCAGTAAACTCGCCTTCAGTAATAGTCAAATCGATCCCGTTTACTGCCCTTACAGGAACAGCGCCTTCATACACCTTGTGAAGTCCACTTACTTCAATAACTGCTTTGCTCATACTTAATTTCCTCTAATGGCTCTCACCGGGTTCAACTTCAATGCCTTGTAAGCCGGGAACAAGGCTGCAACCAATGCGGTTAAAATGACCATAAAGGCCATAACTAGATAATATTCTGGGACTACTTCAGGGTAAATAGTGCTTTGCACGCCCAATTCGGCCAAACCGTCTTTCTTCGTACTTAGGTCGAGCCCGACGTTCATCATCACACGTATACTCAGGTCTCCTAATAGCATTCCGATTGGTCCTGCAACTAAGCCAAGCATTAACGTTTCTATTAAAATCATAGAGAACAACTTTCGTTTGTTCATACCCACGGCCATGAGCATCCCTAGCTCTCTACGGCGCTCTAAGACCGCCATGAGCATGTTGTTGATGATACCAAAAAGCAAGGCGAGCATGATGATACCGAGGACAAGGACGAGCATAATGCCCATCATGTCGTCGGCAAATCCGAGCTCAGGGCTGTTCTGCTTCCAAGAAGTGATGACGGTGGGAGTAACGACGGCTGCGCTAATCGCCGCAGTCTTCTCTTCTGTATCCTCACTTTTATCATAGCTTATAAGGACCTCATGGATAAGCGGGGTGCCTATGATGCGCTCGATATCCTTCTGCTGAACGTAGATGTTTAGTTCGTCCCACGCAGCATTTAGCGTGCGATATATACCACTGACGCGAAAGGTTGCCTTGTGGATGATGCCGTTGTGGTCTTGGAAGGTGAGAACCATTTTCTTCTTCATTCCAAGGCCCATTTTCTCGGCCAATTTTTCACTGATCACTACCCCTTTGCGTACTCGAGTTTCGAAGAAATCGCCTTCTTGCATATAGGTCGTAATGGTGGTATTGGCGCGTTCACTTTCAGCGTTAACGCCAATAATTCTTGAAGCGCGCGTCTGCTTCGCAGAAGCAACCATTCCCTGAAGCATCGTACGTGGGGCATAGCCCGTTACAAAAGGCTGCTCTTCCAATGCAGCGACGAGGTTTTCGTAAGCCTCAGGAGCAATTACGGCACTTGGACTAGGGTCTTGTAAAAAGTCTGCAGAATGTGCTTGGCTGTGGCCTAAGGTGGCCCCTATTGCCGCGGCGGTACGTTCATTATTCATCCCAAAAGAGAAGCCAATGATAAGCAGTCCCGCCCATATTCCTATGGCAATAGAGCTCAATACGATGATGGATCGAATGCGTGAGCGCCAGATGTTGCGCCAAGCGACTTTTAAAATCATGAACGCATACTTTCTATAGGGTTCAACTTCATAATTTTTACCACTGCATATAAACTCACCAATACCCCAATAAAGAAGATGATGGTACCATGATTGAGGTTGATGATAAAGGAAGTGGTGGTGTAGAGCTTGGGCTCGAAATTGTATTGCTCGATGGCCTCCTTCATTTGACCACTGAGGTCGATAGGGTTGTACTTGAAATAGAATTGGACCGGCTTAACTACGGCCATACCTACGATGGCTCCACCCATGATGAGCATGATGTTTTCTAGTAAAGTCACAAAGGCCAATTTGGTTTTCTTCATCCCAATACTGACCAAAATTCCAAACTCGCGTTGGCGTTCAGCGACCATCATAATAACGGTGCCCAACAATACAAATGAGATAATGAAATAGAGGATAGTTACGAAAATGCGTCCCCCGGCCATGTCCACCTCAATGGTCTGTATGATCTCTGGGAACAATTCCTTCCACTCTAAAATCTCCAATCCTTCAGCGCCTGAACCTTTGAGTGCGGCGCCTACCACTTCATAATCTGCATCTTCCTCAATGGCCACTACAAGAGTCGTAGCGCGATCCGTACAGTTGTACATGTATTGGGCTTTGTGAAAAGGCATTAAAACCAACTGCTTGTTGAGCTCCGGATTAGTCATTCTTGCAATCCCGCCGATAGGGAACGCACCGTATGCTGTAGCGCCATGATAGCCTTGGCCCATGAACAACAACGTATCGCCAAGACCTACATTAAAATACTTTGCCAAGCCCTCACTAACGACAATCACGCTATCGTCTCTAGAAAAGCTGCGTCCTTCTATTAAAATATCGTCCAGCTGCAAACCCGGCAATTCCACGGCAGGATCTATTCCCATGACCAGTGAGCCTTTGGTGTTGCTGCCGTGGTACAGCAGCGAAAAACTTTCCATCCTTGGGATCAGACGGTCCACACCGTCGACGGCGAGCAGCTCTTCACTGTCCACTGCGCTTAGATCCATGGTGCGGTCTAAACTTTGGTCGGCCCAAAACCCGTCCTCGTGTATTTGCAAATAGCCGAAATTATTGCCGACAATATCATGGATCATATTCTCCCACACCCCCACTTGGAAGCTGCGAAGAACTACCGCGAAGATGACACAGAACATCACAGCAGCAATCGTAATGACGCTCCGTCCCTTGTTTCTCCATATGTTGCGCCAAGCAAGCTTGAGCATTATTTAACGTTTTTGATGTTGGCTTTAGTGAAGAAGCTGTCCGGGATTGGCGTAGTAAAATCCACGTAGCTGTAACGGATTTCCGTATAACTCTCCGGATCCTCAGCAGGAATCATCTTGATGACTTTTGGGAGTTTGCGGCCGTCAAAATTGGTCAATTCTGAAGCTTGCATTTCCGTAATTAAAAATTCCTCCTCATCGTAAAATTCGCCGCCCAATTGCACGTAAGTGTCCTTGTCGACATAGGCGATAATTTTACCCCAAACCACGGGTGCATCCGGCTTTGGCGTTAATTCCAACACCCAGCAGTCTGCGCCAGCCACCTGCTTAGAACCTGTGATTTCTGGGGTGTAATCGACTGTCAAGGCGCCCGCATTAATCAAGGCATCGTTTGATATGTCCGTACCCATCCAGTTTTGGACCAATGCCGCAGGCAAGGCCACTAACTTTTTAATGGCAGGTACATAGTTCCAAATATCCTCGCCGTTTTTCATAAATACTGTGCCTGCATCTCGTTTAGGCCCAGTAATTAAAATGCAGCTCTTGTCTGTTCCTTTATTCCAAAGCTTAGCATCCATGGTGCGTTGCCAACCAGGCCGAACAGTAGTGATGCTCACCTCAGCAGTGCTCTGGGCACCGCGCAAATAGGCTTCGCTTTTCTTTAAGATTGCTGTGGCGTCTTGGGCTGCAAGTGTGGTTGCAAAAACTAATGAGCACAGGATTAATATTCGTTTCATAGCGTGTTATTCTGCTTATAGTAACGCCCTCGCCTGCCCAAAGTTTTGAATTTAATTCAGTTTTTGGGCCAATTTGGCCATCTCCTTTTTCGCCGATTTCCCCTCATACAAAACCGCATGAACAGCTTTGACAATAGGCATCTTCACCTCGCGTTTTCTGCGGAGCTTTTGAAGCAGTGGAACGGCATAATATCCCTCTGCCACCATGGTCATTTCTGCCTTGGCACTTTTAACCGTATATCCCTTTCCCATCATATTTCCGAGCATTCGGTTGCGGGAGAATTGGCTATATCCAGTTACTAGAAGATCTCCGAGATAAGCACTCTTGTTAATATTCACCTTGGCGTCGCTAACTGCTTTCATGAACCTATTCATCTCTCGAGCCGCATTGCTCATCAGTACCGCTTGGAAGTTGTCGCCGTAGCCCAGTCCGTGGTACATCCCAGCGGCAATAGCATAAATGTTCTTTAAGACAGCAGCATATTCAGTACCGTAGAGGTCATTGCTCAATGTGCACTTCATGTAGTGGCTTTCCATACTCTGTGCCACAATTTTTGCCACCGATTTTTCGCGTGCTGCCACCGTCAAATAACTCAGGCGTTCTAGTGCAATCTCCTCAGCATGACAAGGGCCTGTGATCACTACAATCTGCTCTTCGGGAACTTCAAGGATTTCGTTCAAGTAGCGGCCCACAATCATGTTTTCATCGGGAATGATTCCCTTGATTGCCGTGGCCACAATCTTGGTGCGAAGTAGCGCGGGATCAAGATCGGCCAGTACCTCTTTTACGAAGGCACTCGGAACAGCAAGTACAACGATATCCGCTTCGGCAATACATGCCTCAATGTCTGTAAATACAGAAATAGATTCAGGCTTAAACCCAACAGAACTCAAATAGCGAGGATTGTGGTGGTAGCGCATCACATGCATCGCACTTTCACTGTTGTGCATCCACCAGGCGCAATGCCCAAGGGTATCACTAAAGATTTTGGTGAGGGCCGTCCCGAAGGAACCACCACCGATGACGGCAACGCTATGTGAATTCTGCTCCATTAAAAAGTAATTTCTGCTTCGATCTCCTTATCGCCACGCTTATAGACGATGGTGGTGGTATCGCCCTTCTTGAAGGCGCCAAGGGCCCCCATGTAGGCATAGATGTCGTCGATGGTAAAGTCGCCTATTTTCAAAACGACGTCTCCCGCCTTCATGCCCGCGTTCGCGGCTGGACGGCCCTCAGTAGCACCGTCAATCTTGAGGCCAGGACCACCGAAGAGGTAATCTGGAACGACGCCAAGGGTAACAGAGAAACGAGGGGTGGTTTTTTGCTCGGCGCTTGAGGTTTTTTGAAAGTTCAGACGCTCGTAGGCAGCAGTGCGTGCGGTGATGGTGTAGACCATCGAAGCCAATTTTGCCATGCCCTTATAATTCACCTTTTCTGCATCGTCGGCCGGTTTGTGGTAGTCTTCGTGTGTTCCTGTGAAGAGGTGAAGCACCGGTAGATTTTTGTAGTAAAATGAAGTGTGGTCAGATGGACCCACACCGGCAGGATCTTTTTTGATGTCAAGGCCATGGATGGGTGTATCCAAGATTTCATCCCACTGCTCGGCGGTTCCGGTCCCGGAAACCTGGAGGCGGTTATCGCGCAGACGACCGACCATGTCAAAATTTATCATGTATTCCACTGTTTCCAGCGGGAAGGTCGGGTGTGAGGTGTAGTATTTGGAACCGATTAAGCCACTTTCCTCAGCGCTAAAGAAAAGGATGACGTAGTTGTAATTGGTGTCCTGACGCTTGCCGTAGTAGCGGATCGCTTCGAGCAATAGCGTAGTTCCAGAGCCGTTGTCGTCGGCACCGTTGTGGATGGCAGGGGCACCTTTGTACAGGCTGTTTTCGCCGCCCATACCAATGTGATCGTAGTGTGCGCCCAGAACGACTGTGCGCGCCTTGTTATTATTGATGAATCCGGCGAGGTTGTACCCCGTGCTGTAGCGTTCTTTCATGCTCACGGCAAGGCTTACCTTTTGGGATTTCTTGGCCAATTTTTCAGCGGCTGCCTCATTGCGAACAAAGAGGACTGGAATGTCAATGGAGTTGATGGCCTTGAAGAATTCAGGAACGTCCGAGGCCGTTTTTTCTGGGTTAATTAGAAGCACTGCTGCTGCGCCATTGGCTTTGGCCAGTTTGAGTCGTTGGTTCACGCTGTGGTAGGCTGCGTAAGCACTGTGCGGATGAACGCCGTCGGGAGAGCTCACGTTGAGTACAGCAATTTTTCCCGCTAAATCCTTGCCTTCGTAGTCGTTGTAAGAACCGTCTTCTTTAACGATACCGTAACCAATGCTGAGCGTCTTCCCGGAGATTTCGCCGTTGCCGCTGTAGGCCACTGGGTAGAAATCTACGTGTGGAATGAGTGTTTTTTTGCCTAGTTTGAGGCCCGTCTGATCGTAATCTATTGAGGCATATTCCGGAACTGGAAAGGCTTGGCGGTAACCGTCTTCACCGTAGGGCTCCAGGCCAAATGTGGCCATGCGCTGCTCAATGAAATCACGCGCAACATCACTCTCAGGGGTGCCGGGGAGGCGACCTTTGAGGGAATCGGACGCCAAAAAGAAAAGATCGCGCTGCATACGCTTAGGCGCTTCTTTATCTATTGCTACTTCTTGTGCCTGAAGGGGTAAGGAAAAAGTTAGGGCGAGAATAGGTACAATAATCAGCTTGTTCATGAGTTCATTATTAAGGTCGCCCAAAGGTACGACCCAAAGGCTATATTTGAAGTGTGACAAATGGCATGAAACAACTCGCTGGACAGACAGCGATTTACGGCTTAAGCAGCATTTTAGGGCGCATGATCAACTTCTTGTTGGTTCCGCTTCAGACCGCTGTATTGTCACAATCCGAATATGGGGTCAACGTAGATTTTTACAGCCTGATCGCCTTTCTCATCGTGATCTGCACATTCGGTATGGAGACTGCCTATTTTAGGTTTAGCGAGAAAGAAGGCTGGGACGAAAAGAAGGTATTTGGAGTTTCAATCTCTATGATTGTTATAGTCCTCGGCGGCCTTGGGCTACTGACTTTCTTTGGTGAAGACCTGTTGCTGAGTGCCCTGCGCTATGAGGACACGCCGGAATATTTGAGCTATTTGTTCGCCATTTTGGCACTGGATGCACTAGCGGCCATCCCCTTTGCAAGGTTGCGCAGACAGAACAAGGCGGTGCGGTTTGCGGGGATAAAATTGGCGCTAATTTTCTCGAACGTCTTGGTGAATTTGTACTTCTTCTTGCCTGCGTTGTGGGAATTGAACGAGGCGACGCCTTGGTTCACGCACGAGCTGCGTGGCGTACAGTACATCTTCATTGCAAATCTTTGTGCCTCGAGCTTGATGTTTGTGCTATTGTTGCCCACTTTTAGAGGGTTTAAATTCAGTCTTGAGGGGAAGTACACAAGGGGATTATTGGCCTTTGGCATTCCACTATTGATCGGTGGATTGGCCGGGATTGCCAACGAGATGCTCGACCGCCAATTGCTCAAATATTTGCTCCCACAAGAGAGCTGGGCGCAAGGCGTGGGTATTTATGGGGCAGTGTATAAGATTTCGATTTTCTTGGTGCTGTTCAACCAGGCTTTTAGATATGCGGCCGAGCCATTCTTTTTCAAGAACGCGAATCTGGGTGACGGGAAGCAGAAGATGGCGAGCGTTATGGAAGGTTTTGCCTGGGTGATGTGTGTAGGCTTCGTCCTGATCATCGCCGGGTTGGATTACTTGAAATTTTTCATTGACGAGAAGTTTTGGGTCGGCCTTCATTTGGTGCCAATTCTATTGCTTGCCAACGTCATCCTGGGAATTAACACGAATTTGAACATGTGGTACAAGGTGAGCGACAAGACCACCTACGGCATCTACATCACCTTTGTGGGACTGACCTTCACTGTGGTCGGGAATGTTGTGCTCATCCCAAAAATGGGGATTTTAGGAGCTGCCATCACCACGCTTGTCGCGTACGCAGCCATGTTTCTTTCAAGCGCGCTGTGGGGACAGAAGCAGTATCCTGTACCGTACAACTGGACCAAGCTTGGAGGTATGGTCTTTAGTGCCACAATAGTCGCATTTTTGATACACTATGCCGAAATCGGCAACACCATATTTAAAATCACTGCCGGAGTGTGTTACCTTTTCGTAATGTTGATGGTAGAACGCAATGGACTCTTTAAATTCGCCTTCCGAAGATGAAAGTAAACGTCATTTACAGCGGCAAACACGCCCTCCCTCAATTTGAAACTGCGCAAAGCGCGGGCATGGACCTACGTGCAAATATTGATGTACCGGTGGTTTTGCAACCAGGCGACAGAGCGCTCATTCCAACGGGTATTGCGATGGCGCTGCCGGACGGTTTTGAGGCACAGATCCGCCCACGTTCCGGTCTCGCCTACAAGCACGGTGTAACGGTGCTCAACAGCCCTGGAACCATCGATGCAGATTACCGCGGTGATGTGGGCGTACTGCTCATCAACCATGGCAAGGAACCCTTCACTGTGGAAGATGGGATGCGTGTCGCGCAGATGGTCGTTGCACAATACAGCCAATTTGAATGGAACGAGGTGGAAGATCTCAGCAGCACCGATAGAGGGGCTGGCGGGTTTGGAAGCACCGGCAAACAATAGACTTAAAGTAAAACCAATAACAACCTAGGAGCATGAAAATTATCGTACCTATGGCGGGCCGCGGATCGCGCCTTCGCCCACACACATTGACCGTACCGAAACCCCTAATCCCTATTGCTGGCAAGCCTATTGTGCAGCGATTGGTCGAGGATATCGTGAGCGTATGTGGCGATAAAAAAGTAGACGAAATTGCCTTTATCATTGGCGATTTTGGTGATCAAGTAGAAGCAGATCTGAAAAAGGTTGCGGAGAACCTTGGTGCGAAAGGAAGCATCTATTACCAAGATAAGCCGCTAGGCACGGCACACGCCATTCATTGTGCGGCAGACAGCATGGACGACGAGATCGTTGTGGCCTTTGCGGATACGCTATTTCGCGCAGATTTTACCCTGGACACCGACGCAGATTCTGTGATTTGGGTAAAACAAGTAGATAACCCATCAGCCTATGGTGTGGTTCAGTTTGACGAAGACGGACGCATCAACAACTTCGTAGAGAAGCCAAAGGAATTTGTTTCAGATTCTGCCATCATCGGCATCTACTACTTCAAAGACGGTCCTGGCTTGCGCAAGGAATTGAAGTACATTTTGGACAACAATATTTTAGACAATGGCGAGTACCAATTGACCGATGCGCTGAGTGCACTTTTGAAGCAAGGTAAGGTGTTCCGTCCAGGTACCGTAAGCGATTGGATGGATTGTGGAAACAAGGCCATTACCGTGGAGACCAACAGCAAGATGTTGGGCTATTTGGAAGGCAAGCCTGAGCTGAGAGGTGAAAACATCACCCTTGAAAATTCGGAGATTATCGAGCCGTGTTACATTGGTTCGAACGTGGTGTTGAAGAACGCTAAGATTGGCCCGAATGTGAGCTTAGGCGATAATTGTGTCGTAGAAGATGCCACTATTGAAGGCTCTTTAGTTCAGACCAATTCTACTATCTCCAACATCAATCTAAAAGACAGTATGATTGGAAACCATGCACACGTGGATGGTCGTTGGACTTCTGTATCTTTAGGCGACTATTCAAGAATGGACTAATGCAGAAAATGATTGGGGCGCTTCTCGGCGTCTTCATTTCCATATCAACATTTGCGCAAGGCCCTTCGAAAGAGGGGCCTTCTGCTTTATCAGACCTTTTTTACAAGGCTGAGACCTACCGCATCACCGGTCGAACGGAACTTGCGAAGGAGGCTTATACCCTATTGCTCGCGCAAGACCCCGTGCACGAAACGGCGCTGTACCAGCTCGCTAGATTGTGGTTCACCGAGAGTAACTTCTTTGAAGCCGAGCAGCTCCTAGCCACTGGGACTTCCAACTATCCGGAGAATCAATGGATGTGGCGCCTTCAAGCGGCAAATGCTCGTCAGATGGGGGATATGGCGACCGCGCTCAGTTCCTATGAGCTGCTGATCGCGTTACGCCCAGATCTAGTGGAGTATGTGCAAGATGCCCTGCAAAGCGCGGTCGCGGCAGGAAATACCGAGAAATCCCTATTGTATTTGAGCAAGCTTGAGGAGTTGTACGGGGGAAGCCCAGAGATTGTGCAGCAGAAAATGGAGATTCATTTGCGCAATAACGATGCTAAATCTGCTGACAAAGTTTTAAAGCAAGCCTTGAAAGACTTTCCACAAAGGGTGGAATATCGTGGATTAGCGGCCCAATTTTATGATGCCAACGGCAAGGCGAAAAAGGCTGAGAAAATATTGCGCGAGGCCGTGGAAGATTTTCCACAGAATGCGCCTATTGCGATGGAATTGGCTCGAGTATTACAAGCAAAAGGCAACCTAGATGAAAGCATGTTTTTCCTTGAGCGCGCCTTGGTATTACCAGGGATGACCCTGCAGGACAAGGGACCGGTGCTGCTTAGTTTATGGGAAACTGCGAAGAAGGATCCGAGCATGCAACCCATGACGGATAGGGCGTGGGCGGCTACCAAAGAAATTCACGAGGGCGAAGGCGCCTACTATTTGCTCGAGGGAGAGCGCTTGATCTTAGAGGGTAATTTTGAGCAGAGCGTACTGACCTATCTAGAAGCCATTGAGCGCGGATTCAACACTCCAGAAGTCTACACCCAAGTTGCCGAACTGTGCCGCCAGACCGATCAGGACGGCATTGCACTGGAGGTGCTGCGGACCATGGCGCGTGAATTTGAGGAGAATATCGAGGTGCTCAGCTATGTGGCCTTCAGCTACTACGACAGAAGCTGGTGGGCGGAGTGCGCAGAAATTTCGATGGAAAGTGCACCGAAAACTTTAGACGACGAGACCGCCAAATGGTTTTACAACCTCGCAGGTACCGCATATTTTGAGCAAGATTCAGTGGAATTGGGCGTTAAAGCATACGAGCTCAGTTTGGAGATTGAAAGAGATGCAGCTGCCTTAAACAACCTGGCGTGGGAGTTGGGTAAGCGTGGATTGCTGCTGGAAAGAGCATTGGAATTGACCACAGAGAGCAATGATAAAAGTGCGCTTGAGCCAACCTATTTAGATACCTGGGCGTGGGTGTTGTATAAAATGGCCAATTACACTGACGCACAGGCGAAAATGGTCTTAGCTTTGCAACTTCAGAGAACTGCTCCGGATGCAACGCTTTTTAAGCACGCTGCTGCGATTGAAAAGGCGTTGGGCAACGAGGAGAAAGCTCAGGAATACCGGGATAAAGCGAAGGAATTGGAAGGCAAATAGCCACAGAAATTTTGAACCGTCTGTACACACATAGCTTAGGCAAATTCTTGCTGTTTCTAGCAGGCGCTTTTTTGGTGGCCAATTGTGGTCGCCCCATCTCCCCTGAGAACCCACTGAAAAGAGAAAAAATCAACGACGGCGTTTCGCGTAAAATCATCGTTGACGACAAATTTGAATGGGCCCAGATCTTTACTCGTATCGAGGCAAATACGCCCGACGGCGAGCAAAAATTCCGCGTTCAAGTCCGTTCAAAACAAGATAGCATCCTCTGGGCCGCGATCAGCGATGATATGATTGGCCTGCGCGTGGGTAAAGCCATCGTTATTAAGGACAGTGCCGCATTTACTTCCACACTTTTAGGAATAGATTGGACCGGCTCCGCGCAAGATCTCGCGGGGATGACTGGTGTAGAGGTGCCCTTCCAATATTTGAACAGATTGCTTCGTGGACAGCTTATCAGCGCGGAGCCTGCCATGCGCTATAAGTTTGATGCAAAAAAAGACCTTTGGACTACTAAATATGCCGTTACTGGAAATAGAAAAGTAGAGGTGTCTTTGGACCGCGATTTGCGCGTGAAGCACATGACTATTAGTGACCCTACAGAGATTGTAAACATCCACTATTCGAACACTGACGAGCGAACAGGGTATCCGATGCTGTTGGAATTAACGCTAAAATCTAGGCCGGAATACACCGTGAAGATTGAGGTGAGCGAGATTCGCACTGAAGGTCCTTACAATACTCCATTTAGCTTCTAATGAAGGTGCTTAGGATAGTCATAGCACTTCTGTTTTTTGCGACAGCATCTTATGGTCAAACCAAGGAGGAGCTGCAAAAGCAAAAGGTATTGCTGCAAGACCAGATCGATCTAGCAAGTACGCTGTTGAAGCAAACCCAAAACAACAGAGCGACCAGTTTGAATCAATTGCAGACCTTGAATCAAAAGATCGAGGCCCGCGAGAGGCTCATCACCACGATGAACCGCCAGATTCGCACTATTGATCGCGAGGTCAAGGCCAAAGAGCAAGAGATTGTGGGCCTCGAGGTGCGCATCGATTCCCTAAAGGCAGATTATGCCAAACTCATTGAACTTGCCCAGCGCAACCTGCAACCCGCTGATCAACTCATGTTCATACTCAGCTCCAACTCCTTTACTCAGGCGTTAAAGCGCATCCAGTACTTTAAGGACATGACCAGCTACCGCGAGCAACAGGTGAAGCAGATTGAGCAGGCGCAAGAAGAATTGGCCCAAGAAAAGGTTGCGTTGATTGCGAAGAAAGCGGAGAAATTAAACGTTCAGAAGGCGCAAGAAAACGAGAAAAATGAGCTGCTTGTAGATGCGCAAGCCCAGGAGCAAACTGTGGTCAGCCTGCAGAGCAAAGAGAGTAAACTGAAGAAGGATATTGATAAAAAGCAGCGCGAAGCACAGCAATTAGAGAAGCAGATCAAGCGCATTATTGCTGAAGAAATGCGCAAGGCCAAGCTTCGTGCAGAGCGCAATGCCCTTGAAAAAGAAGCAACAGATTTAGGCCTTACCAAGGGTAAAGATTTCACCGCACGCACCTCAAACAAGGCCTTGACGCGATTGATTGATAAGGCCCGTGCAGATAAAGGCATGGATGTTCGCGATGATGGCCCTTCCTACGCCATGACCCCTGAAGCCCGCGCGCTAGCCAACAACTTTGCCTCAAACAAAGGCGCTCTACCATGGCCCGTGGAACGCGGACTCATTACTGGTAAGTTCGGTAAGCATCCCCACCCAGTGGTGAAAGGCGTTGTCGTGGATAACCCACACATTGAAATCAGCACCGAGCAAGGCGCTGTTGTAAGGGCAAGTTTTGAGGGCGAGGTGAGTTCTGTGGTGCCTATTCCAGGGGCGAACGTGATGGTGCTCATTCGCCACGGGAACTATTTCACCGTGTACAGCAACCTCATTGGCGTGAAAGTCAAGGCAGGAGATGTGATAAGCTTGAAGCAGCCTTTGGGTACGGCATTTACAGATGAAGAAGGAAAAACTATGGTCCAATTCGGCATTTGGAAAGACGCCGACATCCAAGATCCTGGACCGTGGTTGGCTAAATAAATTGGACCCCAGATGAAACGCATTTTCTACCTCAGCACTTGCGATACTTGCAAGCGAATCATGAACAGTTGGAACCTTGAAGGCCTAGAGCTTCAAGACATCAAAACAGAGCCCATGACCGCCGAGCAGGTCGATCATATGATTGCCTTAGCAGGTTCTGCTGAAGCCTTGTTTTCAAAGCGTGCGCGTAAATACAAGGAATTGGGATTGAAGGATCAAGATTTGAGCGATGATCAGATCCGCCAATTCATCATCGACGAGTACACTTTTTTAAAGCGTCCAGTCCTCGTTCTTGACGATCAGATTTTTGTAGGCAACAGTAAAAAGGTCGTGGAAGCGGCAGCAGAAGCACTTCGATGAGCGCTACTAGCCGTAAATCTGTTCTCCTCGCCCACGGTGCATTGCTGGGTGTAGCCTTGATTTATGGCTCTTCATTTCTCATTGCCAAGGCAGCCATGCAGGGTGCTGTTCCACCACGCGCCTTCATCCAATTCCGCGTTACCGGAGCTGCCCTACTCTTCTGGCTACTCACCCCACTTTCAGGCGGACACAGCTTCTTAAAAATTCCCGTTAAAGACCGATTGCGCTTAGCCATCTGTGCCGTTTTCGGAGTCACCACCAACATGCTCTTCTTCTTCGAAGGACTGAAAATCACTACTCCAGTAAATGCCTCGATCATGATGGTCAGCGGCCCCATTATGGTGCTCGTCGCCGGGGCCATTTTGGTTAAGGAGCGCATCACACCGCCTAAAATCATTGGGATATTCTTGGGCGCATTGGGCGCCTTTTGGCTCATTTATTCTGGTGCCAATTTCCAACTGAACGGACTCTTCTCCTCGGAAGTCGCCAAGGGCAATCTCTTCGTGCTGATCAACGCAAGCAGCTATGCCATCTACCTCGTCTTAGTGAAGCCGCTCATGGCGAAATATAACGCCCTGTTTATCATCCGCTGGGTCTTCACCTTCGGCGTGTTTTTCGTTCTTCCTTTTGGTGGGCCCCAATTCCAGGACATCCAATGGTCGCTTTGGGACGCCAACATTATCGGCGCGGTCATCTTCGTGATAGTGGGCACTACCTTTTTGACCTACTTAGGAAATATCATTGCGCTAAAGACTTTGCACCCGGCAACGGTGGGTGCCTACATCTATCTACAACCGCTTTTGGCGAGCTTACTAAGCCTAGTCTATGGCGGCGAGCAGTGGAGCATACACATGCTCTTTGGCTGTCTCGCCATCTTTGCCGGGGTGTACTTTGTGAGTTTTTACGGGCGAAAATTCAAGGCATAGACTCCCTGCCCGGCATTTGCTACCTTTGAGCAAAATTCAGCGACCATGATTCAAAGCATGACCGGCTTCGGTAAAGCCATAGGACAGACCTCAGGAAAGAAAATTACTGTGGAGATTCGCAGCCTCAACAGCAAAGGGCTTGACCTAAATGCACGCATCGCACCCATCTTTCGCGAGAAAGAATTGGACATCAGAAAAATGGTTGGCGCCGCAGTAAAACGTGGTAAAGTAGATATCAATATCTACGCTGAAGTTACCGGCATTGAAAGTGCTGCAAGCATTAATATGGAGCTTGCTAAATCTTACCTAGAGCAATTGGCCATCCTTGGTCGCGAAACAGATTCTTCAGGTGATCTTATAGCTACTGTGATGCGCATGCCCGATGTGATGGGAAGTTCGAAGGCAGAATTGACCAAAGAAGAATGGACGTATCTCCAGGAATTGATTGGTGAAGCACTTGGTAAATTAGAGAGTTTCCGCAAGCAAGAAGGCGATAGTATCGCTAAAGATTATCAGGAGCGCCTGGTGGCTATTGAGGAAAGTATGGCAGGCATCGCCCCGCACGAAGAAGCTCGTTTAGCGGCTGTTCGCGAGCGATTGATGAAAGGTCTTGAAGGCGTGGAAGTAGATTCCAACCGCTATGAGCAAGAGGTCATTTTCTACATCGAAAAGCTAGATATCAACGAAGAAAAAGTCCGTTTGGCCAACCACTTGAAATACTTCCGCGAGACTATGCAAGAGGCAAATAGCGGTAAAAAGCTTGGCTTCATTGCACAGGAGATGGGTCGCGAAATCAACACATTGGGCTCAAAAAGTAACTACGCTCCTATGCAGCAGCACGTCGTCCAAATGAAAGACGAACTCGAAAAAATCAAGGAGCAAGTAGGCAATACGCTCTAACCAACAATATCCTTGCTCAAATAACGGTTGTAAGCTACCCAAAGCATAGCAGCCGTAGCAGCTGCAAAACCAACGCATGGAATAACGCTAATTTCTAATTGGCCTTGCTCTAAAGTCAAAGGCATGTAATGGTATGGGCTGAGGTAGGCAAGCCAAGCCACTGCTTCTGAAGCGCTTGCAATAGCATTTAAAAAATAGGTTCCGAAAATCATCCCAACTACTGGCCCCATAAAATTCAACTTTACGGATAGCATGGACCCCATAAGTACACCTACAGCGGTGAAAAAGCCAATCAAGAAAAAGCCGTGAACGTGCATCGCCAACATAGCACTCCAATTGATTTCCGACGCAAAAAGATTCATGCCAATCACAGCTACTAAGCTTTGAAGGAAGTAAACGACAATGAACAAAGTGCCTAGAACTCCTAACTTAGTCATGACTACAGCACCTCTTGAAATTGGGCGAGTAAGCAAAAATTCGGCTGTCCCATCTCGCTCCTCTTTCCCAATAATGGTCGCCCCTGTGGAAGCCGTGTAAATTCCCATCAGCAGTGTAATGTAGATGCCATAATAGGTGGCATAGAAGCCAATAATGGAGCTCCACGTCGCCTCATCCATACCAAAAGCCTTGGCATATTCTTCAGGCAAACTACTCATGAGCTTCACCATATCTTCCCCCATATGAGAGAACGAGGGAAAGATGCTCAATATCATCATCGTAAAGGTCAACACAATGGAGGTCCAAATAAGCGTGTTCTTTCGATTGCGCTTTAACTCTTTGAAAAACAATGCATTATTCATATTTAACGCTCGTAATAATTCATGAAAATCGATTCCAAATCTGGCTCCGTCAAAACAACGTCGGCAAGGTCACAATCACCTAACCATTGAATAAGTTTGGATGTCGGCCCTACATAATCGAAATGATGCTTCTTCCCTGTGGAATGATGATTCTTAGCACCTTCGGGCAAGACCAACTCTACCTCTGAATTCAACATCATCCTAACCTTCTTCATCTGCTTAGCGAGCAACGTAGAAATATCTTCTATTGCAATTATTTTTCCGTCCCTAATAATCGCTGCACGGTCACACATTCGCTGAATCTCCGATAGAATATGACTGCTAAAGAAAATAGTAACCCCCTGTTTATTGAGGTCTTCTAGTAATTCAAAAAATCGATTCTGCATTAATGGGTCCAAACCACCAGTAGGCTCATCTAAAATCAATACCTCCGGCTCATGCAAAACCGCTTGAATGATGGCGCATTTCTTCTTGTTCCCATAACTGAGATCATCTATAGGTCTATCGAGCGCGAGCTCAAAATAATCTGCCAATTCCTCTATGCGACCTCCCGCATTCTTCAATCCATACAAAGCAGCATGATATTCAAGAAGCTCGCGCGAGGTCATTTCCGGATAAAAATCAACTTCTGAAGGAAGATAACCAACCTTTGATCTCGCTGCGACACCTTCCTTGGCAACATCGTACCCTAAAATCGAAGCGGAACCGGATGTTGGCTTCAACAAGCCCAGCAAAGAGCGGATCGCTGTTGATTTTCCAGCTCCATTGGGACCTATGAAGCCAAATACTTCACCTCTTTGAACTGAAAAATTAATTTCTTCTACACCTTTATGTTCCCCGTAGTATTTCGAGAGAAGGTCAAACTCGATGGCTTTCATGGCATTTTTAGGTTTTACGTGAAAATAAAGAGTGCAATTTGAAAATGAACAAATTGGAACAAGGTTTTCCAAAGTTCTAAAGACCTTTTCAAAAAGGGCAATGGAATGTTTTAGACAAAAAATGAAATCTCTCTTTCTAAGTTAATTGTGACCACAGTAAAATTCAACTTAATTGCAGCGTGAATAACAAAGACTTCATAAAACAAAACATCGATTGGCTTTCGAAGAACCCAATGAAGGTGAATCGCTTTGACGGGAAGAAGTATTTATGGTATATAACTCTGCCTGGTTACACTACTAGGGCATTTACTCATGAAGAGTATGAATACTATCTATCGTGTGTTAATCAAACTCTAGGACTATAAACACATACTCGTGACCTGACTCACGAATTTTTCTCCAAGCATATAGTAATTTGTAGCTCTCGTTTATAGCGAGGTCAACCACAAAACACAACATTATGCGATCAACAAGCCTGCTTAGTCTTACTGCATCAGCTTTACTCCTATTCTCATGTACTTCGACACCCGAGGATGCCGCACCAATCAAAGTGACCATTCTACAAACTGCCGATATCCATGGACAGGTATATCCACACTCGGAATTGTTCTACGATAATGACGAAATCAGTTATAAAACGCTTGGGGGTCTAGCCAACATGAAAACCTTGTTCGATCAGGAGCGTGAGGCCAATCCTAACACCATCATATTAGACGGTGGCGACCTCATCCAAGGAAGTGCTGTGGCAGCGCTTTCAGAAGGTGCCGCCTTCAGCTCCATTATCAAAGCGATGAATTACGACTTCCTCATTCCAGGCAACTGGGAGGTAGTGTACGGTAAAGAGCAAATGATGAAAGTCATGCAAGGCTACGAGACGCCTGTGATTACGGCCAATATGTACCATGAAGATGGCAAGGACCCAATCTTTCCACAGTACTACATTCAAGATGTGGGCAACACGCGTCTAGGCTTCCTGTCCTACAACGATCCTGAGGTTCCTATCCGTCAGAACCCAAGCTTTTCGGTAGGCCTTGATTTTGATCCGATTCTAGAAAATCTTGAAGCCCTCGTGACCGAAATGAAGGACGAGAAAGGAGTAGATATCCTCTTCCTTGTCACGCATATCGGTATCTCAAAGCAGTACGATCTCGCGAACAATCCTGCCTTGAGCAGAATAGACTATGTATTAGGGAACGACACCCACGAGCGCATTCGTGAACCGCTACAAGCAGGCCACGCCCGTGTGACAGAACCGGGAGCCTTTGCTTCATTCGTAGGTAAAATGGTCTTGGAAGTACAAAACGGCGAACTGCTTAGTGAGGAATATGAACTTATGGAAGTAGATCCTTCGAAATACGAAGCTGATGCTGAAGTAGCAGCAGTAATAGAAGAAGCTGTGGCGCCGTACAAAGAAGAAATCGACCAAGTATTGGGCTACACCGAAACACCTTTGTATCGCTACTTTGTCGTGGAAAACCCTATGGACAACTTTATCACGGATGCTTCTATGTGGAAAAACGATGTAGATATCGCATTGAGCAACGGGTTCCGCTTTAGCCCACCGATCGTTCCTGGTGAAAATGGTGTCGCACCAATTACGCGCGGTGACCTGTGGAAAATGCTGCCAGTGAATGAGAAAGTTAAAATTGGTAAGGCCAGTGGCCAGCAAATCAAAGATTGGCTGGAAAAGGAATTACACAACGTATTTGCAGAGAACCCACAAGAGCGCTTCGGCGGCTGGGTAGTTCGATTCTCAGGAATGGAACTCAAGTTCAATGCCAATGCACCAAAAGGCGAGCGCGTGAGCTCTATTGTAATCAAGGGTGAGCCGATGGAATTGGACAAGCTGTATAAAATGTCTGCGTGTCGCCGCGAAGGAGAGCCAATCAGCACACTTTGTCGCATGAAAGGCACTGTTGAAACTGTGGTTATGGATTACACCATCCACGACCTTATAGAAGAATACCTTGCTGTACATGACACTATCGCTCCTGTTCGTGATGGACGCGCCGTATCATTAGATTTAGGCGATAACGTTTTGTCTCAATTACCAGGGACCGATTACCACTTCCACTAAATAAACAGAGATGAAAAAATTAATTCTTGCCGTAGCTCTAACCTTCGGCCTATTTGCTCCACAAGCACTTTCTGCGCAGTCAGAAGACCCGCAGAACTACTTTGTACTTAACCGCAATTTGCAGCAGCTAAAAGCCATTTCATTGGCAGCAGGCGACCTCGCTGAAATGGATGGCGAGCACTTCGGTGAGTTTAACGTAGTGATCTGCGGAAAAGCAGTCAAAGATCTTGTGAATCCTGAAATCATGGACCCGATCCTCAAGCTGGCTGAAGAAAAAGGGGTGCAGCTTGTCGCTTGCGGCTTCTCATTGAAAAAGTTTGGCGTAGATCCATCGGCCATCCCTGCACAGATGACCAAAGTAGATAACGGCATCCTTTACGGATTTACCCTTCAGAAAAAAGGCTACTATAGCATTACGCTTTAGCCTAAGGCACATCTGCTGAACTTCTCAAAAAGCCCTTGCTACAATTGTAGCAAGGGCTTTTTACGTAATTAGCGAATGAGATGAACTGTAGCTGTAGCGGAAACTGGCATAGGCGCATAAGGATTCGCTACTTCTACAGTAAGGAAATAGACCCCGGGAGCCGCAGGACGTCCTTCGAATCTGCCGTCCCAAAATTCGCCTACCACGGAGCTCTCAAATACTTTAGTTCCCCAACGGCTGTATATCGTCGTCTTTATACGGTCAATACTGGTTGTTTGTAGCACTAGTTCGTCATTTAACCCATCACTGTTGGGCGTAAAAACGTTGGGTACTTCGACGGTGGGGAAAAAGGCGATTTGCTGGCAAACAGAATCTACACACCCTTGTGAAGTGTAAAGGAATGCGCATACCGTCTGCGGTTCTGCGTCTAAGACCACAGAATTCCACCCTGATGCCATTTGGTTGCCTGTAATATTCCCATCGTTCCAACTCTGACTGCCCGCTGAAATGAATATAGAATCTATCCCTTGGGATAGGACAGCTTCATAATGGGCAACCAAACCTATAACCTCATTTGAATTTAAAACTTGAACCGCTCCGGAAAATACGCTGCCGTCGTTGGCAATGACCAAAGAGTCTAGCTTGCGTGTATGTCCTACACGGATCATAGGTAGTGTGACGCTATCCGTACACCCTTCGTTGGAGGTGGTCAGTAGGTAGCCGTAGTAAAGGCCAGAATCGGACAAGCAGTGTGAAAAGGTTGAAGATGAGTCTATGGTGCCGTCGCTGAGCACCCACTGATAGTTCAATAATCCGCTGGTATCCAATACGTTTTCTAATTCAAAACAAACGCTATCACAGCCAAAAACACTCGTAGAGTCTAAGAGGATTTGAGCCTCACTTTTTGAAGAAATCCACACCGTATCATAGGCTTCACATTCGTATGTGAAGGAGATATCGTCTATCCCAAAGTCGTTTCCTGAACCGGGGCCTGACAGTGTAATGAGGTTTAATATAGCCGTTCCTGAAGCAGGTGCAGTAAAGGTTCTTGAAGTTTGTTGCCAGGTACCTGTTGAAGTTGGCGTAGAGGCTGCTCCACCGATATTCGTACCTGATAATTTCAATTGTAGCTGTCCCGCTGGTGATACGAAAGAGAGTGCCCACCAACGCATTGTCACCTGTGCCCCTGGGGGAAATGTTTTGGTTTGACGCCAAAGGATTTTATTGGTTCCGGTTGCGCCATTGATCAACATATAATTTCCGGTGCCCGTGGTATGGTCGCCCCAAGTTCCAAAGTTCGGATGGACCGAATTCGGATTAGGGCCTACTGCATAGGTTCCTTCGTTCCAGATGGATGTGGCGTTGTAGGTGTAATTGGTCAAGAAACCGGAATTTCCCGAAGAGAAATTTCCATTAGTAGCCATCTGTGTGACTTGACTGCTTCCTTGAACCACTACATATTGTGAGGTGTCCGTCAAAATGATGTAGGGCGAGGCGCATGTATCACAGCTTAGTGTTGCATCGTGAGACCACTGGTAAGAATTGGACCCAGAAGCAGCAAGAAAGATGGTATCTCCGACGCAGGCTTCCAAGGAGTCTGACGACAAGGCCAAGGAGCATTGTGCGCTCAAAGTGCCAGCTATGCAAAGGCCAAAAAGTGCGAGTAGTACTTTCTTAATCACGACAACAATATACCTCTACTTTTAACCAAAGCCAATTCCTTCATCTCCACTACCTTTGCAGCATTAATTCTGTCAATGCAATGAGCGAAAACAACGGAAAATTGGTCATCTTCTCCGCACCCTCTGGCGCAGGAAAATCAACCTTGGTAAATTATCTATTGCCGCAATTTCCGCAGCTCAGCTTCAGCATTTCAGCGACCTCGCGTTCGCCACGAGGCCAGGAAAAACATGGTAAAGACTATTACTTTCTAAGCAGCGAAGAATTTAAGGCGCATGTAGCTAAAGACGAGCTCTTGGAATGGGAAGAGGTCTATGCCGGCACCTATTACGGCACCCTTCGTTCCGAAGTGGAGCGTATTTGGGCTGAAGGAAAAGTAGTTGTTTTTGATATTGATGTGGTGGGAGCGTTGAACCTCAAAAAACAATTTGGAGATCGAGCTTTAGCGCTATTTGTGCAAGCACCATCAGTAGAGGTTTTAGAGCAGCGCCTTAGAGGCAGAGGCACAGATAGCGAGGAGAAAATACAGCAGCGCGTGGCTAAAGCAACCATTGAGATGGCTCGTGCACCGGAATTTGATAAGGTGGTCGTGAACGATGATCTCAATACCGCCAAGGCAGAGGCGTTGACCATTCTTAAGGACTTTTTAGAAGCATAATGAAGAAGGTAGGTCTGTTTTTCGGCACCTTCAATCCCATACATATTGGGCACCTTGCCTTGGCCGAGTATTTTCAGAAATACGGAGACCTCGACGAAGTGTGGCTGGTGGTCACTCCACACAATCCTTTTAAAAAGAAAGGCAATTTGTTGCCCGATCGCGACCGCCTGCATTTGGTTCATTTAGCCATAGAAGACCAAGAAGGACTGCGTGCAAGCGATATAGAATTTGGCCTGCCTCAACCCAACTACACCTCCCAAACTTTGACTTATCTCAGAGAAAAATATGCTGAATATTCCTTCAGCATCATCATGGGTGAGGACAACCTTAAATCTTTCCATAAGTGGCGCAACTACGAGAGCATTATGGAGAACCATGAGATTCTCGTCTACCCGCGACATCCGTTGCCGGATGAGGAAGCGACAGAAAAACAGTGGCAGGAGCGGTTTCCAAACTTGCGCGTAGTAAACGCACCTAAAATGGAGATCAGTGCTTCAATGATTCGACAAAGCTTTGCCGAAGGAAAAGGCCTGAGAAACCTTCTTCCAAAAGCCGTTTTTGATTACATTGAGGGGAGCAACCTGTTCCAGTAAATCCATGTCCACATTCATCGCGCGTATTGCGCAAGAATTGATCTCTTCTCCCCTTCCACTGCACCAGCAAATGGTGTTGTTGCCGAACCAAAGAGCAGAGATTTTTCTTCGCGAAGCACTCAAATCTCACCTAGATAAGCCTACTCTGTTGCCGCTGTTCGCCACCGTGGATGGCTTCATTGGTAACGCAAGCAATCTCTTAGTGGTGGAACCATTGGTTCTACTTATAGAACTGCATCAATGCTACAATGAGGCGCGTTATGAAGCCTACCCGGACCGCGAACCAGAATCACTGGGAAGCTTCCTCTCTTGGGGACAAACTCTCTTGTCAGATTTCGAAGAGATCGACCGCTACAAGCTCAATCCTGAGCATGTACTTGGAGATTTGTACAACGTGCAAAAATTGGCCGAATGGGACCTGGAGCCTGAAAATGAAACTGCCCTGATGGGGCGATATTCAGATTTCGTAGCCTTACTCCCAAAAACCTATGAGCGCTTTAAAAGTGCACTGCTAGAACGAGGCGAGGCCCACGGTGGACTTGCTGCGCGCTATTTGAGCGAACATCCCCAGCACCTAGACAGATACCTTGAACGCAATGGTGTGAAACGCGTCGTGGTTGCCGGATTAAATGCATTAAACACCGCCGAGCTTGAAATCATTAGTAGGTTGAAAAATCAATGGGACACCAAGATCCTCTGGGACCTTGACCCGCATTACGTCGATATGCAACAGCATGAGGCAGGACTCTTTTTACGTGCACATATGGGACGTCAAAAAGTGTTCGGAAACCACGTGCCCTCTACCAAAAACCTTAGTAGCGATTTCCTGACCATTCAAAAAGGAATAACACCTGTAGGCGCCTCAAAATACTCAGGCCAGGCGAAAACAGTCGCTGCGACTTTGGAGCGTTGGGCTGCAGATGGAGTGGAACCACAGAACATTGCGGTTATTCTTGCCGACGAGACACTGCTCAATCCGGTGCTAAGTATTTTGCCCGAGGCCTACGACAAAGTCAACATCACCATGGGTTACCCGCTGGATCAGACCAAAGTCGCAGCGACGGTAAGATTATGGATAGGCGCCATCGAATATGCGCTAAAGAATGAAAAATCAGGTAAGACTTGGACCTACTACCACAGAAGTCTAACGGCCCTGTTTAGCGACCCATTGTTTAACGGATATTTCTATTCTGATGGGGCTATAGATGGGCCTAGAGAATGGAATCATAATATCATCAAAGGCAACCGAGTTTTTACCAGCTCAAAGGAATGGACCAAAGAATTGGCAAAAGGTCCAAAAGGATACCACCATTTGCTCGAACCCGCTAAAGGCACGGATGTTTTGACATCCATCAAGGACTGGCTCAAACATGTAGCTGCTGCAGAGCATCGCGATACGATGATTATCAATACGAGCTACAAGGTGCACACCCTGCTAGAGCAGCTCGAACGGACACTCGGAAATGCTGAGGTTGATACGTTATCGCTACTCAAACTAATCAAACAACAGCTCAGAACTGGCACTATAGATTTTGTGGGTGAACCCCTTGAAGGACTGCAGATCATGGGGATCTTGGAATCTAGAACACTTGATTTTAGTCACGTGATCATGGCTGGTGTAAACGAGGGCGTTTTACCCGCAGGACGTTCTTTTAATTCCCTTCTGCCCTACGACATAAAGCAAACCTACGAGCTGCCCACATACGAGCAGAAAGATGCCATTTTCGCCTATCACTTCTACCGCATTTTACAGCGCTGCTCAGAGGCTGTTATTGCCTACAACACCGACAGCGACGCAATGGGCGGTGGCGAGCCTTCTCGCTATATCGTTCAACTGGAACAAGAGCTTAATCAAGGAGCATGTACTGTTCATAAAAGAGTATTCAATAACGGACCCATACATCCGAAATCCATTGAAGATAGATTTTATGCCGAGCGCACTCCAGCAGTCAAAGAGGCTATTAAAGAATGGATGGGCCGTGGGATTAGCGCGACGAGCATCAATGAATTGGCAGGTAGACCCCACGATTTTTATCAGAAAAGACTCGTACGAGTACGAGAGGAAGATGAAGTGGAAGAGCGCATGTCCGCTCTAGTTATGGGGAACTTAGTCCACAACGGGCTGGAAGAATTATACAAGCCCTTCATAGGCAAACCACTGCCGCAATATGATGTAGAAGAATGGACAGAGAAAGCGCTAGAATTAGGTATTCAAAGTTTAGTAAAAGACGGGTATTCCGAATCTGCCTTGTACCAAGGAAGAAACTTGGTAACGCTGGAGGTTTGTAAAAAAATGCTGGATCAATTCCTTCGTTACGACCTCCTCCGCGCCAAAGCAGGCAAGACCATTCTCAAAGGCGTGGAGACGGAATTAAAATTAGAATTGGAGCATCCATCTTTAAGCATCGCACTAAAATTTGTGGGGAAAGTCGACCGGATTGAAATGCACGACGGTACTCTTACCGTTTGGGATTACAAGACTGGCAGCTTAAAACCTGCGGACCTCAGCCTCACTAACTGGGAAGATCTATGGGAAGGAAAAAAACCAAAAGCGCTACAATGTCTACTGTATGCTTGGCTTCTTTGGAAAGGTGACCAATTCTCTTCTCCCCTCCCTTGGCGTATGGGAATGTATAAGATGCAAAGCGCACAACCTGAATTTCTATTGAAAGGCAAGGCGTTGTCGGGCGACCTCATCACAAAGGAAGACCTCATCGAATTTGAAAACCAATTGATGGAATTTCTCATAGTACAATTGTCCTCCGACGAACCTTTTGTGGAACCTCCTCCAAAAGAATACTAATGATGGAAACGACAGCATTGACCACAATCCCAACGGCTGCAGATATTAAAGCTGCAGCGGAGCGTATAGCTCCTTATGTGAAGAAAACTCCTGTCCTTAAATCTTCGCGTTTCAACGATATAGCTGAAGGAGATTTCTACTTAAAAAGTGAACACGTTCAAAAAACAGGTGCCTTCAAGGCACGAGGTGCAATGAACACCATTCTCGTTCATAAAGATGAAGCTCTAGAAAATGGCGTCATTACCCACAGCTCAGGAAATCACGGCGCTGCATTGAGCTGGGCCGCTGCGCAAATAGGCGCCAAAGCCTACGTAGTGATGCCATCCAACGCCCCTGAAGCGAAGATTGCATCAGTCAAACATTATGGAGGTATAATCACTTTTTGCGAACCCACCCTCGAAGCGCGCGAATCAACAGCAGCCCAAATTCAATCTGAAACCGGTGCCCTACTCATACACCCATACGATAACTACAACATCATTGCTGGGCAGGCTACGGCGACCTATGAGCTACTCATGGACTATCCAGACCTTGATCAAATCTTCGTACCTGTAGGGGGTGGCGGCCTACTTGCTGGAGCAGCCTTGGCTAACCATTATTTCGGTCAGGCAAAAGTGATCGGATGCGAACCTGCTGCAGCCAGTGATGCGCATAAGAGTTTTACCTCAGGAAATTGGACCCCAGTAAGCCAACCAAATACCATCGCAGATGGGTTAAGGACCTCCTTAGGTCACAAGAATTTCCCGATCATCCAGAAATACGTAGACGAGATCGTTTTATTGACGGAAGAAGAGATTGAAAACGGATGGCACACCTGCCTTGAAACCACGAAACAGCTCATAGAACCTTCCGCAGGAACTGGCATGGCAGCAGCTATCAAACTGAAAACGCATGGAAAAGCTGGAATTATCCTTTGTGGAGGGAATATGGATGTGAGAAAGTTTGCGCTACGATAAGTCTATTTGCGCTACGATAAGTCTACAGTGTCTATATGTGATAATCCTCATATGTTTGAAAAACCAAACAACAAACCGAAGGGTTTAATCAGACCAATTTTGAAGGCATCGTGAGTTTCACGGTGCTTTTTCTTTTATTAAAATCGATTTCAATTCCCCACAACTCTGGGCGTCTACTCTTCGACTTATTAAACTCTATTCGCTCTTTCACTAAAGATAGACCACTACCAGTTCCCGGCACTCTCTCAAGAAAGCCATAACCAGAATCCTCAACAGTAATGGTCAGCGCATCTCCGATAGTCTTTCCCGTGAGCTTTATCCAAGAATTCTTCTCAGAAGCATTTCCTGCATACTTGTAACTGTTCTCAATGAGCGGTTGAAGCAAACCACTTGGTATTTTAATATTGGCCGATTTCATGTCCAGCTCACACTGAAAGTCTACATGCGCAAAACTACTTTTCTGCTGCAGTGCTACGTAATTCTTAATCCGATCAAATTCCAACTGAACTACCGTTTTATCCTCTTCAGAATTTTCGAGAATACTTCTCAAATGAACACTTAGCAAGCCGATGTACTCTTGAGCCTCATCCCATTTCTCTTGACTAATAAAGCCATTTACATTGTTCAACTGATTGAATAGAAAATGGGGCCTAATCCTGTTTTTATAGTTCGCTAATAGAATACTGGAATCTTGCTTCTCCAGCTTGGCCTGATTCGCAGAATTCTGCGCCCGAAAAAAGATGATCGAAATGAGTAAAATGAAAAGTGCTGCAAAGAGCAAAGTCAAATACGAATTCTGTCTCAGGGCGGCTCTCTCAGCAGCAAATTCTCGATCTATTTGCGCTCGCCTCGCCTCATAGTTAGCAATTTGCTGCTTCAACTCACGTTCCCGCTCCAATCCCTTGGCGAGGGCTTCATTAAAGCGCAACAATCCTTCTTCTCTAGATTCGCCGAACTCTAAGAAATCCGCCTTACCAGCGCGCAATGCTGTCTCTAATTTGTAGAGATTATTCTCTTTTGCGAACTGTAAACATTGATAGCGCTCTTCTTTTGAAAGCACGTCCAAAGCAAGCGCCTTCAAATAAACATGTTCCTTATCAATAACATCCGGAATGCCATCAATGCTGTCTAAGGAACTGCGCATTAAGCTCAGTGCCATATCCATCTTACTTTGAATACCTTCAGGGTATTCCACACCTGTATTTCCCTCGAAATCAATTTCCAGCTCTAGATCCGCAGCCTTTAACTCCATTTGTTGTGCAAGACCAAAATATGCAAAGGCCTCTACTGCCATAGCCTCACTAATATTATTACCATTAGCGAGATACACCTCCTGTAACTGACCCTGTAAATCAATAACCTCTTGATACTTCCCTAACTCCAACAAATAGGTACTATGATTTCCCAGATAGACGAATTTTCGTCCGCCAACTGCCTTATCAATGGCCATTTGAGAGAACTCCAATACACTTCTTTTATCCAAACCCAAGGACCAATAAATCTGAGCTTTCAGATAATTGGCCTCTGCAATAAGAGAATCAATACCTAGCGACTCTAAATCCTTTTCTATCGCCCCCAAATAGCGCAGACCTTCTCCGTACTCCGTATCATCTTTAACTTTAGATCTGACTAATTTTAATCCTGCATACGCACGATCTAAGGCTCTAGGACTGTTTAATTTTTCTTCTAAAAATTCGAAATCCCCAACCTGCTTTCTAAATTCTGCTTGACTTAACCAAGACGGTAC